>Ga0209475_10003286_pt1 | contig 15087 bp, 27 predicted proteins | sample tdDd471_FD_187128 | JGI IMG/M metagenome (GOLD analysis project Ga0209475, IMG submission 187128) | Marine sediment microbial communities from the Atlantic coast under amendment with organic carbon and nitrate - tdDd47.1 (SPAdes)... | ecosystem: Environmental > Aquatic > Marine > Coastal >... | reverse complement strand
CGTTGCTTCACCCGCCTCAAGGCTTTCTCCAAGGAAATGAAGGACATCATTGGACCGCGCTTTGTTTCCGTGGATCTGGATATGCTTCTTGTTGACGATGTTACCCCTATCTTTGATCGCCCTGAGCCTTTCGTAGGCTACAGGGATAGCAAGAATCCACGGTGCTACTCTGGCGCTCTTTGGATGAAGGATGCCGAGGCAGAAAACCAGGTATGGGATACGATACGTCTGGTGCGTGCTTTGGACTTGGGAGAGGCAGACTATGTTGGCTCCGATCAATGCTGGCAAACCACAGCCATAGGCGAAGACAAACATCCCCGGTGGTCTTGGGAAGATGGAGTCTATGACTTCTGGAATATCGAAGGCTTACCCAGACTTCCCGAGAACGCCCGCATCATTTGTTTCAACGGTATGCGCAGAGATATGAGCATGAAGAAGTTCCAGGATGCGTATCCCTGGATTGAAGAACACTGGAAGGAGTAAGGCATGGATATACTTAGTTTAGAAGAGCATAAAGCCTTAGCTAAGAATAACTTAGAAAGACTTGGTTTGAATACTCAGTATGCAAAGGGGGACTACGACTACTATCAAGTATCTCAGTTAGCCATTTCGTCTTTGATAGATCGCATTGAAAGGCTAGAAGAGCAACTCAAAGACAGGCGGGAAGACTAATGGCAGCTCAAGCAGTTCGTATCAAACCCGTTGATTGCGTCGATCAAGACGAACTCAAGACCAACATCCTTGCCAACATGGAAATGATCAAGGAATGGTCTGGACCTTGCCGAGTAAACCCGGGAACAGCATGGCTTTTTTCCGCAGGACATTCCTTGAACTTCGCTACAGAAAGCATGTTCACCAAGGAATATTTTTTAGGGCTTCAAGAAGACACGCACAAGATATTCTGTATCAAGCATGCCTTGCCTCAACTTGCAAAGGCAGGGATTGTTCCTGACTTTTGTGTGGCTCTGGATCCACGTGATATCAAAGGAACTTCAACACATGACATAGTGCGCGAAGAACTCTACGCAGCGGCGCCCCGAGAAACAGTCATGTTGATTGCCTCCATGACACATCCAAGTGTCACTCAGTATCTTTTGAATCACGGGTACAAAGTCATAGGATGGCACGCAGCTTCAAGCGCTATCAATGAGCTTGTAGAGAGCGGTAGCATGAAGTCCGCTATTACCATCGCAGGGGGAACAAGCAGTGCTATGCGCGCTATTTCCCTGGCACATCACTTCGGTTTCCGCAAAGCCAAGTGCATAGGCTATGACTGTTCTTTGGCAGAAGAGCCCCCGGAAGAACAAAAGGCTACCACTGTTATGGCAGGGCCTGCAGAGGGTAAGCAAAAGGAAAAGCCCAAGTACATAGAAGTCTTTAATCCGAATGATAAGAAGGACAGGTTTTCTTTCTGGACAACAGGAGAGCTTGTGGCCCAAGCGCAAGACATAGAGGCCACATTGCAGAACATGCAACTCTCTGACTTGGAGGTAAGGTTTTATGCTATGGATCCTCAGAGATCCTACGGCGGGAATATCGTAGAGCACACCAAGAACAATACCATCTTCCCTTCCATAGAGAAGAGGTTTGCAAATTGACCAAAGAAGCAACCTTGTTACAAACCAGGGAGGCTTACATTGCTTGTGGTCAGGACTCTGACTTAACAGCGGACGCCTTGGGGGTAAGCCAGAGAACTGTCCAGTACCGCTTAAAAGAGATGCGCAAGAAAGGTCTCCTTGCCAGCCAAGGTGCATCCTTGCCGCCCGTAGTGCAACCCAATTCTCGCCCCGTTGTAAGGGTTCGCGCTATTACCTCAGAGACGCCCCCGGAAGGCCCTCTCTTGAAGGTTCTGGTTATCGGAGATTCGCACGATAGTCCCAGCTTGCCGGACAAGTCACGCTTTACATGGATAGGCAAGCACATTGAAGAAACCCAGCCTGACTATGTGGTGGACATTGGCGATAGTTGTACCTTCGATAGTCTTTGCAGCTATGCAGGCAATGAAACCTATGAGGGCAAGTTAAAGCCTTCGGTACAGGCGGATCTGGATAGCTACGACAAGGCTATGGATGCGCTCTATAGCGCTTGTCCTACATGGAAAGGTCCTCGCCTTAAGACACAAGGCAATCACGAGGATAGAATCAAGTCCTTTGAAAACCGTAACCCTGAGATCTTTGGCATGATTGCGGGGGAGTACCGCAGAATACTGGAGCGCTACCGTATCCAGGAAACACCCTACGGGGAGTTCAAGTTTATCGGCGGGGTTGGTTTTATCCATACCCCTATGACACTTATGGGTAAACCTTATGGTGGCAAGACTATGGCACCGATAGGTAATGACGCCACATTTGATATTGTCTTTGGGCACACGCATAAAGAAGGCTCTCACAGGGCCCCCAAGATAGGCCCTCAGAACTATGTCAAGATCGTAAACGTAGGCTGTGCCTTGCCTTGGGGGCATGTGGAAGACTATGCGAGCAAGGCTACGACAGGCTGGTGGTGGGGCATTGTAGAGCTTAAAATTCAGGGTGGACACATTATCTCCAACCATGCTATACCGATGACAGAGCTGGAACGTCTCTACAGTTAAAGGAGGTCTTGATGACACAGAAAATTACCGAGCTCACACAGGAACAGCTTGACTTGATCCCTGCGTGGAACAAGAAGTGGATTGACATAGGGCTCTCCACTGAGCTTATCAACAGGGAGAAGGCCGAAGCCGCGCTCCTTGCCTTTTTTAAATACCTCAAGTTCAAGAAGCCCAAGTTCTTTTACTGTGATGGGCCCAAGGCTGCCTTTGACTTGGTAAGAAAAAGGCATGACAAAGACATGGATTCCTCTTCCTTTCTTTCCCATACCTTGTGCGGCTCTATGGAAGTTGAATGGGTTGCCCTCTACAAGTTCTACAAGGATGTCCTCGGAATCAAGGGCATTGATCAGATTGACTTGATGGCTGACGTGGTAACAACGTGCGGCTGGTGGACTGCCATTGATGACTGTGTGTATTTGCAAGAGCGCCCTTTGTTTATCAAGATGGACAATGAGAATCGCTTGCATGCGGAGAATGGTCCCGCTATTGAATACCGTGACGGCTTCAAGGTTTATAGCTGGCATGGCGTGCGTATCCCGGGTGAGTGGATTGAAAACCCTGACGCCTTGACGCCACATATGTGTCTGACTTGGCAAAACATTGAACAGCGCAGGTCTGCCTGTGAGATCAAGGGCTGGTACAATGTGCTCAGAGAGCTTAAAGCCAAGATCATTGACAGAGATGCTGACCCTGAGATAGGCGAGCTTCTTGAAGTGGATATCCCCGAGATTGGCAAAGAGCGCTTCCTCAGGGTTCTCTGTGGTACAGGCAGAGAGTTTGCCTTGCCAGTGCCGAACAACATGAAGTCAGCCATTGAAGCAAATGCCTGGACATATGGTATGAACCCTGATGAACTCATGCCTGAGATCAGGACTTGATTGACACCAAGAGATTCTTTGTGGTATCAAGGGTCTCTTAGCTAAGAAAGGCATAACAATGAAAACATTTGAAAACATGGCAGCACAGGGTGATATGATGATCATCCGTGTTGACACAGTACACGAAGGGAACAAGGTGGCTCTCACTGAGATCCCTGTGAGCTTCCAAGAGCAAAACCCTGAGGGCAGTAATCATGTAGTAGCCCACAGTGAGACAGGACATCATCATGTCATTGAACGTGAGGGTACTTCGTACTTCACGGATCCAGATGATGCCTTCAATGCTCTTCTGAAGGTGGAAAAGCCTACGCCCCTCGTACACGAGCGTAGCTTTGACACACATGAGCCTATTCTTCTTAACCCCGGCCTCTACAAGATTCGCCGTCAACGGGAATACTCACCAGAGGGCTATCGAAGGGTAGAAGACTAAGCGCTTGACAATGGTAAGTACCGTTGAGTACAAAGGGTCTCCATGAATACTTTGGAGGCCCTTTTCTTATGCGCACGTGTAACGCTTGGACATACTTAGACTTATCTGTATATGAAACCCTTAACAGCCTCGCGCCAATGAGGGGCATAGGGTATGACAATGCACAAGAGACAGAGCACCCTTTTTACGTAAAGCATTGGACTCACCCTACAGTAGACTTGAAATTCCTTCGTCCCCTTAGTGAGTTCACAGAAGCAACCTTAGAAGAGATGCCCTTATGAGAAACACCTGGAAGGCCTTAGATTTCGCAATCTTCTCTACCCTTACTGATCTTGATCCGCTAGAGGGGCTAGGCAGTAATGGTGTAGCAGGGCATCCTTTCTACCCAATTTATTGGACAAAGCCAAACATCGACTTGGAATTCCTTCACCCCCTTGGTGTCTTCGTTGAAGAAACCTTAAAAGAGGGCCCTGGTAACTAAGTATGTCCTCTTGTATTCTTGATATAGAAACAGATGGACTTGACTACACCAAGATCCACTGCGCAGTTGCTTTGGATACAAAGAGTGACAAGGCCGTCCTTTTTTTGCCTAAGCAATTCAAAGCACATGAAATCCCCAAGATATTCAAGGCGCCTGAGTTTAGCTTAAGGCAAGTCAAGGATATCCCCGCATGGGGTAAGAAGATAGACAAGTGGATCATGCACAACGGAATTGCTTTCGATGCCAGAGCACTCAAGAAAATTTTAGGGCTTCAGATACCCTTGGACAAAACTGTGGATACCTTGATTCTATCCCGGCTTCTCTTGATCGAAAGGAGCAAGCATGGCGTGGAGTCTTACGGGGAACAGTTTGGTGTAGCCAAGCCTGCCCATGAGGACTGGTCCAGGTTCTCCTGGGATATGCTATGGAGGTGTTATCAGGACACTATCATTCAAAAGAAAATCTACAGGTATCTCTGCCAGGTCAGAGAGAAGATGGGCACACCTTGGGAATGCCTTGAGTTAGAGCAAGCAGTGCAATGGATTATGCTAAGGCAAGCGGACAACGGGTTCTACCTGGATCCCGAGAAGACCCCCAAGCTTTATGCAGAGTTAGCCCAGAAGCATGCAGAGCTGACTGAGAAGATACAAGGCGCCTTCCCTACGCAGCCCAAGCTGATCTCTGAGGTTACCCCAAGGAAGAAAAAGGGTGGGGCCTGGCACTCTGTGGATACGCGCTACTTCGAGCCCCAGTGTGATACCCTTATGCCCGAGGGGTACTACGGTACACCTGACGAGATATTGGCAGGGCCTTATTCAAGGATAGCCTTTACATCCTTTAATCTTGATAGTCCCAAGCAAAGGGTAGATCGCCTGGTTGCCTTGGGCTGGGAGCCTACTGAGCGTACAGCTACGGGCGCGCCCAAGTTCACAGAGAACAGCCTCAAGTACGCTCCCAAGGATCTTCCCGAGGAGGCCAAGCTACTGGGTGAGTACCTTATGGTGGCCTCTCGCATGCGCACGGTAAAGCAATGGCTGGATCTCAAGGATGACCGTGGTTACGTTCATGGCCAAGTTATTACCTTGGGGGCGAGAACCCACAGAATGGCGCACAGGGCTCCAAACATGGGAAATGTACCCCGAGTAGGCTCTACTTATGGTAAAGAGTGCCGAGAATGCTGGACAGTAGAACATCCCGAAGCTAATACCCTTCTAGGTTGTGATGCATCAGGTATCCAGCTAAGGGCACTAGCCCATTATGCGAATGACGCAGAGTACATTGAACAGGTAACTCTCGGAGACCCTCACAACGTACACGCAGAGGCCCTAGGATGCTCCAGGAACGCCGCGAAGACATGGATCTATGCGTGGCTACTCAACGCAGGACCTGTGAAGCTGGGAAGCGTCCTGGGCGGTGACGTAAGGCTTGGTAAACACTCCATGAAAATCTTCCTTGATCGCATGCCTTTCCTTGGTAAAGTCAAAGAGACCTTCGAGAGCTATGCCGAGGGCAGTGCCTTTGTGGCCCTGGACGGGCGCCGCATACACATCCCCAGCGCCCACCTCAGCCTGTCCACAGGGCTACAGAGCTTTGAGCGCATAGTCATGGCGTGGGTTATGCGTGAGTATCACAGGGATATGATGGCCAGGGGCATTCCCTTCTGGCAGAGGAATTGTATCCATGATGAACTTCAGATTGAAGTAGCCAAGCAGCACGCAGATATGTTAGGCAACCACATCACAGGGCTGTTCAAGAAAGCGGGGGAAGCCTTGGGGTCCAGGTGTCCCTTGGCGGGCGAGTACAAGCTAGGGCAGTCCTGGTCAGAAACACATTAGGAGAAACAAGATGAAAGTTGATAACACACCTTGGTCAAAGGAAAGCGAAGATACCCTGCGTCAACTGGTGTTCAAGGGATACCCCGGCACTGCCATAGGACAGGTGCTTGGTAAATCGCGCAGTGCTGTGCTTGGAAAAATGTACCGTCTTGGTATTCGTATGAATCCCAGGATACGCATGGGTTCTGCAACAGTAAAGAAGATACGCTACCCTGCCAGCAAGCGCAAACAGGCTGGCTATATCCCTGTGCAGAGCAGGACGTGTGCCAGCACAGATGGTGGACCCATTACCCCTGATCTCCTTAAGGCACACCATTGCAAGTGGCCCTTCGGTGATCCCAAGAATCCTGCGTTCTATTTCTGTGGCAGGGCAAGGGTAGATGACAAGCCCTACTGTGCTGGACACTGTGAGGAGGCTTACAGGGGGTGACTGATGAAGAATGGAAAGTTTATGGGTTGTTGTGCCAGGCCATTTTTTTTGTGTGTGGCCTGTCTTGGGGTATCGTGCTGGTTGGCCTTTTGCATCTTGCATATAAAGCAATTGGCGCCCAATAGCAAAAAGCCCCCACCCTGGTGTAAACTTGTGGTATGGAGGATCGTAATCTACAGGGGCGCCCTTGGCGGTTCAGGCGTAGACTAGCTATCAGTGTGTTGTTGTTCTGCGCAACTACAAGTGTCTATGCCATGACGCAGGGCGTTGATATGACACAGGCAGTGTTGCCCACTATGGCTACCGTAGTCTCGGTAGTGCTGGGCACTTACTTTGGTGGCGCTGTTTACCAGGACACACGAAGAATACGAGGAGACTCCTAAGTGCTTGCACAAATCCTTGACATAGCTATGGGCTGGGCATCCTGGGGTGCCCTTGTGGCTGTCCCTGTGGCCATTGGCTTCTTTGCTATTAACGCAGGCATGGGCCTTAGAACGGCGGGGCTTCTTGCGGGGATAGGCTTTGCTCTGGTTCTAGGCTGGAATGCGCGTGGTGTTCTAGCCGAGGCAAGTGCAAGCTCAGGGCAGCCCTTGCAGAGAAGGCAAGGCTGGAAGACGTAGCGGCAAGCCTGGTAGCACAACTGGAGGCGCAACGCGCCGCAACAAGAGAAGAGGTAGATAATGCTATTGAAGATATACGAAGGGCTTCGGCGGCTGTCAGGGAAGAGCGTGGTGTTTGCCGTGTTACTCCTGACGAGCTTGACGGCCTGCGCAGGGCCTTCGGCTATAGTGCAGACGAGACCTCCTCCTAGCCTACTCACAGAGTGTCAAGCCTTGCCCGATCCTGGTGATGTCGTGAGAGACCTGGAATCCTTGGCCATATTCACAGCAAGGGTAGGCGGTCTTTACAGGGAGTGCTCGGAAAAGCAGGCCGCTCTTGTCGAGTGGCACAGTAAACTCAGGAAACAATAGTGCTCAAGCCTACAGCATCCGCTATCTGATCAGCACGCTTGGTCAGCTTGATACGAACACCGTCCGGTCTCTTGTAGCTTGTTACCATCTGTCGCCTGACTTCCAGATCATACTCATTGGCAATGGCTTTGAACAGGCTGGGCCACTTGAGATTACCTCCGGGCGCCAAGGACCCCAGGTTAAAGACAAGGTTTACCAGCACACATCTGTACTTGATAGGTAACCATTCCCAGGAAAGGCCATGAGCAGGTCTATGCTTGTTCCACTCATTGACAGCCCTTCCTTCCGATTCCTTTACATCTTCATGGAATAAAGCAATAACCAGATCATCAGGCAAACCCCACACAGGCTCATAACGTCCATTAACAAGGATGTCTCCATTATCTATATCTCTCTGTTCCAGCTTGTGCCCATAGCCAAGCGTTGGCAGGCCCCCTTCAGGGGACGGGTGAGGCGACCAGGTATCTTCCTCGGCATTGTAGCCAGCCTTGATACCGTTCTCGACTTTCATTAAAGCTTGCATGAATTTGAAGTGTTTGGTTACTGAGTCTTTCATGGAATCCTCTGGAATACTGAGGCATACCCTAGGTTTCTTCTTGTCTTTTGGGTTACCTGACTTAAGCATAGGCTTAGTATAACACCTATCTTTTCGATGTACACTAGCGGGCCAGCCCCTTCAAGGCTTACACTGGAAGGCAGAGGGAGGCACCATATATGGCAAAGCTACGCTCCAGAACTGGCGAGATCATTCACTATATTGACTTTACCCAGAGGGAAATCAACGCAATCTTCTATGCCCTGGAGGCCGCATCAGAGAACGAGGACACTTATGACGTAGAAACCCATGACTGTCTGGAAGAGTTCTTTGGGGCGCTTTGGGTAGAAGGAGAAGAGGAAGAAGAGGACAGTGAAGAAGGCCCCGAAGCCTTCTCAGGCTACTTGACTACCACTTCCGTGCGTGATAGTGATACACAGGACACCGTGCTTGATTTCTCTGAAGCCCTTGCAAGGGACAGAGAAAGCCACGGTATTGATGAAGACTACTGAGATACCTTTGTAAGGCTTGGTAGTCTAAGCTAAACAAGGAGTACCTTATGGCCGAGAAGGCAAAGAATCGTTACATCAAATCGCGTGGTACCTGTTACTACGCACGTCTCAACTACAAGAACCCCGATCAGGGCTATGATGATAAGACGCCTAACATGCAGCTTATGTTCATTCCCGACAATCCCGAAGAATTTACCGACGCGGGTGTGGCATTGAAAGAGCCCACCGATAATATCCCCGGGCCTAATGTAAAGATCTGGACAAAGTTTGTTGAGGATCCTCTCCTTATCAAGGATGCCAAGGGCAACAAGCTGGGACATGACTTCGTTGTCGGCAACGAGTCAGTGGTTAATGTATTGTGGTCTCCCTGGAAGTATGACAAGGGTGTTACTGCTACACTGAGAGGCGTACAAATTATTGAACACGTAGCCTGGGAGCCCGACAATGACTTCACGTCTGAGGAAGGCTTTGAGGCTGAAGAAGGCGACAACATCCCGTTCTAGGGGCGCCCTTCAACCACCAAAGGAGAAACACATGAACTTTCTGACTGGAGCATGGAAAGAACTAGAGGAGTGGTACTTGAATCTGCCCCTCGTGTTCAGGGTTGCGATACCCATAGCTGTAGTATGGTTCACCTTCGTACTAATCGTAGGTTAACTTGGGCGAGAAAAACTTAGGTACTCTTCTAGATGATATCAATGGAATCTTTGAGGGTGAGTGTAAGGTAAGCGAAGACTACCTTGATCTGTTCGCACAGAACGTCAAGGACACTCTGCGTAGAGCCATATCGGAAGCCGGAACTGAGCAGGCCACTACGCTGCGGATGTCAAACCTAGGGACTCCAGACCGCAAGCTTTGGTACTCACTCAAAGATCCCATGAGGTTCTCCAAGGGCCTGTCTGCGCGTGAACATATCAACTTCACGTTTGGGCATATCGTAGAAGAGTACCTCCTTTTTCTCGTAAGACAAGCCGGGCATGACGTTACACATGAACAGGAAGAGGTGGAGATCAATGGCATTGTAGGTCACCTTGACTGCTGCATTGATGGCGTACCTGTCGATGTCAAGAGCGCCTCTGACTACGGCTTCAAGAAGTTCTCCGAAGGTACCCTGCTTGCAGGTGATGATCCCTTCGGTTATGTCCACCAGATATCAGGCTATGCAAAGGCTCTCGGGAAAGACTCGGGGGCCTTTCTTGCTATGAACAAGAACAGGGGCACCATTGCGCTCCTTGAGGTGGACGGGTTCTTCATGGAAGACACAGAGGAACGCATAGAACATATCCAGGGACTCATGAAACATGACACGCCACCGGAGCGCTGTTACAGTGATGAACCTATGGGCAAGGGAGGTAACCGCAAGATACCCATGCCTTGTGTCTTCTGTCCCTTCAAGTGGGAGTGCTGGGGAGACTTGCGTGTATTCCAGTATTCAAATGGCCCTGTGTACTTTACAGAGGTCGCATCATTGCCTAAGGTACCAGAGACAACATCAGCATACAGAGATGTAACCAAGGAGACCTGACTTGAAAAACCCAATGACTTCCGAAGATAAAAAGCTATACCGTAAACTCAGAGAGTGGAATCCTTGGAATGGTTACTCAATCGAAAGACGCCTTGTACGGTATGGTGGTGACTACTTGGACTGGGAGTACCACAATTTTAAGACGGACAAGACTTGGGTTGAGACGGAGTACGATACCTAATGGGCAAGCCAAGCCGAGACAAGGGAGCGCGCTTTGAAAGAGAAATTGTCCATACACTCGTTGATAGAGGAATACGAGCGGAACGTGTGCCGCTCTCAGGCGCCGCCCACGGGTCATTTGGAGGGGATATCAGGTGTGATCTACCTGGGCACAAGGCAGCTCTATTGGAGTGTAAGAAGAGAGCTAGAGGCTTCAAGCAGATCTACGGATGGCTCGAAGAAAACACAGGACTAGTCATAGGTGCTGATAGATTACCTCCTCTTATTGTCCTTCCTTTAGGTACTTTCCTCAGTATGCTGAACGACGAAGAACAGGCATAGAATTTTTAGGGCTTCAAAGCCACCTTAGCGAAAGGACCTGGAACATGGATAAAATGAGTAACCAAGTGTGTGCCCAGGTGTGGCTCCAAGTAAGGGACCAAGTGAGAGACCAAGAGAGTAACCAAGTGTATGCCCAAATGCGGCCCCAAGTGAGAGACCTAGTGTGGCGCCAGATGTGGGACCAGGTATGGCGCCAAGTACATGGGCTTGGCCATGACTGAGGCCAAGACACCCTCATGGGGTAACATACTGGACACAGTACCCTTGAGTACCGTGGAGTACATAGTCGCGCACAAAGGCATCTTCCAGAGAGCTCCTCTTCCTGACATCGACAAGCCCCTCGATCATCCTGACCTATGGCGTGCTGTCCTTGACCGTGCCCTGCTGGACTATATCAAAGGACCACAGGAGACAGGGCTCAAGGCCTTCGTAGAGGTCTCTGCCTGGCTCTATGACAAGGAGGACACTAAAGACTTTGGTACTGTGTGTGCCTTCTCTGTGCTGGATCCTGACACGGTACAGGCTGTGTTCGAACAGTGTCGATACCAAGGGCCCAAGGTGAAGAAAGAAAACAAGAAGGGGAAGGAATAGATGTCCCTGAGAGACCTAGTAGTAAGCAAGGTACTTTACAAGGTAAGAGGCCCAACGATAGACCAGGTAAGACATCAGGTAGAATACAAGGTAACAAGACAAGTCAGACACAGAGTAAGACACCAGGTACGTAACCAAGTGAATCACCAAGTAAGGGACCAAGTACAAGAGGGCATGACACATGACTGACCTGAGAGACCGCATGGACGCCCAATTTTACAGATACACTCCCAAGCAATTAAACGCCCACCCAAGCAATATTTTACAGATACACTTAAACGCCCAGGTATCAGACCCTGTGAGGACTTACATATGGGGGCAGATATGGCACCCAGTAGGGAATCAGGTTTGGGACCAGGCGTTGAACCATGTGTGGAACCAGGCACGCACAGATATAGGCAAGGAATACTAGATGTCCAAGGACTACCTGAACAACAAGAGAGAATCGCGGCGGCTAGCCCAGCGCATCAACGACTACTGGGATGCCAAGGGCGTACCCTGGGTCAGAGCATGGGTAGAGACAGAGGAGTATGACGGTAGGTCCAAGACCTTCCCGCATGAGCTCTTTGTTGTCAGGAGTAACCTGAAGGTAGCCCTGGAAACGCCAGACAGATACGTACTGCGCAAAGCCTAGCCAAGGTCTCTTACTTGGTCCACTATGTGACACCTCACCCCGTCTTTTACTTGACTCCATACCGGGATCGTCACGCTGTTAAGGATGTCAAGGTCTGCCTCATTACTTAGTTGAGGTCCTACTTGGCGAAACAACTTGTTAATCGCCTGGGCATACACTTGGTCAATCAGGTCAGTCATGTGACAGGTCCTCGTATACTTGGTTCCACACTAAGTCTCTTACTTGGTATCTTACTTTGTAGTACACGTGGCTCCTCACTTGGTTCCACACTTGGTCACTCACTTGGCTCCACACTTGGTACCTCAGGTCAGTCATGAGACAGATCCCCGCTTAACTGGTCACTCACTTGGTCCCACACAGGGCTCCACACTTGGCTCCACACTCGGTCATACACTTGGTCACTCACTTGGTCCCACACAGGGCTCCACACTTGTCTCCGCACTTGGTTCCACACTTGGTCTATCACTTGGCGTCTCAGGGCAGACATGCCAGCTCCTCCTTGGTCTAATGCTTGGCTGCCTAAGACATAGCACAGGGCATATCCCTTGACAACCTAAGGCCAACACAGGGCCAGCCTCGCGCCCCTCGATAACCTCAGGCGAGTGGATGGCATTGTAAATGCGTGGGGGTGCGTTGGGTGGTCAAAGGGGTTACGCAGAGAAAAACCCTAGAATTTCATTCCGCCCCCGGAACGATTCATTGCACTACCCTCGGGTGTGTCAAGGACAAAACAGGCGTGATGTTTTGCTACGCCTTGTACACCAGACACGGGAATACCAAAGCACATCCAATGATATCAATGGGTTAGCCTAGTATGCTTAAGCGTATAATTACTATTATGGTAAATAGGGGACCCTGGGTTGATCTGGGCATCCTTGTATTCAACCCGGGGGGAGGAAAAACAGGGACAATGTTGTGAGAGCGCGGGTACCCCTGGTTTTCGCAAGGGATTTCTAGCGGGAACCCTAAGGATTGCCGTGTATTTTCAGGTAAAGCGTAGTCTATTTAAGGTATAGTTCAGGTATAGATAGCGCTTATGAGGTATAGAGAGTATTCTATGAGGTATAGTTTAGGTTTCTAGAAAGCCTGAGAGACCCAAAGAGCTTCCTAACTGGAAATCCTGGCTCTGGGTCGCGCTCTAAGGGAGAACAAGCAATGGATGAAGACGAGACAAAGGAAAGTCGCAGGCAGTATGCAAAGGCTGCCAGGCAAAAGGAAAAGGCAGGCGAGCCAAAGCGTGCCTATGGGGACTGGCGCAAGTCGGTTATGGATGAATACAGGGAGTGTTTAGGTAGTTTGTCCCCTTTTCAGAGGCGCTTTGTAGAGGCGTACCTCAAGGCGGGTAGTGGTGCTGAGGCAGCAAGGATAGCAGGTAGTCAATCCAAGAATCTTGAGCAGGTAGCACACAATACCAAGCGTTTACCCGAGGTTCAGAAGGCCATAGCTATAGGCATGGATACTCGCATACAGGCAGCGGCTCTGGACGACATGGAAGTTATTCATATGATGCGTGAGGTCTATCACAAGGCTATTGAAGACAAGCGCTATGCAGAGGCAAACAAGGCAGCGGAGAACCTTGCCAAGACGCTAGGCTTGTTTCAGCTTTCTTCGAGGGAGACCTTTGATGACAAGGTAGCCAAGCGAGCCAAGGACCTCAGGGATGACAAGGCAAAAGAAAGAGAAATAGAACTGGACGAGAATGCTTCCCAGATGCTTCAGATCCTGGGCAATGCAAAGGCGAGAGAGGGTACCGCCGTAGATACAAGGAACATCGAAGAGTTCCCGGGCAAGCCAGATGAAGACTAGAACTCCCGGCGCTCTTTGGGACCCCCTTGCGCACCCGGCGCTCTTTGTTTATCCTAGGGATACGGGACCCACGGGCGCTCTTAGGAATACCTTAGGGTACCTACGGATCCTAGTAAGGTTCCTTCTAAGGTTTCTAGGCTTAACCTGGTTAACTCTGGTTATACTAAGGAACCTAGCTAGCCTTGGTACTTACCTTAGTAAGTACCTTTTCTTTACCCTTAGTTATTCTAGTAACTCTAGTTATCCTAGGAACCTAGCTAGGTTCCTTAGGGTATTCCTAGGAGTCCTTAGGGTGTTCCTAGGTAGGTTCCTGGGAGTCCTTAGGGTGTTCCTGGAGACCTTTGGCTATTTTTTTATTGTCCTCTTTCTTTTCCTTGGCGATCTTTTAAGGAACTTCTCGGGAACTTTCCCAAGGGGGTTGCGTGTCTGATTTCGCAACTCTTGAATTACCGGGTGAGACTACAGAGGAAGAGCTTGTACAGAACTTGTATGAGCACTGGAACCTTCTAACACCTTCCGAGAAGGCAAAGGCGCATGAATTCATCCAGGGTGCTTTGACCAAGAAGGCCCGCAGTGATTTCTACACTTACGTGCGTTTGATGGCGCCTGTGATCCTTCCTGAGGGATTTATTGACGGCAAGCACATCAAGTTGATGTCTGAGGAATTGCAGATTGTGGAGCGCAGGACCACCCGCAGCGCCAAGCTTCGCTCCCCTCAGGACACATCGCCTGTGGTACTGGGCAAGCGCTTGCAGATCTTCTTGCCGCCTGGCTCCATGAAATCCAAGATATTGAACTTGTTTGTGACCTGGGCACTGGGTCGGCACCCTATGTGGAACATCATGCACATTGGCCACTCTACGCAGTTTGCTGAGGACAACATGGGGCGGCAGATCAGGGATGTCATGAACTCGCCTGAGTATGCCGAGATCTTCCCTGGAACCTTGATTAAAAAGGATGTCAAGGCGGCAGGCCGCTGGGAAACAACCAAGGGGGGCAAGTATTACGCTACGGGTGTGGGTACGCGTATTGCAGGGCGTAGGGCAACGGCGTATTCGAGCGTAGAGCGCCCGAAGATCAACGAGTGGTATGGGCGTGGCCTTAGAACTCGTGTGCTTCCGGGCGGTTCCGAGATCATTGTGAATACAAGATGGCACGTAGATGATCTCTCGGGATATCTCTTGAAAGCTGACGAGAGCTCCAAGATGCCCTGGAAGGTTATTGCTATTCCGGCTATTCTCGATTCCTATTCGGCGGGGCTCCTGGGTCTTCCTGTGGGGCATTCGTACTGGCCTGAGTTCTGGACAGATGCAATGCTGCTGGAGAAAAAGACAGATAAGGCATTCTCTGAAGCGGCATGGAATGCGC
>Ga0209475_10003285_pt1 | contig 15088 bp, 14 predicted proteins | sample tdDd471_FD_187128 | JGI IMG/M metagenome (GOLD analysis project Ga0209475, IMG submission 187128) | Marine sediment microbial communities from the Atlantic coast under amendment with organic carbon and nitrate - tdDd47.1 (SPAdes)... | ecosystem: Environmental > Aquatic > Marine > Coastal >... | reverse complement strand
AACTATATAAAAAGTGAATCACATGACATAAAATTGGATGTAATAATAACAGAAAAAAAAGTGTTTAACTTTTAGTATATTTATGCGACTAATAAAAAATTATAAGTATTTTGTCATTATACAAACACATATAAAATATGCCAAAAACTCCTTTTGAAAAATAAAACATAACTTTGTATAATTAAATCACAATATATGAAAGTGTGATAATTGATGCAAAAATCTAAGATAAAAGTTACAATTGATGGGATAGAATATACTATAACCGGTAGAGAAAGTGAAGAGTATCTTAAACATATTGCATCATATGTAGATAAAAAATTACAGCAAACTAAAGTACAATGCAACTCATTAAATTCCACTTTAATTGCAGTATTAACAGCTGTTACTATTGCAGATGATTATCTTAAAGAAAAAAAACTAAATCAAGCATTAGAAAAGCAAATTAATGAATTCTCAGTATATAGAGGTGGCGTTACCCAAAGCAGAAATAATAACATTAAACCTTTAAACATTAATTTGTAATTATAAATAAAACCTTATATAATAAACATATTAAAATAAGGATTTGATTGAATGAAAAAATTTACAACTATTTTATTTGATGTTGATGGTACATTGTTAGATTTTGATAAAACAGAGACTGAAGCACTTAATAACACTTTTATAGAGCTTGGTATTGAGCAAAGTAAGAATAACACTTTAGCATATTCGAGAATAAACGAATCTTTGTGGAAACAGCTAGAAGAAGGAAAAATAAATAAAGATAAATTAAAAACAGAAAGATTTAAACAATTCTTTTACGAAATAAATATAGTGAAAGATGAATTTTTGGCGTCTGATATCTATATTAAACATTTATCAAATAGCTACTTTTATATTGAAGGAGCTATGGATGTATGTATAAAACTATCACAGAGTCATCAAGTAGCTATAGTTACAAATGGAATAGCAAAAGTACAACATTCTAGATGTAAACTTTCGGGTTTAAATGATATTTTTGAGCATGTTTTTATATCAGATGAAATAGGATGCCCTAAGCCTAAAAAGGAGTTTTTTGATTATGTATTTAAAGAATTATGTATAGAAGATTTAGATAAAGTTATAATAGTAGGTGATTCATTAACATCTGACATAAAAGGTGGCAACAATGCAAACATTGCAACTTGTTGGTACAATCCTAAAGGGCTTGAAAACAATACTGATAGTGTTTGTGATTATGAAATAAAATCATTATACAAGATTATGGAAATAGTAAACTAATGAAAAGTTATACTTTATCACCTAGATTAACAGTTATTGCAGACTTTGCAAAAGACAAAAAAACAATTGCAGACATAGGCTGTGACCATGGAAAGATCTCTGTGTATTTAGCAGAGAAAGGTTCTTATGTCCATGCAGTAGATATATCAAAGCCTTCATTGCAAAAGGCAAGGGATTTAGCTAAAATCGAAGGTGTTGGAAATAAAATCAGTTTTTATTGTGATGATGGACTAAATAGTATTAAGCACATTAAACTAGACGCTGTAATAATAGCTGGGATGGGATGGCGTATGATTAGCAGTATTTTAGATAAAAATCAAGAATGTATAAAAAGTATAGACACATTAGTTTTACAGCCAATGGATTCTGTAATTGATCTAAGAAAGTATATTTGCAGCAACAATTATACTATTAATGATGAAAAACTAATATGGGATGATGGTAGGTTATATACTGTTTTGGTTGCGCAATATAAAAGGAATCAAGGGTTGTCATTATTACAGCAGCTTTTAGGACCTAAGATCTTAGAGAACAAAGATGTATTGATAAATGATTTAATAGAAAAGGAATTAAGAAAGCGAAATCAAATACTATTAGGGTTAAATAAAGCAAAAAGCAAAAATAGAAACCAAATATGTCAAATCAAAAAAGAAATAGAGATGTTAGAAACTGAATATAAGAGGTAAATGATGAGTACAACAGTAGGAATAGTATATGATCTAATAAAAGAATATGCGCCAGAAGAATTAGCATTTGATGGTGATAATGTAGGATTATTAGTTGGTAGTAAGGAAGATGTTTTGACTGGAATAGTCTTTGCTGTGGATGTAAATATTGATTCAATAGAAATGGCTAAAGAAATAGGTGCGAATTTAATAATTTCTCATCATCCAGTAATTTTTGGAGGTATGAAGGAAATAACTGATAAAACTGCCACAGGAAAAGTATTGCTTACAGCTATTAAAAATGGTATAAATATTATCTGCGCACACACAAATTTAGATGCAGCAGATGAAGGGGTTAGCCAGACTCTAGCAGAGATTGCTGGTCTTAATAACATATACACTCCAAATCATACCAATCTAATGAGGGTAGGGGAACTAGAAAAAGAGATAAGTACTAAAGATTTTGTTGAAAAATTAAAAGATAGATTAAACATTAATAGCGTGTTTATATCCAAAAACTATCCAGAGTCAGTAAAGTCTATAGCTGTTGTGTCTGGCAGAGGATGCTCATTACTTTATGAAGCAAAAAGCACAAATGCTGATATATTTTTATTAGGTGAGATAAAACACGAAAACGCTGTTTATGCTGAAATTTTGGATGTATGCGTAATTAGTTGCGGTCATCATGAAACAGAAGTGATAATACTTAATAAGCTGAAATTGTATTTACAAAACCAACTAAATGAGTTACAATTAAATTTAGGCGTTTATGACAAATCGCCAATGATAAAAATATAGAGTAAGGGAGTGTGGCTTAATGGAGCAGCTAAACGCGCTGTTAGATTATCAAAAGCTTGATATAAAAATTGGTAAAATAGAAGCAGAAGTAAAAAAGTCAGCCTTGTACAAAAAGGTTGTAAAAGTTAGAAAGTATCTTCTTGATTCACAAAAGCTTATGAAAAAGCATGAGGTTGATATTGTTGAGATAAATCAAGGGATAAAGGTTCTTCTAACACAATATAATGAAGCTAATGAAACTGTTGAGCAACTGGCAGAAGCTTTAGAAAATGTAGATGTTAGTACATCTATTAAAGAAGCTCAAATGCTTTTAAGAAAAGCTAAACAAGAAAAGGCTAAACTTGTTAAGATTGAAAGAGAAATAATAAAGAGTCAATCAAAAATAACAAAGATAGAGGAAAGTCTACAAAAGATAGCTCACAATGTCCCAAAATATAAGGCTGAATTTGAGCAGTTAAAAGCAAAATATGATGAAGAATTAAAAGAGATTAACAAGACAACTTCACCATTGAAAAGTGAGTTAAAAGAGCTTGCAAAAGGTATTGATAAAGATACATTAAAAAAATATAAAATAGTGAAGAAAAGCCATCCCATAGCTGTAGTGAGACTTGATGTAAAGAGATGCATGGGTTGTAATATGGAACTACCTTCTGGAATGGCTAAACAGATAGCAAACAGCGATAAATTAATGGAATGTGAAAACTGTGGTAGACTTTTATATACGAAAGATTAATAAGTAATTATATGAGCAAATTGAGTAATCGCTCTGCGTAAGCGGAGAGGAAAGTCCGAGCTCCAAAGGGCAAGAGTGCTGGGTAACACCCAGTGGAGGCGACTCTAAGGAAAGTGCAACAGAAATAGACTGCCTATTTTATAGGTGATGGTGGAAATGTGAGGTAAGAGCTCACAAGCTGCCTAGGTGACTAGGCGCTTATGTAAACCCCACTCGGTGCAAGATTGAAGGGGCGATACGGTAGCCCGCCGCTACCCCTGCTAATCGCATGAGCCTGGTTGGTAACAACAGGCCAAGATAGATGATTACTCTCGACAGAACTCGGCTTATAGATTTGACTCATATTTAATAAAAATTAAACTGTCTTAAATGTATTAAGACAGTTTTTATATTATTGTATTATATTACTGGCACCCAGTACTCTATTTTGCTATTTCCTCTATCATCAATCTCCTCATAATATTTTATGAAGTCGTACATTGCGTTTTCATTAAATATATAGCTGGATTCAGGAAACCATTTAGTATATATGTAGGTTGATATATCTTGCATGGATGATTTTTTATCACCAATGAACGAAAAGATTACATAGTTAGAAGGTGGTAATATTTTAGAGGTCATTCCTTTTGGTATAACATCCATTTTATCTATTTCTACGCAAGCATAGTAGTCAAAAGCAATTCCACTTTCATTTGATTCGAATTCAGAATAGTCATTTAATCCTAATATAACATTATAATCACTTCTACTAGTTATATTTTCTTTAACTTTTTCTAATTTATTATGGCTTACACCTATTACCCAAAATCCTTTGGCTGTATTTACTTTATAACCTAAAATAGTCATCACCTCTGTATTAATTATAGTGATATCAATAGCTCTATTAGTGTGTAGTTTAGCGTTTTGATCATATTCATATTTTAATTGAATCGGTATAAATATTTTGGTCTTACGATATCTATCTGGACTTTTTTTGAATAATTTCTTAAAGCTATTAGAAAAAGCTTGTTGTGAAGTGTAGCCAGTATCTAATGCAATATCAAGTATTGATTTATTAGTTAGTGCTAGCTCTCTAGCTGCTTCAGTAAGCTTTCTTCTCTTAATATAAGAGTTTATAGGTTGACCAACTATACAAGAGAACATTCTATGAAGATGGTATTTAGAATATCCAGCTTTATCTGCTATCTGCTCTAAAGTTAATTCACTACTTAGATTTTTATCAATGTAATCTACTACTAATGAAATGGTTTCAATATTACTGTTCATTGCTTACCTCCAAAACAATCATATCATAGTTTTTCTGAGGTGTTTTAATAATTCTTGCCATTTTTTATTCACTATATAAGAATTAACTTAATTCTAACATTATATTAATGTATAGTTTTAAATGTTTTAATATATAATTTTGTTCGATATAAATATTATGCTATAATTGTAATATTGAAATATATGAGGTGGGATAATGTTAAAACAATTCACAAAGCAAGAGAAGAGCTGGATGATGTATGACTGGGCAAATTCAGCTCACTCAATTGTCGTAGTCACGGTGTTACCAATATTTTTTATGGCACTGTTTGAAAACAATGCTTCTGCTGTAGGTTGGTGGGGATATGTTACTTCTGCTGCCAAATTTGTTATTGCAATTTTAGCTCCTTTGCTAGGAACTATAGGTGACTTCAAAAATATGAAAAAAAGGATGTTTAAATTTTTTGTTTCTATTGGTGTATTAGCATGTATTGCACTAGCAGGCGTACCGTTTAAACCTATTTGGCAATTAGTACTTGGACTGTATGCGCTTAGTTTGTTTGGATTTGCTGGTGCCAATATTTATTATGATGGATTTTTAACTGATGTAACTACAAAAGACAGAATGGATAAAGTATCCGCATGGGGATTTGGCTTAGGCTATATCGGTGGCTCAACAATTCCATTTGTTATATTTTTGGTACTTTTTAATTTTATTGATACAAATTTAGCAATGGCAATTTCATTTGCTTTGACAGGTGTTTGGTGGGGAGTTTTTACAATACCAATTTTGAAAAATGTTGAGCAAAAGCATTACATTGAGAGAGAAGAAGGAATAATAAAGCAGTCATTTAAAAGAATTGGTGTTACTTTTAAAAAGATAGTAAAATTCAAGTCTATGTTTTTATTTCTGATAGCATATTTTTTCTATATCGACGGCGTAAATACAATTATTTATATGTCTACAGCATATGGTACATCATTGGGTATTGATTCAGGTCAAATGATGTTAGCATTGTTAATGGTTCAAGTTCTTGCGTTCCCATTTGCAATCCTATATAGCTTCTTAGCCAAGAAAACCAATTCTAAAACGATGATTTTAGTTGGTATTCTAGTATATATTGGAATATGTATATTTGCATTTTTTGTTTCTAAATCATGGCATTTCTGGGTTGTTGCATTTCTTGTTGCCACAAGTCAAGGCGGAATACAAGCATTGTCACGTTCGCAATTCGGCAAAATGATACCAGATCCTAAACAAGCAAATGAATACTTTGGCTTCTATGAAATCTTCGGTAAGTTCTCTGCGATTATGGGACCTGCATTGTTTGGTGGTGTTAGCATTTGGGCAGCAAATATTATTTCAAAGAATAATCCAGAATGGGCAACTGATGTAGTTAGCAAGGCTGCTACACCATATGGAGTACTTTCTGTTTTGATTATTTTTGCATTAGGTATTATATTCTATACTTTGTATTTGAAAAGTGTTAAAAATGAAGACCAATCAAATAATGTTTAATGGAACTTAACTAGTTTTTAATTCGTCAAAGATTATATAACAACTAGGAGGAAGTACAATGAATAAAAAAAGCCTTATACTAATTTTAGTTTTAATCGTTTGTTTGATTTCTACAGCATGCGCAAAGGATGCAGCAATGGAAAACATTGCTTACGATATGGAGATGCAATCTGCACCAATGGCTAAGGGAGCTATTGATGAAGATGATATGTACTATGGAGACAATGATGATTACGAGACGGTAAAAACTGACGGATCAAGTGAGAAGAATACTAACTTCTCAGAGAAAATAATCTATAATGTAAATATGGGAATTGTTGTTGATGATCCTGTTGAAGTATCTAAACAAATAAAGGACAAAGTTGAAGAGATGGGTGGGTATGTTAGCTCATCATATTCAAGTAAAAACGATGATTCAGCACACTATGTTAATATGCAGATACGTGTACCTTCAAAAGGTCGCACAGATATGACGGACTATATAGCATCCCTGGCAGGAGAAGTGTCTCATGACAACATATATACAGATAATATAACTGAGAGTTATTATGATACATTAACGAGACTGGAACATGAAAAATTGCAGGCAAAGCAATTAGAAGAGATAATGGAAAAGGCAGAAACAATTGAAGATGTCTTAGCTGTTCGTCAGGAGTTGTCAAGAGTACAAGAGACTATTGAAGTATATGAAGGTAGAATAAGGATGTGGGACTCTTTAGTTGATTATTCTACAATTGACATTAGTATTAGTCCTACACCAACGATTGATAATAACAAAGGTTTAATAAGAGTAATAACACTTGGTGAAACAGGTAGAGGAATTGTTAGAGCACTTGATAATTCATGGAGATTTGTAGCAAACTTCTTTTCACTATTACTAAGAGTAATTGCCGCATTGATAATACCTGCAGTAATAATAATACCTATTATTATTGTTATAGTAAAAGTTGCTAGGAAGAATAAAAAAAAGAAGAATGATAATTAGATATATAACATGTAATAATAAAAAAGGCTGTTTATAACAGCCTTTTTGTTTTAATTTTGCTTATCTAAACTGTATCCAAACATATGCATGTTCATAATATGATCCATAACTGCATCTTCATCGCTTGTATCAACACCAGTCATATCCAAATCACCGGGCATAATGTTTGCAAAGGTTGTTAACCCATAATTTTTTTCAAATGTTCGTATTTCAATATATGTGTCATTATAGTAATCAGGTACATTAGGTGCGGTATACATGACCTTTATCTTGTTCCCGTCATATTCAATAACCTCTGCATACACCCAGTATTGACTACCATTAATGTTAGTTGCATGACTCCATGTTGAACCAAGTGATAGTGGGAATTTTAATGCAACTATATTATGAAGTTTAGAGTGGAATTCTGCTTTGTTAAGCCTTTCGTTTGAAATTGCTTTTTCTGTTACTGTTCCTCTATAGTAATTAATAAAGTATTGTATTTTAAATTTATGTGGTACACCCATTCCATCATCGTATGTACCATCGAATTGGTACATTGCTTCACCATCGTCTTCGTGCTTTTTTGATAACTGTCCATAATGACCAGTTTCTGCTATTCCAAAGAATCTAAGATTAGTATCCAATGGTGGTAAGTATGAATTAACAAGTTGTGTCTTCTGTGAGAGGTCAGGATCTTCAGTAGGCTTTGCAGTAGTTGTTGTAGCTGTTATAGTTGCAGTTGGTGCAACTGTAATAGATGGTGTTGTATCCTGAGTAACATTAGGTGTAATTCCACCTGTAGGCTGGTGTGTAATGTTAGGTGTAATTCCAGCTGTATTGGCAGGAGTCCCGGTTGCTGTAAGAGGTGATTGGGTTTGAGTAGGTGTATCATCACCTAATCCACCTATATTGCATCCAGCAAAACATAATACAATAAATAGTAAAAATACTAAACGTTTTGATTTCATAAATCCTCCTATAAAGCTTAGTACTTATACTAAACTTAGTTAATTACTTTATATATTAGACTATTAGAAATAGGAGCTTTATCCTTTTCTATATGTATACTATCCCTAATAAGGTTAATAGCATTTTGCAAGTCTTTATCATCATTATAGTGTATGATGCATAGTGTATCACCTATGTTAATATTATCTCCAAGTTCACATTCCATTACGAATCCAACTGCATGGTCAATAGCATCTGTTAATTCTTCTCTACCTGCACCTAATAGACTAGCAGCTCTACCTAATGCTTTAGTATCCATTGAGTTTATAAATCCTTGTTTTTCTGACTTTAACTCGATAATATGCTTAGCGGTTGGTAATAGGCTAGGATTATCTATTACATCGGGGTTACCACCTTGAGCTATTACCATCTCTTTTAGTTTCGCTATGCCGCTTTTATCGTCTATTGCATTTTCTAGCATAGACATGGCATTATCCATTGTTGCTAAACCTGATAATTGCAACATTAAAGAGCCGAGTGTTAAAGCAACAGTTTTTAGTCTATTGGAGTCCTGAGAACCATTTAATACTTCAATAGCTTCAAACACTTCCAAAGAATTACCAATAGTCTTACCTAATGGTTGACTCATATCGCTAATAATTGCATAAGTTTCTATATCCGCAGCCTTACCTAAGTCTACCATGGCATGTGCAAGTTTTTCTGCTTCATCAAAAGATTCTAAAAAAGCACCATTTCCAGTCTTAACATCTAAAACCAAAGCATCACATCCTGCTGCAATCTTTTTTGACATAATAGATGATGCTATAAGTGGAATTGAGTTGACTGTTGCAGTCACATCCCTTAAGCTATATAAGAATTTGTCAGCAGGGGCTAAGTTACCACTTTGCCCAATGACCGATAATTTTGTCTTGTTTACTATGTCTCTAAAGTTTTCAATAGTTTGTACAACATTAAAACCTTCTATGGATTCTAACTTGTCTAATGTACCACCAGTATGGCCTAAACCTCTACCTGACATTTTTGAAACAGGAGCACCGCAAGCTGCTACTAATGGAGCTAATATCAATGTTGTTGTATCTGCAACACCACCAGTTGAATGCTTATCTACTTTAATACCTCTAATTTGAGATAAGTCAACTCTTTCACCTGACTTGACCATTGCATTTGTTAAATATGCTGTTTCTTGACTACTCATTGAGTTGAAATATATTGCCATTAAAAGTGCTGAGATTTGATATTCTGGAATTTTTTCAACTCCATCACCTGTAAGACCCTTAACAAAATATTCTATTTCCTCTTTTGCTAATGTTTCATTATTCTTTTTCTTTTCAATAATGTCTATAATGTGCATATTGTTCCCTCTGGCTAAAAAAGCCAATATCTTTCCATTTTCTATACAATTAATTATACCATAAAAATATACCTGAAAAGCAAAATATTTTTTATCGAAACTTATCTTATTAGGTAATATATTGAATATATATTTTTTTGTAACATACAATACTAATATACAAAAGAAAAGGAGTGTATATATGCACCATAATATAGGTATACAGAAAACTATAAAGATGACTTCACATAGTTTAAGTAAGATAACATCAGGAAAAGTTACAATTAAGAGAAATAAAGATAATTGGGAAATCTCATTAAAAGCTTTTTGGTCTGAACCAATAGATGCACAGATGTTTATCGTAGGAAAGACAGCACGGAAAGTATTAGATATTAAGGCTAATGAAGGTTCTTTTTCTGCTAACAAAAAGCTTAATTACATTATGTGGAATGATTTTTTGCTTGAGGGTAAAATGATAGTTGTTATATCTAAAGATATTCCTATATTGAAGGCAGCAATACCTCCTATAGTAGATGTAGATATACATAATGCTATGACTATAATTAGATGTGGTAGCGAAGAAAAACTAACTAAAAAATCTAAAAGTGAAACTGTGCAAAAAGAAATTGAGCAAAAATTTGTGGAAGAACAAAAAATTGATGAAAAGAATAAAGTTCAAATAAAGAGTATATTAACATTAAAACCCTATGAAAGAATACGCAAGATAGAAAACAAGAAACCAGCACATTTATTAGAATCATGTGAAAACTGCTTAGTACCTATGAGTTGGTCATCTGAGGAAATTGATAAATGCTTAGATAATAATGAAATAGACACTCCATTTTTAGGTGCTATGGATGGGTCTTCATTTGCAAGAATAGAAATTACTGATTCTATAGGCTTTAATCATATGGTGCTAGGTAAAGTTGCTACAAATGATATGAATATTTACATGATATGCATTCCTGGAGATGCTTTTATGCCGCCAAAAGGATTATCAGAATATAACAGATGGATACCTGCAATAAAAGGAAGCGGTTATTGGGTAAAATACATAACTGAAGATGTTAAAGCAATGGAACAAAAATCAGCACAATAAAAAACAAGATAATTAAATCATCTTGTTAATTAAAGCAAAATTAAACTTGTTAAAGATTACGCTTCGTCTACTGCAACAACAGCACGACCTTTGTAATAACCACAGCTTTTACAAACTCTGTGTGGTAGTTTCTTTGCATGGCATTGTGGACATTCAGCTATTGAAGGGGCTGAAAGTTTCCAATGAGAACGTCTCATGCCTTTTTTTGATTTCGATTTTTTACTTTTCTGTACAGCCATTAATTACGCCTCCTCATTATCATCGCTAAATAGATTTTCTAATACAGCGAAAGGATTTTCCTTTTTATTCATAACAATTTCTTTATTGAAATCGCTTTGTTCAATATTTACATCACAATCGCATTGTGATTCATTTGAGTTATTACCGCACTTAGGACATAGACCCAAACAGCCTTCTTTGCATAAATGCTTTAGAGGCATGTTCAAGCAAATATTATCTATAACCATTTTTGTAATATCAATATTACTTCCTAAGTAAGTATACCTGTCAGGATGAGAAATATCCTCATCTAGAGCGAACTCTTCACTAAAGGTACATTCAACATTTCTTTTAACTTCCTTAAAGCAAAGAGCACAACTGGTTGAATAGCCAACGCTAAAAGAGCCTTTAACAAAGAAATTCTCGCCTGTATACATAATAGTTCCATTGACCTCAACAGGATTTTGTAATTTCATTACATCTCCATATAAGTTAATATCTTCAATGGTTCCTTCTACAGAAAAAGGAAATGATTGTCCTGGATGCTTTAAAGCACTTGATAAATCAATAATCATATTTTTACCTTTCTCTATTTATGTATACATAAACAAGCAGAATATATTATACAGTTACCTATAGAACTTGTCAATCAAAATTGAGTAATTAAGTTAATATATCATTGTATTTTTGACAATATGCCACTATAATACTAGTTATGAAGAAAAATAACAGGTATTTAATAGTAGGTTTGGGTAACCCAGGGGCGAAGTATGAGCACACACGTCATAATGTAGGCTTTGATGTAGTTGATAAATTGATATATAGTCTTGGTATACCAAAATCAAAAGACAGAACAAGATTCTCATCGAGTTTTAGCATTGGACATGTTGGAAATAATAAGCTATTCATTATCAAACCGCAAACATACATGAACAATTCAGGTATAGCAGTATTAAAAGCTATGTTCTTTTATAGAGTTAGTATTGAGAATGTTTTGGTTATTTACGATGATATGGATATAAACATTGGAAAAATAAGAATAAGAAAAAAAGGTAGTGGTGGGACACACAATGGTATGAAATCTATAATAGCTCGTTTGCGATCATATGATTTTCCTAGAATTAGAATTGGTATAGGAAGACCAAGCAAAAGTGAAAACACTGTTGATTTTGTTTTGGGAAAGGCAACAGGTACTGATAAACAAGAGATAGATAAAGCAATAGATAAAGCAAAAGATGCAATTGAATGCTTTGTTACTAATGGTATAGAAAAAGCCATGCAAGAGTATAATAGGTAGATATATTTAAGGAAGAATTAATGGATAAGGCAATATTTAATTCATTATATGCATCTGGCCCTTGGCAAGTATTACAAAAGACAATTGATGATGGTAATACTCCAAGTGGCTTATTTGCTGTAATTGATAATCAAAAATCGTATATATATACGGGGTTAAAGAAAAAAAGACAAGAAACTATTTTAATAATAGTTTCTAATTATGTTAAAGCAAAAGAGTTAGCGAGCGATATTAAAGGTCTTGGTAGTGATATTGAATGTTTAGTATTTCCTCCACGTGCAATAAGATTAGGAAATATCCGTGCAGTTAGTAAAGAAGATGAGCATGAAAGAATAATTATACTAAGCAAACTGGTTAATGGCTTTAATGGTATTGTTATTGCAACAATAGAGTCTGTTATGACCAAAATAGTCCCAAGCGATGTTTTTAAGGAATGTACTATATCCATTAAGCGTGGAAGCACAATAAAGTTAAGCGATCTTAGAAATGCACTAGCTACAATGGGGTACACAAAAGAAGATAGGGCGGAAGGAGCAGGACAGTTTGCCCAAAGAGGCGATATTATAGATATATATAATATTGCAGACGAATACGCTACAAGAATAGAGCTTTTTGGAGATGAAGTAGACTCAATTCGTCATTATGATCCTATTACTCAACGTTCCATCAAAGAAATTGATGAAATTCATATTTTACCTGCAGTTGAAACACCTCTGACAAATGCCGCTTTAGAAAGAGGAAGTAACCACTTAAAGGATAATGCTAGGAAACAAAGTAGAAGTGGAAGCAAAAATAGTGAGAAAAAAATACATGGGTATGAGATTGCTTCAAAATATAAAACAATAGAAAACTATATAGATGAAAAATTAGAATCACTTTTACAGAAAGGTTCTTTTGAAGGTATAGATAATTATATAATGTCTTTTTACCCGAATACTATAGGAATTCAAGACTATATTAAATCTCCACTGATTATTCTGGATGAGCCATTAAGACTAAAAGAACGAAATGAAGCTTTAATAGAAGAATTTACTGCAATGTATGAAGAAGCTTTTGAAGCAAATACAGTATTACACAATCAAAAAGATTTACTTTCAAGCTACGATGATGTGTTTTACTCAGTATCTAAACATAAACTTTTGACAACACAGAATATGAGTACAGATGAAACTGTACCTATTAAAAAAGTTATCAGATTTGACGGGGTTGAAGCCCCTGTCTATAAAGGAAAGTTTAATCTTCTTAAAAACGATTTAAAAAAATGGAATAAAATGCAGTACAATGTACTATTTTTAGCAGGAAATGAAAAAAGAGCGAAGAGACTAGAGGAAACTTTATCTGATTTTGAAATGTACGTTCCTATAATATCTAAAGATAGAACACTAATAGATAGAGAACGAGCAATTATACCTACTTATGTTAACAAAGGGTTTATATGCGATAAGTGCAATATTGTTGTACTAAGTGAATATGAATTATTTGGAGCATCTAGATCTAAAGCTAAACCAAAGCCTAAGAAAAAAAGACAAGTAGAGGTGTTTAATGATCTTAGCATTGGTGACTATGCCGTTCATGAAACCCACGGAATAGGTGTATATAAAGGTGTAATTTCATTAGAAGCTGATAATTTTGTTAGAGATTATTTAAAAATAGTATATAGTGATGATAACATATTATATGTTCCTGTAGAACAAATGGACAGGGTAGAAAAATATGTAGGAAAAGATGGTGCAAAACCTAAGATAAACAAACTAGGCTCTAAGCAATGGCAAAATACCAAAGCTAAAGTAAAAGCAGCAGTAGATGACATGGCAGACGAGCTAATGCTATTATATGCTAAACGTTCGAGTGTTAGAGGGTTTGAGTTTGTTGAAGATGATAACTGGCAGAAACAGTTTGAAGATTCATTTATACATGATGAGACAGTAGATCAGATCACATGTATAAGTGAGATAAAAGAAGATATGGAAAGTTCAAAAGTTATGGACAGGCTTTTATGTGGCGATGTTGGATATGGAAAGACAGAAGTTGCCTTAAGAGCTGTATTTAAAGCAGCTATGAGTAAAAAACAAGCTGCCATACTATGTCCAACTACTATCTTGGCTCATCAGCATTTTGAGACTATGAAAAAACGTTTTGGAGACTTTCCACTAGAATGTGCTGAACTCTCTAGATTTTTATCTCCAAAAGAGGTAGATAAGGTATTAAGAGGTTTAGTAAGTGGGAAAATTGATGTTGTAGTAGGTACTCATAGACTTTTGAGTAAGGATATTCGCTTTAAAGATTTGGGACTACTTGTAGTAGATGAGGAGCAAAGATTTGGTGTATCTCATAAAGAGAAAATAAAGCAACTGAAAGAAAAGGTAGATGTATTAACATTAACAGCAACACCAATACCAAGAACGTTGCATATGTCATTGTCTGGAATACGCGATATTTCAATATTAGATACACCACCACAAGAAAGACATCCTGTGCAAACTTTTGTAATTGAATACAAAGAGCATATGATAAGAAATGCAGTTATTAAGGAAATAGAACGAGGTGGTAAAGTATATTTTCTATACAATCGTGTAGAAAGCATCAACATGATGGCTAGACGTATAAATGACCTTGTACCAGAGGCTAAAGTGGCGGTCGCTCACGGACAAATGAATGAGCATAAGCTTGAAGATACTATGCTAGGCTTTATGGAAGATGAATATAATGTGTTGGTATGTACCACAATTATTGAAAGCGGACTTGATATTGCAAGTGCAAATACATTAATTGTTTATGACGCGGACCGATTTGGGTTATCTCAGCTTTATCAGCTTAGAGGTAGAGTAGGGCGTTCTAATAGGCTTGCATATGCATACTTTACTTGGCGTGAAGGAAAAGTACTATCAGAGATTGCTGAAAAAAGACTTTCAGCTATTGCTCAGTTCACTGAATTTGGAAGTGGCTTAAAAATTGCTATGCGTGATTTGGAAATAAGAGGAGCT
>Ga0209475_10003284_pt1 | contig 15089 bp, 10 predicted proteins | sample tdDd471_FD_187128 | JGI IMG/M metagenome (GOLD analysis project Ga0209475, IMG submission 187128) | Marine sediment microbial communities from the Atlantic coast under amendment with organic carbon and nitrate - tdDd47.1 (SPAdes)... | ecosystem: Environmental > Aquatic > Marine > Coastal >... | reverse complement strand
CCTATTGCATGAATTATGCAGCAGGCTGTCAGTCTTTCTTCGCCAGCGACAGGCCACAGTGCAGCAGTTGCGCGTACAAATGGAGCATTGCGGACGAGAAGCGACTGCGCTTGAGGTCGTTTTACGGGAACCCTGCGCATCTGCTGATTATTTTCTGGATCTGCTCCACCTGCAGCTTGACCGGCAAATATTGCCTGCACCTGTCACCGGGCTTTCGCTTCAGGCGGCGGCAATACCCGCTGCTGTTAGCAACGCTGGTTCAGGTGCTGGCGCATCCACCCAACCCACCGGTGGCTTATTGCCTGACGCGAAAGTGAATGGGCGCAATGTCAGCCCTGCTGCGGTAAACCGCCTCATCGAGCGCCTGCGGGCACGGCTGGGTACCAGGCAGGTGCATGGCCTGAACCTGGTAGCTGAGCACAGACCTGAACGCGCATGGTCGATCGCGGAGCCTTCTGGTCCAGGTTATAGCCCGGCGGTTCCGGGCTCTATAGTCAGTCGCGTTCGTCCACTCTGGCTGTTTGCTTCGCCCCTGCGGTTAGAAACCCTGCACGGTAAGCCTGTTTATCGTGGCGCACTTCAATTTACAAGCGATTCTGAACGCATTGAGAGTGGTTGGTGGGATGGCAACGACATTCGTCGCGATTACTACACTGTAACAGGCAATCGTGGCAGTCGTTTATGGGTATACCGGGATTGCCGTGATTCGGGCTGGTATCTGCACGGGTTATTTGGCTAGTTATCGTCCGCCGACACTGCCGTGCAATACACACCAAAGACGCCACTACCCGAACCGGCTTATGCCGAGCTCCAATGCATCAGTAACTTCACCTTCCTGCGCGGGGCCTCGCACCCTGAAGAACTGGTACGGCGCGCGGCAGAACTCGGCTATGAAGCTATTGCCATTACGGATGAATGTTCCGTGGCTGGTGTCGTGCGGGCACACATGGTCGCGCGGGAGGTGCATATCCGGCTGATCATCGGTAGCGAGTTCAGATTGCAGGATGGCTTACAGCTCATATTGCTGGCCACGAACCGACGGGGATACGCACAGCTGTGCAGCCTGATCACCCGGGGGCGACGTGCTGCAGCGAAAGGTGAGTACAGCCTGTGCCGTGATGATCTGACAGAAGCGGGGCTGACGGACTGTCTGGCGTTGTGGATCGCTGGCACTACGCCCGACAAAGCCGATGCCAGCTGGTTGCAGGCTATTTTTGCAGGCAGGGTATGGTTAGCCGTGGCATTACTGGGAGAAGGAAATCGTAAGGAAAAAATCCTTAAATATAATAAGTTTAGTAAAGAAACCTCATTTCGATTAGTAGCTTGTGGTGATGTGCATATGCACCGTCGGGGACGCCGGGCACTGCAGGATACGCTGACCGCGATACGCCTCGGTGTCAGTGTAGATAGAGCCGGGGCGCATCTCTATGCCAACGGTGAGCGCTATCTGCGTGCCCGGGCTTTGCTGGGCCGAACCTACCCGGCGCCATGGTTGGCAGCTACTGTTGATATCTCGCGGCGTATCGATTTCAGCCTCAATGATCTTGACTATCAGTATCCTGCCGAACTGGTGCCGGCAGGGCAGACTGCCACAGGCTGGTTACGCAGCCTGACTGAAAAAGGTTTGCGCTGGCGCTGGCCTGCCGGTGCCACGGACCGCGTGAGGCAGCAGATTGAGCATGAGCTATCCCTGATTGCTGAACTGGGCTACGAGCCTTATTTCCTGACGGTGCATGATATTGTCCGGTTTGCCCGCAGTCGCGGCATCCTTTGCCAGGGGCGCGGGTCCGCAGCTAATTCTGCCGTGTGTTTTTGCCTGGGTATTACCGAAGTGGATCCCGTCCGGATCAATATGCTGATGGAGCGTTTTATTTCCAGGGAACGCGATGAACCGCCCGATATCGATGTTGATTTTGAACATGAACGTCGTGAAGAAGTTATTCAGTACATCTATACGAAATACGGCCGTTCAAGGGCTGCCCTGACCGCTACGGTTATCAGCTACCGGCCGCGCAGCGCTATACGCGATGTTGGTAAAGCACTGGGCCTGCCTGACCTGCAGGTAGATCGTATGGCACGTTCCATGCAGTGGTGGGATGGCAGGCAAATCAAGGAAGAGCGGGTGCGTGATGCGGGACTGGACCCCGCCAGCCCGGTGCTGCAAAGGGTGTTAATACTGGTCGGTGAATTGCTGGGCTTTCCCCGTCACTTGTCACAGCATGTGGGCGGTTTTCTCATTGCGGAGCAGCCATTAACCGAGCTTGTGCCCGTGGAGAATGCGGCCATGGAAGGTCGTACCGTTATCCAGTGGGATAAAAATGACCTGGATGATCTGGGGCTGCTCAAAGTCGATGTGCTGGCGCTCGGCATGCTGTCAGCCATTCACCGCAGCTTCGATCTGGTGCGTGCCTGGTATGGCCGGGAACTCAGCATGGCAACGGTTCCAGTGGAAGATCCGCAAGTCTATGACATGATCTGTCAGGCCGATACGGTGGGTGTGTTTCAGATTGAGTCGCGCGCCCAGATGGCTATGTTGCCGCGCCTGCGACCACGTTGTTATTACGACCTCGTTATTGAGGTCGCGCTTATCCGGCCTGGTCCCATCCAGGGTGACATGGTGCATCCTTATCTGCGTCGCCGTAACGGGGAAGAGCCGGTCAGTTATCCCAGTGCTGAGGTAGAAGATGTGCTGGAGCGTACGCTCGGAGTGCCGCTGTTCCAGGAACAGGTGATGCAACTCGCGATAGTCGCAGCCGGTTTCTCCGGAGGGGAAGCAGATCAGCTACGCCGGGCGATGGCGGCCTGGAAACGGCGCGGGGGGCTCGAGCCATTCGAGGATCGTTTGATGGCGGGCATGCGCGAGCGCGGTTACCCGACAGAATTTGCGCAACAGCTATTCAGGCAGATCAGGGGCTTTGGTGAGTACGGCTTTCCCGAATCGCATGCCGCCAGTTTTGCATTGCTCGTGTATGTTTCAGCCTGGTTAAAGTGCCACGAGCCGGCCATCTTTGCCTGTGCGTTGCTGAACAGTCAGCCCATGGGCTTTTATGCCCCCGCACAGATTATTCAGACCGTTGAACGCCAGGGTGTCGAGGTTAGGGTGGTGGATGTGAATCACAGCTTCTGGGACTGCACGCTTGAACGGGGGGAGCAGGGGGTGCCAGTGTTGCGGTTGGGTTTACGCCTGGTGAAAGGTCTGTCAGAGCAGGGCGCGGCACGTCTGGTTGCCAGCCGGGCACAACAACCCTATACCAGTGTGGCTGCTATGGCTGCGCGGGTGGGGCTGGCCAAAAGCGATTACGCGGCACTGGCCGCAGCGGACGCATTGCAGGCGATTGCCGGGAACCGGCATCAGGCCCGGTGGCAAGTTGCGGGTATCGAAGAGCCAATGCCGCTGTTTCCGATTCCAAAGTTTGCAGAAGCCAGACCATTGCTGCCGCCACCCACAAAAATGACCTCGATAATCGCGGACTATTGCAGCGTAGGTCTGAGTTTGCGGCAGCATCCCCTTGCACTTTTGCAGAGGCAGCTGGGGCCGTTACGCAGGACCGCTGCAGAGTTATGGAGTTTGCCAGATAAATCCCGTGTTTATGCTGCCGGGCTGGTGATTACGCGGCAACGACCGGGTAGCGCTGCCAACGTCACCTTCGTGACGCTGGAGGATGAAACAGGCTTTATAAACCTGGTGGTCTGGGAACAGGTTGCGGAAAAACAGCGCAACGTTTTATTGAATGCTACCGTGCTTGGTGTAAGTGGCGAGATTCAGAAACAGGATGGCGTTTTGCATGTCATAGCAAAGCACCTTGATGACCGCAGCATGTTGCTAAGCGGTCTGAACTCAAAGAGTCGGAATTTTCACTAAACCGGCCGACTGTTAGCTGTCCAGATCGTACTCGTCGAAATCAATCAGCGCCTCATGACGGCGTTTACGCTCCGTCATCGCTTCAAGTCGCCGCCGTACCCGGCCGCTCGCGTCTACGCCTGAGGATGCCTCCGCTTCGAATTCAGCCAGGAGTTGCTCGACATCCAGTTCAACTGAGCTTCCGCCCACGTTGTCGCTGGCAACGGTTTTAGCATCGAAAACATCTGTGTCATCGAAATCGTCGCTACCCTCACCGTCATCAATATCGGCGAAAAGATCCGGCTCGGTTTGTTTCTCGTTCCGGCCCTTCGAATGCTTCTGCAATTCCTTTTGCATTTCGTTGCGTCGTGTAGCCATGGCAGACCTCCTGTCTACTCTCATGCTTATGTAGTGAAAAGCATATTGAAGGCATTTTATAGACCCAAAAAATCAGCATGGCAAGATCAAAAGCAGGGTGAATATTCGGAAACGTGAAGTCAGTCACAATCAAAAGTGCTGATTGCGCCACTTTCGCCGAAAAGCTATACAGATAAGGCCTTCCCTGAGTTACGGGTGGGGGAACGAGCCGTTATAGGACGAGCTTATTCATCTCGAAAATGGGTAGCAGCAACGCGACAACCATTGACAGAACCAATATGCCCATCAGGATTATCATTCCCGGTTCGAGGATATTAAGTAGCGTGCCAATAAGACCATCCATCTCGCGTTCCTGCTGGCCTGCCGCCTTGCCCAGCATGCTTTCCAATTGTCCGCTGGCCTCGCCACTGGTAATGAGATGAATGCATAGCGGCGGGAAATGACCCGACTTGCCCAGCGATTTACCAATGGGAGCACCTTCGCGGATGCGCAGCGTGGCTTCTGTAACGGCATCGCGCATGGGGGTATTGGAAATTACCTCCGCTGAAATGCGCAGGCCTTCGAGTATCGGGACACCACTGCCGGTCATTATGCTGAACGTTCGGGTAAACCTTGAGGTGTTCAAACCGCGAATAATTTTTCCTATAACCGGCACTTTAAGCATAAAGAGGTCGAAGGATCTCTTGGGACCCGGCTGTCGCAACAGACGCGCTACGGCTATGCCCAGTGCAATGAGTGCCAAAAGGACCAGCCATCCATAAGACTGAATAAAATCACTTATCGATATTAACGCTGCTGTCGGACCAGGTAAGTCCTGACCTGTATTTACAAATACCCCAACTACTTTAGGTACCACATAGGTCATCATCATTGTCACGATTAACAGACAGAATGACATCAGTACCGCCGGGTAAATCATCGCATTGCGGACTTTCTGTACGAGTTCCTGGCGACTTTCCGTGTAATCGGCGAGCCGTTCGAGCACGGCATCCAGATGGCCCGATTGTTCGCCTGCCTCTACAGTAGCGCGATAGATGTCCGGGAAAGCGCGTGGGAAATCTTTCAGGCCATCAGCGAAACTGTAGCCTTCCATAACTCGTGCGCGCACGCCCAAAACGATGCTCTGCAGCCGTGCGTTTTCATTTTGCTCGCCAACCGCGGCCAGAGCCTGCTCCAGTGGCATGCCCGATTGAGCCAGTGTCGCGAGCTGCCGGGTCAGTACCGCAAGGTCGGCGGCAGACATGCCTTTATTAAAGGAAAATGATGCCTGCCGTGAGGATTCCTTCTCCGCCGATTCGGTGACGGTCAGGGGCAACAGGTCCTTATCGCGGAGCTGCTGGCGAACCTGCCGGGCTGTGTCGCCTTCGAGGATGCCTTTTTGCTGCTTGCCGCCGCTATCAACCGCTGTATATTCAAACGCGCCCATGAGTCTTAGCAGATGCGCTAGTCAGCGCGGGTAACTCGCAATACTTCCTCCAGCGTCGTAGTGCCTTGCAAAGCTTTCTGCAGGCCTTCGTGCCGGATGCTAGGACTATGCTGACGCGCGTAAGCCTCAAGCTCATGTTCACCCGCACCATCATGAATCATGCGACGTAATTCGTCATCGACAGCAACCAGTTCGTAAATGCCCGTGCGGCCGTGATATCCCTGCGCGGTGCCAGAACGTGCTTCCGCGGGGCGAAAAAGAGTGGGTGGGTTATCAACACTGGCGTCAAGCAGCTTGCACTCATACTCCGATGCGGTATAGGGAATCCGTGTGGCCGGATCAAGTACACGGACCAGGCGTTGAGCCACAACGCCAATGAGGCTTGATGAAAGCAGGAAGGGTTCGACACCCATGTCGCGCAAGCGGGTAACGGCACCTACGGCTGTATTCGTGTGCAGGGTTGATAGCACAAGGTGTCCAGTGAGGCTGGCTTGCACCGCGATTTCAGCGGTCTCCAGATCACGAATCTCGCCGACCATGACCACATCCGGGTCCTGGCGTAAAATTGCCCGCAACCCCCGCGCAAATGTCATATCAACCTTGGTGTTTACCTGCGTCTGCCCAATTCCGTCGAAGTAGTATTCGATCGGATCCTCGACGGTCATAATATTGCGGGTGTCGTCGTTAATTCTTTCCAGGGCGGCATAAAGAGACGTGGTTTTGCCGGAACCCGTTGGTCCGGTTACCAGAATAATGCCGTGGGGACGGTGAATAAGTTTGTCTATCATCGCCTGGCTTTCGGCGTCCATGCCAAGCCCATCCAGACTGATTCGTCCTGCCTGCTTGTCGAGGAGTCGCAAAACAACGCGTTCCCCATGGCTTGACGGCATGGTGGAGACTCGCACATCGACCGCACGACCGGCTATACGAAGCGATATCCTGCCGTCCTGCGGAAGGCGCTTTTCAGCAATATCCAGCTTGGACATGACCTTTATGCGCGACACGACCAGCGGGGCAACAGCCCGACGGGACTGCAGAACTTCCTGCATGACGCCGTCAATGCGGAATCGCACAACCAGGCGATTCTCAAAGGGTTCGATATGAATGTCAGACGCGTTTTCTTTAATGGCCGAGGTCAGTATCGCATTGATGAGACGGATGATAGGAGCGTCATCTTCAGCCTCCAGCAAGTCGGAGGGCTCAGGTAAATCTTGCGCCACCTGCATGAGGTCAGAGTCATCCTCAAGACCTTCAACCATTTGCTTAGCCTGGTTGCCCTTGCTCTCATAAGTTGACTGCAGCAAGTCCTCGAACTCATCAGGTGAAATGATTTCAATTTCCAGATGTACATCAACAATGCGTCTGACTTCCGACAGGCAGGCTGGTGCGGTCCCGCGTCGCATACAGGCCGATAATGACCCGTCTTCCTGGCGTATAACGACAATTCCATGTCTGCGCGCGAAGCTGAACGGCAGTGGCGGCGCCGTAAACGAGTGGTCGGCAGAAGAGGGTTGGTCGTCAGGAACAGGTGCTTCCAGCTGCGCTAGTTCGCCTGCGTTTGTGCCAGACGATACCAGGCTCTGATCAGATTCCACTAAGACTTCATGATTGTCGGCTGAGCTAACCATTAGCCTTCAGGGTTACTGCCGATTTCCGCAGGCGGTGCTGGCGGTAATTCACGCAGATCGATTGCTTTCGGCTGGTTTTCCGGACTGAATTTCAGCTCCGGCAGGGTGGGGGGCGTCAGATCGGGGAACAGTCGTCGGTCGCGTTCTTGTTCGGCTAGCTGCATATCGCGGATTGTCTGGTATTTTGCGTTGGTTGCAAAAGCCGTGGCCACGTCATCCCGCAGGATGGTGGGCTTAATGAATATCATCAGGTTAACCTTTCGCATCTCTGTCTTAGTGGCCCGAAACAGGGCTCCGAGCAGCGGAATGCTGCCCAACACCGGAACACGCTGCTCGCTTTCCTGCAATTCGTCCTGCAACAGGCCGCCCAAAACGAGCGTGTCGCCATCATTCACTATCACCGAGGTCGTGACGGAGCGGTTGCTGGTGACAATATCCGATGCTTCCACGCTGGGCAATATGCTGGATATCTCCTGATCAATCTCCAGCAAAACTGCATCACCCTCATTGATCTGTGGCGTTATTTTTAACGTGAGGCCAACCTGCTGACGTTCGATCGTCTGAAAGGGGTTAACGGCGCCGCCGGCAGAACCCGTATTGGAAAAGCTACCCGTTACAAAAGGCACTTCCTGTCCTACGTTGATTTCAGCTTCCTCGTTATCCAGTGTTACCAGCGTTGGGGTAGCCATGATATTCGAATCGGCATCTGCTTCCAGCGCTTGTATAAGGCCGACCCAGCTGGTTCCGGTATCAGAAATACGCCCGAGGCCCAGATTGATGCCGTCAGCAATTACGCTGGCTGGATCCACCGTTTCCCCCAGCGCTGCGCCGACAGCGGAAGAAACGCCCGGTGTGAGTCCGGGGAAATCTGTTACTGCCGCCATATTGCCATCACTGAGCAGTGCCCAGGTGATACCCAGTTCGGCCGATTTGTCTGCAGACACTTCTACGATGATGGCTTCCACCAGCACCTGCGCGCGACGGATATCAATCTTGTCTATCACGGTCATCATGGACCGCATAATTTTCGGTGGAGCAGTGATCACCAGTGCATTGGTCTGCTCATCGGCCCAGATGCTGATATCAGTTGCCGAACGTGGGCCGCCTTCCGCAGTGGTGCCGCCACTGTATTGGGCTTCAAGCTTGCCCGCGAGATCCAGTGAATTGGCGTAGCGCAGGTATCGAACCCGGGTGTCGCCGCCATCTTCAAGCGGCGTATCCAGATGCGCTATCAAAGTGCGCAACCGCAATCGGTCTGCCTTATCGCCGCTTACCAGCACGCTATTGGTCCGCTCATCGGCGACTATGGTGGTGCGTTGACCACCGGCACCTTCCGCGGCCCCACCTTGCTGGAGGGAGCTCACAACTCGCACGGTTTCGGCAGCCGAAGCATGTGTTAGCCGTATAACTTCGTATTCTTCATCGCTGGACTGATCTATACGCCGGATAATACTCATTATGCGATCCACGTTAGCGGACCTGTCCGAGATGATGAGCATATTTGACGCCGGATGAGCGGCAAGATGGCCGTACTGGGGGATCAGCGGCCGCAGGATCGGGACGAGCTGAGCCGCGGCAACATTACTCACCAGTACCACCTGGGTAACGATGTCATCAGCCCTGCGATTATTTTCCGCTGCTCCCTCCCAGCCGGGCAGCTGCCTGGCATTGGCATCGGGCAAAATTTTGATAACCGAACCAGAGGGTACCGCCACAAATCCATACACCTGCAAAATAGACAGGAATGCTTCATAGAAGGCATCAGCTGACATCGGCGTGGAAGACACCATCGTGACCTGTGCCTTCACGCGAGGGTCAATAATAAAATTCTTACCAGTGATTTCACCGACCGCTTCGATAATCTGCTGGATATCGGCGTCTTTGTAATTCGGCGTAATTGTCGCCTGGCCTGAAGCCACCCCGGTAAACAGGATGAGTGCCATTGTGGATGCTACGGCACAAAACCTAGCGGCTCTGATCCGTGAGCTCAGACTATCGATCATTTAGAATCACCTGGGGTATTCGAAAATTGGCTTGTGTCCAGTGTCAAAGCCATGGGCGAGCCATTTCTTTCTATAGTAACTGTTAATTGCGTGGCGTCGCCAAGATTCTTGAATACTTCCATGCCGCTCTGAAGGTTATTCAGGGGCTGTCCATTAATATCGGTTACGAGATCGCCAGGCCGCAACCCCAGCGCTGCGAACCGCCGACGATCCCTGCCAGGGTAAACCCTATAACCTTTTAGTTCGCCGTTTGGCATGTAAGGTTGAGGGCGCAAAATATCGGTAAAAGATCCACCTGACTTCTGCATCATTTCCTGGAGGGACCCACCACCTGCCGGGCCGGCGCTGGTTCTTGCTCTGGTTTGTGCTGTCGGCTTGCCGAGCGATTCGCTGGTGCGCGGTAAACGCAGCGTCTCAAGCGTTCCTGCCCGGTTCAGAATGACTTTGTCGGGGTAGACTTCATGTAGCACGGCTCCGCCGGGAACGGAATCTTTAAGAAAGTAAACCTCGTTCTTGCCTTTACCGTCGCCAATGATCGCGTGAGCGTATTTTTCGTCTCCGGCGGCAATCGTGCCGCGTAATTTCAGATTAAGGCGTGTATCAGGCGCATTAACAGTTTTCGTCAATACCGGTTCCGTGCCAGCTTGGCCGAAGATATGCGCGCTGACGATGCTGCGAAAGTTGACCTGGCTGGCATTGTTGGCGGAGGTACCGATGTTGCCGCGGGCAGAAGGTTGTGCGCTCCAGTCAAAATCACCCTGAATCGGCACCAGAACCCAAACAAAACGGGCCAGATACCAGGCAATCCCAACAACGAGCAACAACGACATCGTGCCAGGCAAACGCGAATTTGCTGCATCCATCCAATAGGTGGCCGGTTGCGCCCGAAGAGCGTCAAGTTTATGTATAAAGGTCATAGCTGAGGGACTTTAGTATGTTTTTCAGGTTGATACTGTCAATTGCTTCATAATTTTGACAAATAGACGCGATTAATTTTCCGCAACTTCCTCACAGTCGAATAGCGAACGATATGCTAGCTGAAGAACAAAAACAATATTAAACAATAGGATATGAGGTTTTTAGCCACTGTTTTGTCAATGCTGATATTGGCGTTGTTACGGTGTACTCAAGTGGGCGTTGAACCCAGGCTGATGCTGGCTGTCTTATGGCTTTAGTGGTGGATGGCTTGGGCGCGCGCAACGATGTGACGCGTTGGTTAAAGTATGTAGAATGAATCCAGCTACAATCACTGCATGTATGGCGTAAATAACGGCAATGTCTGAAGACGAAAAAGAAGATTTTGTGCTGGGATCGGATGACGAGCATGGTCTCGTTGTCGAGGAATCCAAGCCGAAACTGAAGCGACCGCCGCTGTATCAGGTTCTCTTGTTGAATGATGACTACACCCCCATGGATTTTGTGGTGGAAGTTCTGGAACTGATTTTTGGAATGGATCGCCAGAAAGCGACCCGCATCATGCTTGAGGTCCATACCAAGGGAAAAGGTCGCTGCGGGGTCTTTACCTACGAAATCGCAGAAACGAAGGTGGCGCAGGTGAGCAGTTACTCGCAACAGCACCAGCATCCACTAATGTCTACACTTGAGGAGGCATGAAAAACTAATGTTGAGTGCGGAGTTGGAATTTTGTCTGAATGAGGCCTTTCAGAAGGCCCGCAACAGTCAGCATGAGTTTTTGACTGTGGAACACCTGCTGCTGGCTATTACGGATATACCCGGTGTAATCGAAGTCCTCAATGCGAGCGGTGCCGATGTGCCCAGGTTGCGCAAAGACCTGCAGGATCATATGGAAGAAACGACCCCCTTACTTAGCGGTGACACCGAGCAGGAAGTCGCACCTACGCTGGGGTTTCAGCGTGTTTTGCAGCGTGCTGTCTATCATGTCCAGTCGAGCGGCAAGAAAGAAGTTTCGGGTGTAAACGTTCTGGTCGCCATTTTCGGGGAAAAGCAGACCCATGCCGTTTACCTCCTGAGCATTCAGGACATTAGTCGGCTGGATGTGGTTAATTTTGTCTCGCACGGCGTTTCGAAGACAGGCGAGGGTGAGGGCGATGCCGCTGGCACAGGCAAAGACGATGCGCAGGAGGCTGATGGCGAAGCATCCGGCAGCGCGTTAAGTCAGTTTGCGGTCAACCTTAATGAAAGGGCTCTTGAAGGCAAAATAGATCCGTTGATAGGTCGTGAACTTGAGGTAATGCGCACTATTCAGGTGCTGTGCCGTCGCCGCAAAAACAACCCACTTTTCGTTGGCGAATCCGGGGTGGGCAAAACGGCACTAGCCGAAGGGCTGGCAAAGAGGATAGTCGACGGCGATGTCCCCAGCGTATTAAGTGAGGCCACGATCTATGCGCTGGATATGGGGGCATTGCTGGCCGGTACGAAATACCGGGGTGATTTCGAAAAGCGAATGAAGGGCATCGTCTCGGAAATTTCCAAGGACAAGAACGTCATTCTGTTCATTGATGAAATCCATACGGTGATTGGTGCCGGTGCAGCCTCCGGCGGCGTGCTGGACGCATCAAATCTTATTAAGCCTGCTCTCGCAAATGGCGAATTGCGCTGTATCGGATCGACCACCTATAAAGAATTCAGGCATGTGTTTGAGAAAGACCACGCGCTGGCTCGGCGCTTTCAAAAAATTGACATAATAGAACCCACTGTTGAAGAGACGGTAGAAATACTGAAAGGCCTGCGCAGTAAATTCGTGGAGCACCACGCTGTTGAATACAGCGATGAGGCGTTGCAGGCCGCGGCGGAACTTTCTGCCCGACACATTAATGAACGACATTTGCCCGATAAGGCCATCGACGTTATTGATGAAGCCGGTGCCAGCATTAGATTGATGGACGAGGGTAACAGGCCCGACACGGTAGACGTTGCACTCGTGGAAGATGTGGTTGCCAAAATGGCGCGCATACCTCCAAAAAGCGTGTCCGCCTCAGACAGGGACGTGCTGCGCAATATCGAGCGCGACCTGAAACTCGTTATCTTCGGCCAAGACAAGGCGATTGGCGCGTTGTCATCGGCTATAAAGATGTCCCGTTCAGGATTAAGGGACGATGAAAAACCCGTGGGTGCGTTTTTGTTCTCCGGACCCACGGGTGTGGGCAAGACTGAAGTAACCCGGCAGTTGTCGTATTGCCTGGGGATAGAGTTGATCCGCTTCGATATGTCGGAGTATATGGAACGACATACCGTTTCGCGCCTGATTGGTGCGCCACCAGGCTACGTTGGTTTCGATCAGGGTGGTTTGTTAACCGAAGCTATCAGCAAAAACCCGCATGCCGTTTTATTACTCGATGAAATTGAAAAGGCGCATCCGGAGGTTTTTAATTTACTGCTGCAGGTTATGGATCACGGTACTCTTACGGATAACAATGGTCGGAAAGCCGATTTCCGCAACGTGATTATTGTTATGACGACGAATGCGGGCGCCCGGGAAATGGACCGGGCATCTATAGGCTTCACAACCCAGGATCATGCAACTGATGGCATGAGCGCGATACACAAAGTGTTTACACCTGAATTCCGGAATCGTCTGGATGCGATCATACAATTTGACACGCTAGACAAGAATTCGATATTGAGAGTGGTCGATAAACTGCTTCTGGAGCTTGAGACTCAGCTCGAATCCAACAAGGTAACGCTGGAACTTGATGATGCAGCTCGGCGGTATATAGCCGACAAAGGATATGACCCCAAAATGGGTGCACGTCCTATGGCCCGGGTAATACAGGAACAAATCAAGCGTCCTCTCGCAGAGCAGTTGCTATTCGGCGAACTGGTAGATGGTGGACACGTTACCATCGTTATTAATGATGATGGTGAGCTTGATCTGATCGCGGTTCCCGATACTCGCCAGTTGCAACATATGTCTGATGGCGAAGAGGAAACGGATAAACCATCGCCAGCTCACAGCTGACAAATTCGGTTTATTTATCGTTTATTGCGACAACGCACGAAACCGGCTGTCGGAAGATTTAGCGGGGCAGTTTAGCGGGAACGGTAGATGATGCGGCCCTTGCTTAAATCATAAGGGGTCAGCTCAACGGTGACCTGGTCTCCCGTCAGAATACGAATGTAATGCTTGCGCATCTTGCCGGAGATGTGCGCGGTCACGACGTGACCATTCTCCAGTTCGACCTTAAAGGTAGTGTTTGGAAGTGTGTCAACGACAACACCGTCCATTTGTATGGCTTCTTCCTTTGCCATGATTTTCATCAATTTCCGTAGTTAGGGCGGGCGAATTGTGCAAGATGCAGGGTGGCTACGCAAGCGCAATGGGGGCGCAAACCGCAATGATTCTCGTTAATTTGCAGTTTTATAGAGTTGTGTTAGCTCTGCCGCCGCCCGGCGAGTGAAATTCCAGTCGCTATTTGAATGTATAGCGGTTATTTCCCGGGCCAGTATCGCGAGAAATTCCTGTCTCGGCAGTTCAACCATTCCCAGCGTCTGGAGGTGCGGCGACGGTAACTGGCAATCCAGCATTTTGATGCCAGTATCCAGGCAATTTTTGATAAGACCACTGATTGCCACCTTGGAGCCACCGCTGACACTGCTGTACATGGATTCCCCGAAAAATACGTTTCCCAGGCGCAGGCCATAAATACCGCCTGCCAGACGCCCCTGGTACCAGCTCTCTACCGAATGCGCATACCCCAGCTTATGCATCGACGCATAAGCTGCCTGCATGTCGGGGGTGATCCAGGTGCCGTATTCACCCCGATCGGTTGCACAGCCATGAATAACGTCGTGGAATGCCTGGTTCAGCGAATATTCCCAGTCCTTTTGCCTGACGGTTCTCGCGAGGCTGCGACTCATGTGGAAACTTTCAGGATAAATGACAGCCCGTGGATTCGGCGACCACCAGAGGATGGGCTGGTCTTCGTTAAACCAGGGAAAGATACCACGCCGATAGGCTTCGATCAGGCGGTCGGGAGAAAGGTCGCCGCCAATAGCCACAAGACCGTCGGGGTAGCCCAGCGCAACCGCAGTATCCGCCGGGTTTGGGAAACTGTCAGGTGGGTCGCTGGCATTTAAGGTGCGGATTCTAAAAGCCATGAATGTATCAGCTTGATCTGTTTCTGTAAGGGACATGATCACCGACGGCATCGATGTAGCGATCTATGTGCTCGCGTTCCCTGGCCAGATAGTCATCGATAGCCGCACCGAAGTCCGGTCGGGATAACCAGTGCGCCGACCATGTTTCGGTAGGTACAAAACCTCTGCTGATTTTGTGTTCACCCTGGGTGCCCGGTTCAAAACTTCGCAGACCCTGCTCTATGCAATAGTCGATTCCCTGGTAGTAACAGGTTTCAAAGTGGAGGGAATCTATATATCGGGCCGCGCCCCAATATCGGCCGTACAGCGTTGTATCACTCTGAAAACAAATGGCGACAGCTACCAGTTCTTCGCCCTTACAGCCCATAAACACGACAAGATTTTCCGGCATGGTCTGGCATAGCTGCGTAAAGAATTCCCTGTTTAGATAAGGTTCATTGCCACGCCGTAAAAAAGTGCTGGCGTAGAGTGGCATTATTCGGTCCCAGTCAGAGTCGTCAATTTCCGTGCCACGGCGAGCAGTAAAAATGATGCCCGATTCGCTTATGCGGCGCCGTTCTCGCCGGGTCTTTTTTCGTTTTACGGCAGTGAACTGCTCAAGAAAATGATCGAAACTTTCGTAGTTTTTGTTGTGCCAGTGAAACTGACAGTCTTTACGAATCATTAACCCGGCGCTTTCCAGCAATGATGTCTGTGTGCGATCAGGAAACAATACATGCAGGGAAGAGAAGTCG
>Ga0209475_10003277_pt1 | contig 15121 bp, 11 predicted proteins | sample tdDd471_FD_187128 | JGI IMG/M metagenome (GOLD analysis project Ga0209475, IMG submission 187128) | Marine sediment microbial communities from the Atlantic coast under amendment with organic carbon and nitrate - tdDd47.1 (SPAdes)... | ecosystem: Environmental > Aquatic > Marine > Coastal >... | reverse complement strand
GGGAAAAAGCAAATGGCGTGCCAAGATGAAACTGCCCGGATGACATTGAGAGTGGCTCAAAGGGGAAACGGGCTGAAGTTCCTGGGTGGCAGGGCTGTCAGGATGAGATGCGGTGGTCGGTGATGGCAACGCCCTGCTGGTGATACATTGTATAATGTGTGTGTCATATGTCCCAATTTGCAGGAGACAGGTGTCTTGAGTGAGACAGCAGGCGCTCTTCAGAAGCGAGCAGGAAAGGGCTGGGTGAGTGCCCTGCAGGGGAGCGAGCTCAGGCATGGGGGGGAAGCCTGCCGATGAACAATTAAGAAGAAAAATACCACGGAAACAGGTGTGAAACAACGCCTTTAAAACCAAAGGCCCTTCCTGCAGCCATGAGGAGGGTGGGACTCTCCTCCGGCGTTGGGCTGCAGGAAGGGGCCTGCCGCTTAAGCGGCACGGCTGAATACAGCTGGTGGGGTCGACAGCCAGGCAAACCGGTGGCCATGCGCTCTTGTCCACGTGAAGACGGACAGGCACACAAACCCAGCGGTGGCGTTACAGGTTCCCGGGGTGGTCAGCACAGGGTGGGGGGAACCCCGTGCGGGGAATCAGCATGGCGTGTGGATCAGTCAGCTTTTTTTCTGAGGAACGTGGGGATGTCCAGGTCCTCTTCGGTGTTGATGGTCAGCCCGGCTGCGGCAGAGCCAACAGGTGTTCCCTGTGTACTCCCCACGGAGATGTTGTGGCGTACGTAAGCCGGCTCCTCAAGGGTTCCTGTGTTGAGTTCCAGCTCATTTAAGGTCAGGTCTCGTACCTTGCCCCTTTTTTCGATGGAGTCCAGGGTACGCTTGGGAAGATCCACAGCGGGAGGGGCTTCCATGGTCTCCCCGATGCCGGTGGCGATGACGGTGATTCGCATCTCGTTTCCGATCTCTTCGTCGATGGCTTGACCCCAAATGATCTCAGCTTCCTCACCCACCTGGTCGTGGATGAAGTCCGATGCTTCGGTCATTTCGTCCAGGGTGAGATCCGGGCCACTGGTGATGTTCATGAGCACACCTTTGGCGCCGCGGATGGAGATGTCTTCCAGGAGCGGGTGAGCAATGGCCTTCTGGGCTGCTTCCCTGGCTCGGTTTTCACCGATGCCGATGCCCATGAGGGCGAGGCCGGCGCGGCGCATGGTGGTGCGAACATCCGCAAAGTCAAGGTTGACGAGGCCGGGCATCATGATGAGGTCGGTGATGCCCTTCACGGAGTGGTGAAGGATCTCATCGGCCTTTCGAAACATGTCGATCATGGTCGCCTTTTTCTCGGCGATGCTGCGAAGGCGATCGTTGGGAATGGTGATGACCGTGTCGGTGTGCTTGCGGAGCTCTTCAAGGCCCAAATCGGCCTGACGGGCTCTTTTCTTGCCCTCAAAGGAGAAGGGACGCGTGACCACGGCAACGGTGAGGATCTCCAGCTCTTTACAGATCTGGGCCACAACGGGAGCCGCTCCGGTTCCGGTGCCGCCGCCAAGGCCTGCGGTGATGAAGACCATGTGGCTGTCCTGGATGGCGGTACGAATGGCGTCCACGTTCTCAAGGGCTGCCTGCTTGCCCAGTTCCGGGTTGGCGCCCGCCCCCAGGCCTTCGGTGAGCTTGCCACCGATCTGAAGCTTTACTTCTGCCCGGGAATTTTCAAGGGCCTGGGCATCGGTGTTGGCCACAATAAATTTCACGCCATGAAGATTTGCGGCGATCATGTTGTTGACCGCGTTGCTTCCGGCTCCCCCTACCCCGATGACCTTGATTTTAGCTGACTTGTCACTGTCTACAAATGAAAAACTCATTTCCCACCTCCACTCAAATTCATAATCGGTTGCTGATCCCTTGGTTGTGTCCTGCCGGGATGTTCGCTCGCCAACGCCGGTTGGAGCCATCCCTGGCAGGCAGGTTAATCACACAATGTATGCAAGACGGATGTATTTACGTTTCCGCACCGGGTGGTGCTTCAGTCATTGGGCGGAAACGATTCCCCTACACCACGTCGGAAAACCATTTTTTCATGTGGGCGATGACCCGCTGAAAAATATTGTCGTCCCGAATCCGGAACTTTTTCTCCACCTGGTTCTTGGCTCCATAAAGCACAAGCCCCACACCGGTGGCGTACATGGGGTTGCTGACGATGTCCACCAGGCCGCCGATCTGGCGCGGCTTGCCAAGGCGGGTGGGCAGGTCAAAAATTCCTTCGGCAACCTCGGTCATGCCGTCCAGAAGGGAAGACCCTCCGGTGAGCACGATGCCTGAGGCGATCTGATTTTCAAGGCCTGCCCGGAAGATTTCCCGTTTTACCAGGGCACAGATCTCCTCCACGCGGGGCTCCAGGATCTCGCCGAGCACCTGGCGGGGCATGCTGCGGGGCTCGCGGCCCCCCATGCCCGGCACTTCAATGGTCTCCGTGGGGGAGACGGCGCTGGAGAGGCAGGTGCCGTACTTGACCTTGATCTTTTCGGCATCGTTTTTACTGGCACGTAGACCGATGGAGATATCGTTGGTGAGCTGCAGGCCCCCGATGGCCAGCACAAAGGTGTGCTGGATGTTGCCGCCGGAAAAGATGGCCAGGTCCGTGGTGCCGCCACCGATGTCGATGAGGGCGGTGCCCAGGTCCCGCTCTTCCTCGGTGAGGACGGCGGCACCGGAGGCCAGGGATTCCAGGACCACGTCGTTGACGTCAAGGCCCGCTTTGTTGGCACACTTGATGATGTTGTGAGCCGAAGAGGCCGCTCCCACCACGATGTGAACCTTGGCTTCCAGGCGAACGCCGGTCATGCCGATGGGGTTGTGGACCCCTTTTTGGTCGTCGACGATGTACTCCTGGGGGAGCACGTGGATCACCTCGCGGTCCATGGGAATGGACACCGCCTTGGCTGCCTCGATGACGCGATCCACATCCTCCTGGGTCACTTCACGCCCTTTGATGGCGATGACCCCATGGCTGTTAAGGCTGGTGATGTGGCCACCGGCAATACCGGCATAGACGGAGGAGATTTCACAGCCGGCCATGAGTTCCGCTTCTTCCACCGCTTTTTTGATGGAGTCTACCGTGGCCTCGATGTCGATAACCACCCCTTTGTTGAGCCCGATGGAGGGGTGGGTGCCGGTGCCGATGATGTTGACCTCGCCTCCGGATCGCTCTCCGACAACAGCGCAGATCTTTGTTGTGCCAATGTCGAGGCCGACAATAATATCCTCATGTGCCTGCATGGGCATCCTCCTTTAACTTTTTGCCGGTTTGATGACTACGCTGTTGATGTCTCGAACGTCAATGGACGCAACAGCGGTAAGGTTTATTTTCTTTTCAAGCAGGGCAAAGAGTTCGTTTACCCGTTTGATTTTTTTTTCAAAGTGTCCGAAGCCGAGCTCAATGCTCCGGGTTGCCCCTTCGGTGAGAAGGCGCAGGCCGGTGTTGGGGTCGGCAAAGGCGCCGGTGACAACGAATCGCCCCCCTTTTCGGGTCAGGGCCCCCAGCATGGGGATCAGTTCCCGAATCGCTTCGTACTCGGGGCCGGTTCGGTTCGTTGCGTCCATGCCGGAAAGGGGCAGACTGCCGCGGCTGAGCCCTTTAAAAACGGGAAGATGATTGAAGGTGTCGTTGCTCTTCTCAAAGATCTCCCCCCGTTTGTTGACCAGGTATGAATGCCCGATCTCCGCAACGGCCACCGGGGCCTGTTCCGTCACCCGGATGACGATGCGGTTGGGAAACTCCCGGATGATCGAGGCGGTGTCGATCCATGGGTGTGCGGAAAGACGCGTCCTGGCTACATCCAGGTTGATGCCGAAGATGTTGTCGCCGCTTCGGATGCCGGCTGCGGACAATACCTCGCCGTGACTGACGACGCGGTTACCCGAGACGATAACGAATCGGGACTGGAAGAGGGGGGTCTGGGTCAGCCATGCGTAGGTCAGCACGCAGATCGTGCTGCAAACGGCCGCCATGGAGAGGACCCCTGCTCCGAAGAGAAGGGAGACGTTCCGTTTGTGGCGCCGCTCTTTGCGGACCGCTTCGGGTTCAACGAAGCGATTCTTTTTGGCTGGCTTACGCTTCCCTGCCGACAAGGGTCACCTCTTCTTCCAGTTGAATGCCATGGGTTTGTTGCACCCGCTCTTTGATGCGCCCGGCCAGGGTCAGGATATCATCTGCCGTGGCGCTTCCGATGTTCACCAGGTAGTTGGCGTGAAGCTCGGAGACTTTTGCTCCGCCTACGGTCTCCCCTTTGAAGCCGAGGCCGTCAATAAGTTGCCCCGCCGCCGGTCCCTGGGGCGGGTTTTTAAAAAAACATCCCGCGCTGGGCAGGTTGACGGGTTGGCTTGCCTTTCGACGTGCAAGGAGTGCCTCCCGCTCACTGACCAGGGCTTCGCGGTCCCCTGCTTCAAGTCGCAGGCGAGCCGACACGATGATGGGAAAGTCCGCATCATGACGGGTCATTCCCTCGATGGCCAGGTGTCGGTACTTAAAATCAAGGGAGCCTGCCTCCACCGTTCGCAGTTTGCCGGAGACGTCGATGAGTGTCAGGGACTCCACGACCTCCCCGAAGGCGCCCTTGTCGGTGCCGGCGTTCATGGCCAGGGCTCCGCCCACGGTGCCTGGAATGCCGGTGGCAAAATTCAGCCCCTGGTACCCCCGCACAGCTGCAAAACGGCAGAGATGCTGGGTTTTGACGCCAGCAGGCACCGTCAGGAAAATTGTGCCGTCTGCCTTTTTGTCGTCGATGGCGGTGTCGATGCCCGCAAGGGAGATCACTGCCCCTTCTATCCCGCCGTCCCTCACCAGGATGTTGGTCCCGTCTCCCACCACGGTGAGGGGAATCCCCTGCTGGGTGAGAAAGGCCACGGCGATGCGCAGATCGTCCAGACTCCCGGGCTCAAGGTACAGGTCGCAGGGCCCCCCCACCTTGAAGGTGGTGTGGCGGGCCATGGGCTCCTCTTTTTTAATCACGCCCTGATAGAGGGCGGTGAGGGCGTCTATGGGGGAAAGGGCAGCCATGATCAGGCGTCTCCCCGTTCAAGGTACATTTCGCCGATTTTAAGGACGTCACCGGCGCCGAGGGTCAAAAGCAGATCGCCCTCTTCAAGGATCTCTTCCAGATGGTCCACAACCTCGTTAAAGGTCTCGAAGCAGGTCACGTTTTCATGGCCCCGGCTTCCGATGGCTTCGGCCAGGCTCTGGCTGGTGATGCCCTCCACGGGTTTTTCCCCTGCCGCGTAGATGGGCAGAAGGATCAGGGCGTCGGTGTTGTAAAAGGCCCGGGTGAACTCATCAAAGAGATCCCGGGTCCGGGTGTGGCGGTGGGGCTGAAAAACCGCGACGATGCGCTTTTCCGGCCAGCTTTCACGAGCGGCCAGAAGGGTGGTCTTCAGCTCCGTGGGGTGGTGGCCGTAGTCATCCACAACCATGACGCCGTCTCGGTCCCCTTTTTTCTCCAGGCGCCGTTTCACCCCCTGGATGGTCTCCAGGGCGCACTTGATGGTGGGGAAATCGATGCCGATCTCCCGGGCTGCGGCGATACTGGCCAGGCAGTTGGAGACGTTGTGCACGCCGGGAAGGTTCAGGGTGATCTCCCCAAGCAGCTCATCGTGGTGGTAGACGGAGAAGAAGCTCCGGCTCCCCTCAAAGGAGATGCCCCTGGCCTGGTAGTCGGCCCGTGTGTTGAGACCGTATGTGGTATACCGACCGGTGAGCTCGGGGAGTATCTCCTGCACCGATTCGTTGTCCAGGCAGAGAATGGAGAGCCCGTAGAAGGGGACCCGCTCGGTGAACTGGACAAAGGCCTTCTTGATGGTGGCAAGGTTGCCGTAGTGGTCCAGGTGCTCCCGGTCGATGTTGGTGATGATGGCGATGGAGGGTGAAAATTTCAGGAACGATCCGTCGCTCTCATCGGCCTCGGCGATGATGAAGTCTCCCAGGCCGTGCATGGCGTTGGTGCCCTTGCTTTTCAGGACGCCCCCGATGACCACCGTGGGATCCAGGCCGCCTTTCTCAAGGATGGCTGCCGTGATGGAGGTGGTGGAGGTCTTGCCATGGGCGCCTGCCACCGCGATGCTGTACTTCAGGCGCATCAGCTCGGCCAGCATCTCCGCGCGGGGGATGATGGGGGTGCCGTTCTTTTTGGCTGCGACCACTTCGGGGTTCTGGCGATCCACAGCAGAGGAGGTGACCACCACATCGGCCCCTTCGATATGCTCCTGGGCGTGTCCGACGGAGACGCGACATCCCAGCTCTTCCAGCCGCCGGGTGTTGGCAGATGGTTTCAGGTCCGAGCCGGTGACGGTGTAGCCCAAGCGGACAAGGATCTCTGCGATGCCGCTCATGCCGATGCCGCCGATGCCGACGAAGTGTATATGGTATTTCTTTTGATACATGGTCTGTCCTGTATGGTTTCCCCTTGGTTTAAAAAAGGGGGGTTAAGTCGTTTTTTGCGTGAGCGATAAAATACCGTCGGCCACCACGTTGGATGCTTCCGGACGTCCCAGTTTTTTTGCGTTGTCGCCCATGGTGGAAAGCGCCGCAGGATCTCCCAGAAGCGTCTCCAGAGCTTGGGCCAGGTCCTCACCGTTGAGGGTCGACTCGAGAATCATGCGGGCCGCATGGTTCTCCTCCAGGTACCGGGCGTTGATCTCCTGGTGGTTGTCCGTCGCATGGGGAAAGGGGACCAGAATGGATCCTTTTCCGATGGCTGTCAATTCCGCCAGGGTGGTGGCACCGGCCCGGCAGAGAACAAGGTCTGCACGGCCATAGGCACCGGACATGTTGTCGATGAAGGGGAGCACTTCCCCTTCCATTCCTGCCTCGTCGTAGCAGGCTCTTACGCGCTCCACATCAGATTCACCGCACTGGTGGATGATGTAAAGGCCAAGGGCTTTCAGCCGGGGCAGGGCATCGGTGATGGCCCGGTTCAAGGCCACGGCCCCTTGAGATCCGCCCACCACGAGAAGGGTGGGGGAGGGCTTGGCCCGGGTTACAGGCTCGATCCCCAGAATCTCTTCCCGTACCGGGTTGCCGGAGAGGCTGCACTTTGCAGAAGGAAACCACGCCTCGCTTCCGGGGAAGGTGAGGAAAATCTTCGCGGCAAAGCGTGCAGAGAGCCTGTTGGCAATGCCGGGAACAGAGTTCTGTTCATGGAGCACCACCGGACGCCGCAGGAGCCAGGCAGCAAGGATCACCGGACCGGAAGAGAAACCGCCCACACCCACCACCGCATCGGCGCGGAAGCGGATCAGCTTGATCATGCAGCCGAGGATGGACAAGGGGAGTTTGACTGCCGCAGACAGTTTCTTGCGCAGGCCAAGGCCCTTGATGCCGGAGGCACCGGCCACCGCATGGTGAAAGCCTTCCCTGGTGACGCATTTTTTTTCAAAGGCTTTTTCGGTGCCGATGAAGAGAACCCGGGTGTCGGGCTGTTTTGCACAGAACGCCTTGGCAATGGCGATGCCTGGGAACAAGTGGCCTCCGGTGCCGCCCCCCGCCACCACGAGGCGAAATTCTTTTTTAGCGAACATGGTCTGTCTCCCGGGCCACGTTGAGCACGATGCCGATGGACAGCATGGTGCAGAGCAGTGAACTTCCCCCATAGCTCATGAGGGGCAGGGTGAGCCCCGTAGGGGGCAGTATTCCCATGGTCACCGACAGGTTGACGATAATCTGAAGCCCGATGACAGAGCAGAGCCCCACGGCCAGCAGGCTTCCGAACATGTTGTCGCAGCGCATGGCGGCGATAAACCCGCGGGCGAGAAGCAGCACATAGAGCCCCAGGGCGCTGAGGACCCCGATGAGGCCCAGCTCTTCACCCAGAATGGGGAAGATGAAATCGGTGTGGCACTCGGGCAGGTGCTTGAGTTTCAGCTCGCTGTTGGAGAGGCCTTTGCCGGTAATGCCGCCGGACCCGTAGGCCATGAGGGATCGGGTCACCTGGTACCCGCCGTTTTTCTCCACGGCCCAGGGGTCCATGAAGGACTTGAGTCGCTCCATGCGGTAGCCTCGGGTGCCGACAGCCGCGCTGAGAATGAGGATCGCAACAAGCAGCAGCCCTGCCAGGTGCGTGAGTTTTGTGCCCGCTGAAAACATCATGATGCCGGTGACGGCACACAGGATCACCACGGTGCCGAAGTCGGGCTGAAAGATGACCAGGGTCGCGATGAACCCCATGAGAATCAGGTGCGGCAGGACCCCGATGGAGAATTCCCTGACCCGCTCTCCCTTTTTGCTTAAGGAGGCCGCCATGAGAATCACAAGGGCGATCTTGAGAAACTCCGTGGGCTGCAGGGAGAATCCGCCGATGCGAATCCAGCGGGTGGCGCCTTTGATCTTGTGGCCCACGCCGGGGATGATGGTCAAAATGACAAAGAACAGCGTGATTCCCATGAGGGGAAGGGCAAGCTTTTTCCAGAACCGGTATGGAAACCGGCTGGCGGCAACCATGAGAATGGTCCCCAGGATCACAAAGAGGATCTGGCGCTTGAGGTAGAGAAGACCGTTGCTGCTCTGCACGGTGGCGCTGAAAATCATCAGCAGCCCCAGGCCCACCAGGGTAAAGGTGGTGTAGAAGAGCCAGCGGTCGTACTCACCTGTATGTGGGGTTGCGCTTGCGTTAGCCATGCTGTTCTTTCAGTCGGTGGACCGATTCACGGAACTTGTCGCCCCGCTCGTTGTAGTTGGTGAACATATCAAAACTGGAACAGGCCGGGGAGAGAACCACAGCGTCTCCGGGCCTGGCCTTGGAGAAGGCCTTGTCCACAGCGTCGTCTAACCCCTCAGCTTCAACTGTTTTGATGCAGGGACCCAGGGATGAAACGATTTTTTTTTTTGCCTCGCCTATGGCGATGATGGCTCGGGCCTTTTTTTTGAGTGCCTCGGCAAGTGAGGCGAACAGGCCCCCTTTGTACCGCCCCCCCATGATGAGGACGATGGGGTTGTCGAAACCGGTGACCGCTTTTTCCACGGCATCGATGTTGGTGGCCTTGGAGTCGTTGTAAAACCGAACCCCGGACACCGTGTCCACGTACTCGATGCGGTGGGGCAACCCCTTGAAGGTGTTGACCGCTTCTTGAATGCCCTCGGCGGTGGCGCCGGCAGAGAGAGCGGCCAGGGCTGCAGTGGCGATGTTTTCACGGTTGTGCTGCCCCACCAGGGTTGAGTTGGAGAGGTCGATGCGCACTTCGGGAAGCCCTGCGGTGCGGATGGTGACCTGCTCACGGGTGACGGCCGCCGCATTGGGGCCTTCCCCTCCGATGGTGAGTTTCCGGTTCCTGAGGATCCGGCTGATGTCCGCCACATGGGCATCGGCGGTGTTGAGGATGGCCACATCCTCCTGGCGCTGGTTCTCAAAGACGCGCCCCTTGGATCGCTTGTAAGCGTCAAAGTCCGGATAGCGGTCCAGGTGGTCGTCGGTGATGTTCAGAAGCACCGCCACGTCGGGGCGGAAGGTGTCGATGGTGTCGAGCTGAAAACTGCTCACCTCCACAACCACCACGTCGGCAGTCTCGCCGGAGCGAAGGTACTCGGTGAGGGGCGTGCCGATATTGCCCCCGGTAAAGACGGTCTTTCCCGAGGCCGAGAGCATCTCTGCCAGAAGGGAGGTGGTGGTGGTCTTTCCGTTGGTGCCGGTGACGGCCAGGATGGGCGCCTTAATGTATCGGGACGCCAGCTCGATCTCCCCCACCACGGAGACGCCCATTTCACGGGCCCTCTTGATGGGGGCCAGGGTGTGGGGCACGCCGGGGCTCAGTACCACGAGGTCTGCCGTTTCAAAGAGGTGGTGGGTGTGGCCGCCCAGATCAAGGCCGATCCCTTCGGCCTCCATGGCGTCAGGGAAATCACCCAGCGCCTCACGTGGCTTGGCGTCGCTGACGACAACCCGGGCGTCACGCTCTGCAAGAAAACGGGCGATGGAAGCACCTGATCGGGCCAGTCCCACCACAACAATTTTTTTGCCGGAAAGCTTCATGGTGTCTCCTATCTGATCTTAAGGGTGCTGACTGCCAGAAGGGCCAGCATGGCTGAGATAATCCAGAACCTGACGATTACTTTGGGTTCCTGCCATCCTTTGAGCTCAAAATGGTGGTGCAGGGGCGCCATGCGGAAGATCCGCTGACCGCCTGTCAGCTTGAAGTAGGTGACCTGAATGATCACGGAAAGGGCCTCCATGACGAAGAGCCCTCCAACGATCACCAGCAGGATCTCCTGCTTGGTGATGACGGCGACGGTACCCAGGATCGCGCCCAGGGGAAGGGATCCGGTGTCGCCCATGAAGATCTGGGCCGGGTAGGAGTTGAACCAGAGAAATCCGACTCCGGCACCTGCCACCGCACCGCAGATGACCGCCATCTCCCCGCCGTTTTTGATGAAGGGGATCTGAAGGTACTCGGCAATCCCCGCATGGCCGGAGACATAAGCAAAGACCATGTAGGTGATGCTGGCAATGATCATGGGGCCTGTGGCAAGCCCGTCCAGGCCGTCGGTGAGGTTGACGGCGTTGGAGCAGCCCACGATGACAAAGGCGGCAAAGAAGATGTACCCGAAGCCAAGGTCCGGGCTGACGTTCTTCAGGAAGGGGACGGTCACCGTGGTGGAGAAGCCCGGAGAGCTGTAGACCAGCCAGCCGATGGTGAGGGCCAGAAGGGTCTGCAAGCTGAACTTTCCACGGGCTGAAAGGCCCTTGCTGCGTTTCTTGATCTGCATCAGGTAGTCGTCGGTGAAACCGATGAGGCCGAACCCTCCGGCGGCCAGAAGCACGATCCAGACATAGGGGTTTGAAATGTCGGCCCACAGGAGGGTGGAGACGATGATGGAGAACATGATCATCACACCGCCCATGGTGGGGGTGCCGGCTTTTCCCAGGTGACTTTCGGGGCCGCACTCCCTGATGTACTGACCGATCTGGAGCTGCCTGAGCTTGTTGATGAGCCAGGGGCCCATGATAAAGCAGATAAGAAACGCCGTGATGGTGACGTAGATGGTTCGAAAGGTGATGTAGCGGAACAGATTGAAAAACGAAATGTCCGCATGAAGTCTGTATAGAAGGTTGTAAATCATATAAGCCTGTTACCTGCACAGCAGATCGGTGACGATCTGCTCCATGCCCATGGAGCGGGATCCCTTGACAAGGACCCAGTCTCCTGTGTGTGTGTCGCTTTTGATGCGCCGGATCAGCGCATCTTTCTCGCCTGTGTGAATGAGGTCGTCGGGCAATCCCTGTTCAAGGGCGCCCTGCCTGACCTCTTCTGCGAAGTCCCCGCAGATATAAAGGCCCGCCACGCCGGAGGTGGCAGCTTTCCCGCCAAGCTCCCGGTGGAACCGCGGGGCCTCTTCCCCCAGTTCACGCATGTCTCCGAGGACGGCCAGGGCCCGGTCGTTGCCTTTGAGGCTGGACAGGGCGTTCAAGGCCTTTTCCATGGAGAGGGGGTTGGCGTTGTATGTGTCGTCGATGATGTGGGAGCCCGTCTCCGAGTGATGGATGGTAAGGCGCCCGGATTCGGTGGTGCTGCGCTCAAGCCCTGCAGCAATGTCGGAGAGGGAGAGTCCCGCCTCGATGCCCACGGCAGCAGCGGCCAGGGCGTTTTGAACCATAAAGGCCCCTGCCAGGGGGATGGAGGCCCTGACGGACTCCGTTCCATGACAGAGGGTGAAGTGCTGATGCGTGCCGTCCCAGGAGATCTCCTTCCCTCGTACGTGGGCGTCTTCACAGAGTCCGTACCAGATGGGGGTGAGGTCTCGCCGCGAGGCAAGGGCTCGCAAGTGCGGGTCGTCCCCATTTAAGATGATGGTGGCATCGGGAGAGAGGGTGTCCAGCAGCTCCGCTTTGGCCTCGGTGACCTTGGCAACCGTTCCCAGCCCTTCCAGGTGGGCCTCACCAATGCAGGTAATGACGGCGATGTCTGCCCGGCAGATATGGCCCAGTCGGGTCATTTCCCCCGGGGCGTTCATGCCAAGCTCCACCACCGACCAGGTGTGATCGGGGGCAAGGCGGAAGAGGGTGAGGGGCAGGCCCACTTCGTTGTTGAAGTTACCGCGGGTGGCGTGCACGTTGTGGCGCGTGGAGAGAACCGAGGCTGTGAGGGCCCGTGTGGTGGTCTTGCCGTTGGAACCGGTGATGGCAACGAGACGGATTGCAGAGGCATCACGCCGGAATCTGGCAAGGTGGCCCAGGGCGGGGAGGGTGTTCTCCACAAGAACCAGGGACACACCTCGTGCCTCCCAGCCTTCCGTTGAGAACTCCATTATCCTTGCAGCTGACGCCACAATGCACCGGGCGCCTTTGTCCACGGCTGTAGCCATGTAACGGTGGCCGTCGTGGGTTGGGCCTTCGAGGGCGACAAATATACTGTTATTTTCGATGGTTCTGGAGTCTGTTGAGATGGGCGCATGTATGGCGTTCGGGTCTCCAAAGGCCAGTTTACCTCCGGTGGCCGTCAGGACATCCCCCGTGCTCCAAGGCATCGGGTATGACCTATCTTGCGCTTTCAACCGCTTTCAGAACCTCCTTTCTGTCGTCAAAATCGAGCCGCTGGCTTCCGATGATCTGGTAGGTCTCGTGCCCTTTGCCAGCCACCAGGACCGTGTCTCCGGGTTGGGCGATGGCCACGGCCAGGCCGATGGCCTCCCGTCGGTCGGGAATCACCACGTACCCCTTTTGGGAAAACCCCTGGGTAAGCCGCTCAGGTTCATACCTGAAACTCAACTCCCCGTCTATACCCGGCACTATGTCATCAATAATTTTTTCGGGCGCTTCACTTCGGGGGTTGTCCGAAGTGATGACGGCAAGGTCACCGTAAGACGCGCCGATACCGCCCATCAGCGGTCGCTTGGTACGATCCCTGTCCCCTCCACACCCAAACACGCAGATGAGTCTTCCCGGAACCAGGTTTCGAAGGGTCGACATGACGTTCTCAAGGGCGTCAGGTGTGTGGGCATAATCCACAAAGAGGTGAAGGCCCCGGTCGTTTTCCAGGCGCTCCAGCCGACCCGGCACGTGAAAGTCTTTAACTCCCTGGACGATGGCCTCCATGGGGATGCCCACGGCAAGGGCCGCTCCGGCAGCACAGAGGATGTTCTCCAGGTTGTGGCGTCCCGTGGCTCTGGAGGAAAAGGGGAAGGTCCCCTCGGGGGTGATGAACTCTCCGTGGATTCCGTCGATACCCACCTGGATATTGCGGGAGGTCAGCGGGCTTTTGCCAGTGCCCACGGTGAAGACGTTACCGGACAGGTCCTCGGCAAGTTTTCTTCCGTGTTCGTTAGCCATGTTGATGACGGCGGCACCGTTCTCTTTTCTGTGGCGATCGAACAGCACCCTCTTGGATTTCCAGTAGATCTCCATGGTGCCGTGGTAATCGAGGTGGTCCTGGGTGAGGTTGGTGAAGACAGCCGCATCAAAGGCACAACTCCTCACACGGTCCAGGGCCAGGGCATGGGAGGAGACCTCCATCACCGCGTGGGTGACCCCTGCCTCCGCCATGCGGGCAAGGGTGTCCTGAATGTCCCGGGATTCGGGGGTGGTCATGGCGCTGACCACTTCCTGGCCTGCAAATCGGGTGCTCACGGTTCCCATGACGCCGGTGGCGTGGCCGGCTGCGGCAAAGATGTTCTCCAGGATATAGGCCACGGTGGTTTTGCCGTTGGTTCCGGTGACCCCCACAAGGGTGAGCTTTTCAGCCGGGTGGTCGTAGTAGATCGCGGAGATGATGGCAAGGGCCCTGCGGGAGTCGGTGACCTGAATGTAAGGGACCCCAAGGTCGCCCTGGGGAAGTTCTCCCATGACGGCAACCGCGCCGCGCTTGATGGCTTCGGGAATAAAACGGTGGCCGTCCACCGCCTCACCGGGCATCGCAACAAACAGGGTGCCGGGCGTGACCTTTCGAGAGTCGTAATGAATGGCGGTGATCTCAGGTGTCCCTTCGGGAAGGGGGGCTGCGATCACATAGTCCAGGGCTTTTGTGAGGTAGGATATGTTCACTTCTTCTCCTCGCTCTTCAACGCCAGAAGCAGTTTTTCCGGAATGGATTCGGTTTCCGGAGCCACATGCAGGTAATCAAGAGTTTTGTATGCAATTTCACGAAATGCGGGGCCTGCGACAACGCTGCCGTAGTACCCGCCGCTTCTCGGGTCATCCAGGATGACCACGATGGTCAGTTCAGGGTTGTTCATGGGGACGAAGCCTGCAAAAGAAGCCACGTACCGATCTTTGAAGTAGCGCTTGTCCGGCCCGATCTTCTGGGCGGTGCCGGTCTTTCCGCAGACCGTGTAGCCCCGAAGGGCCGCCTGGGTGCCCGTCCCGCCTTCGGTGGTGACGGACGCCATGATTTTTTTCACAAAGCGGGCTGTCTCGGGGGTGACCACCCGTTTCTTTTCAGGGGACTGAAAGTCTTTTTGACTTACGCCGTATGGGTCGGTCACCTCTTTGACGATCCACGGCTTGACCAGCATGCCATCGTTGGCCAGGGCCGAATAGGCGGTGGCAAGCTGGACGGCTGTGACCGAGACCCCCTGCCCGAAGGCCACGGCTCCGGTCTCTACCTTGTTCCAGTTGCTGTACCCGGTGAGGATGCCCTTTGACTCTCCGTTTAAGTTGATACCGGTTTTCTGGCCGAACCCGAAGCCCCTGAGGGCTTCGTAGAGCGCTTTCTTCCCGATGATCTCTGAGATCTTCACCATGGCGATGTTGCTGGAGAACTTGATCACCTGCTCCAGGGTGAGCCACTCGTACTCGTGGGTGTCGTGGAACGTGTATCCGCCGATATTGTAGGCGCCGTTTTCACAGTAGAAGATACTGGATCGTTCCACCTTGCCGGAGTCAAGGGCCGCTGCCACGAGGAACACCTTCATGGTGGAGCCGGGCTCAAAGTTTGAGAGCACAGTCCGGTTGCTGCGGGTCTCCCCGCTGAAGGCGCCGAAGTTGTTGGGGTTGAACCCCGGGTAGTTGGCCATGGCGAGGATCTCGCCGGTTTTCGGGCGCATGACCACCGCCATGCCCGAGGAGGCCTTGTGCTTGACCGCCGCGTTTTTAAGGGCGGTCTCCGTGATGTCCTGAATGTTGGAGTCGATGGTCAGGACCAGGTTGTTCCCGCTGATCTCCTCCAGGGGCGCAGACTCGATGTCCACCGGGTTGCCG
>Ga0209475_10003272_pt1 | contig 15136 bp, 15 predicted proteins | sample tdDd471_FD_187128 | JGI IMG/M metagenome (GOLD analysis project Ga0209475, IMG submission 187128) | Marine sediment microbial communities from the Atlantic coast under amendment with organic carbon and nitrate - tdDd47.1 (SPAdes)... | ecosystem: Environmental > Aquatic > Marine > Coastal >... | reverse complement strand
ATGCGTGGCCATGAACGCAGGTTCCTACGGCACTGAAATCGGTGAACTCGTGACCCGTGTTCGGCTGTGGGCACCAGGCCAAGGCCTCATTTGGCTGGATCGTGACCAGTGCGAATTTTCCTATCGCCACTTTTCACCCGGCATGGCCATGGGCAAATGCCTGATCTGGGAAGTGGAACTGGCCCTGAGTGAAGCCGATCCCAAACATGTGCGCAAAACCATGCAGGACAATTACGAGAAAAAGAAAGCGACCCAGCCCGTCACGGCCAGAACCGCCGGTTGCGTATTCAAGAATCCCGAAGGTCAGAGTGCTGGACGCCTGCTCGACAAAGCAGGAATGAAAGGCGCCAGACTTGGCGACATGTTCTTTTCCGACATCCACGCTAATTTCCTCGTCAACAAAGGCAAGGGAACCAGTGCACATGCCCTGGAACTTCTCGAAATGGGCCGTACCGCCGTCAAAGACCAATTTGACGTCAACCTGGAAATGGAGGTCATCATACTGTGAGTACCTTGACCATGGGCAAACAGAGCCGTCTTTCTCTCAATAATAAACGGAGTAAGCGGAACAACACGCTCAGACGCAAACCAAAGTCTCCTCGCCGACTGACGAACGCAGGCCAATTCATTGTCCGCACGATAATGGGGATGCTTGCCCTGTCGCTCATCGCCGTGCTCGGCGTCGGGTTGCTCTATGGCTATCGGCTCATGACGTCCCACCCATATTTCGAACTCAAGGAAATCCACATCACCGGCAATGACCGGTTGACCCATGGCGACATCCTGAATAGCGCAAACGTGGCTCTTGGCCTCAACTGCATGGAAATGAATGTTGGTAAAGTGGAACACAAACTTTCGGCCAACCCATGGATCAAATCCGTGACGGTTCGCCGCGACCTCCCCAATCGGCTGTACGTCACAGTGCAGGAAAAGGTCCCGGCCTTCTGGATTCGTCAGGGCAACGGCCTCTATTTCGCAGATGCAAAGGGTGAAATCATTGCCCCCATGAATCCCGGCGAATTGGCTTCCCTGCCCATTTTAAGTGTGGCAAGCGGTTTGGCAGAGGGCCCGCAGGTGCTGACCGGCATCCTGCAAAAGATCAAGGACGGACACACGCCTTTCACCCAATCCCAAGCCGCCTGGATCAAGTTGACCAGTGCCCATGAAATGGAAATTTACCTGGACGGTCACGATATGGGTAATGGGCTGACAATCAAACTCTCCACAGACAGATGGGAAGTGCAATTGGAACGCCTCAAGGTCGTCTGGCGTGACCTCATGCGTAGAAACGAGTTCAAGAACGCCGCCATCATCGCGGCCAGTGGCGACAAAGTTTGGATAAAGAAGCGTAACATTCCCGCAGCGGGATAAACGCATCAGAATATTACAGGATTACCGGGAATAACAGAGGAGTTATTTATGGCTAGTAATGATTTAATCGTCGGACTGGACGTCGGCACCACCAAGATCTGCACCGTGGTGGGCGAGGCCTCCGAGAACGGCGTCGACATCATCGGCATCGGCACGGCTCCCAGCACGGGCCTGCGCCGCGGCGTGGTCGTCAACATCGAAAAGACGGTCCAATGCATCAAGAAATCTCTTGAGGACGCCGAACTCATGGCCGGATGTGACATCCGCACGGTTTACGCCGGTATAGCTGGAAGCCACATTCAAGGCTTCAACTCCCACGGCGTGATCGCGGTCAAGGGCGGCGAAGTCACCCAGCGCGACGTTGATCGCGTCATCGAAGCAGCCAAGGCCATCGCCATCCCCATGGACCGCGAGGTGCTACACACGCTGCCTCAGGAATTTATCGTGGATGACCAGCGCGGCATCGCAGACCCGCTCGGCATGGCTGGCGTCCGCCTTGAGGTGAAGGTCCACATTGTTACCGGTGCGGTCACCTCTGCCCAAAACATCATCCGTTCGTGTAATCGCTCTGGGCTGGACGTTTCCAACATTGTTCTGGAATCGCTTGCCTCCAGCAAGGCCGTACTCTCCCCCGAGGAAAGGGAAATCGGCGTGGCTTTGGTTGATATCGGCGGCGGCACCACGGATATAGCAGTCTTTTCCAAAGACTCCATCAAGCACACCAGCGTTCTCGCTCTTGGTGGTCATAACCTGACCAACGACATCGCATACGGACTGCGGACCCCCATGATGTCTGCCGAAAAAATCAAGATGGACTTTGGCTGCGCCATGGCTGATCTGGTCACGCAGGAAGAGATCATCGAAGTGCCAAGCGTGGGTGGACGCGAGTCCAGAAAAATGAGCAAACGCGTATTGTCCGAAATCTGCGAACCGCGCTGCGAAGAAATTCTTGCACTGGTCGATCAGGAACTCATCAAATCCGGGTTCAAAAACATGATCGCGGCAGGCGTGGTCCTGACTGGCGGCACGGTCATGATCGAAGGTATGCAGGAACTTGCCGAACAAATTTTCGACCTGCCGGTGCGTATCGGAATTCCGGGTGAAGGCATCGGCGGTCTGGCCGCCGAAGTCCGCAGCCCGAAATATGCCACGGCGGTCGGTCTGCTGCTCCACGGGGCCGAAGAGGAAGGCCTGCATAAGGTCCGGCCCTTCAAGATTCGCGACGACTCCGGTTTCGACCGTATCGTGTCGCGCATGAAAAAGTGGTTCACAGACATTGCTTAAGGGATGAGCTTTTTTTGAGGATACAGGGAACATTCAACAGGGAATATTCTGAGGAGGACACGTAATGGAATACTTTGAAATCGAACACGAAAGTAACGCCAAGATCAAAGTCGTCGGTTGCGGCGGCGGTGGCGGCAATGCAGTCAACAACATGATCCAGTCAGCGCTCAAAGGCGTAAAATTCATCGTTGCGAACACTGACCATCAGGACATCGACAAATCTCTGGCCGAACACAAGATCCAGATCGGTGAAAAGCTGACCAAGGGACTCGGCGCAGGTGCCAACCCGGAAATCGGCCGCTCGGCAGCCATGGAGTCCGTGGATCATATCCGTGAGGCCCTGGAAGGTGCAGACATGGTCTTCATCACCGCTGGCATGGGTGGCGGCACCGGTACCGGTTCAGCTCCGGTCGTGGCTCAGGTGGCCAAGGAACTGGGCGCGCTCACCGTTGGTGTCGTGACCAAACCTTTCTATTTTGAAGGCAAACGCCGTCTGGAACAGGCAGACGAAGGAGCCAAGGCACTGTCTGAAGTGGTGGACTCCATCATCACCATTCCTAATGACCGTTTGCTCCAGTTGGCCGCCAAGAAGGCTTCTTTCTCCGACATGCTGAAAAAGGCAGATGAAGTCCTTTACTACGCAGTCAAAGGCATCGCTGACCTGATCACTGTGCACGGCCTGATCAACCTGGACTTCGCGGACGTGAAAGCCGCCATGTCCAGCTCCGGCATGGCGCTCATGGGTACCGGCATCGCTTCCGGCGAAACACGCGCCAAGGAAGCAGCCATGAAAGCTATCACCAGCCCGCTGCTGGAAGATGTCTCCATCGAAGGAGCCAAGGGCGTGCTCATCAACATCACCTGCGGCCCGGACATGCTCATTGATGAAGTATCCGAAGCAGCAGACATTATTTACAAAGAAGCACATGATGATGCCGAAATCTTCTTCGGTACGGTCTTTGACCCGGATGCTGGCGACGAAATGCGCATCACTGTCATCGCCACCGGTATCGAAACCGTCATGGAAGAGGCCGAGCCTGTCCTGAGCAAAGCGGAACAGCAGAAGCTTCTGTTGCTCGGCAAGCCGCGCGGCATGGAACAGCCTGCTGCGACTACCGCACAGCCGCGCCGCTCCGGCCACCAGCAGGTGCTCAACACCGACCGGAATATCCCTGCGTACCTGCGCAAGGCCGGTGGAGAATTGAACACCACGGAAGCACCGTCCATGCAGCAGACTCGTCGAGTCGTTGCCGGTCCCGGTGAAGAAGAATTCATTTTCGAGGAAGATAACCTCGAAGTCCCGGCCTTCATCCGCAAGAATGTAGACTAGGACCATGAATACTCACGTGGAGGGAAACCGCTATCGTTAAGCGCACCCTGTATTATGGCGTCAGTGAACCTGCCGCCCCCGTCCTCGGTGGCCGGCTCCCTGTTGCGCTGGCCGTTCCCGGAGGCGATAAAGCCGCTATATCCACTCTCGGTTGGCAAGCCGTCTATCGGACGCTGACCGAGGAGCCTAGCTTGGCCGTAGAACGTGTCTTCCCGGACAAGCTGGGACTGACCGATGGCGCGGACCCGAAAACACGTGAATCAAATAGCCCACTATCCTCATTCCCTGTAATCGCCTGGAGCATTACGTTCGAGGAGGACTTCCTCAGCCTTCCTCGAACGCTCCGGGCAGCGGGCGTTCCGCCTCTTGCGGCGGAACGCCCTTCTCTTCCCTTGGTCATCTGCGGTGGCCCCATTGCCTTTCTCAACCCCGCCCCTATTGCACCCTTCATTGATCTGTTCTGGGTTGGTGAGGCCGACAAGCAATTCCTAAATTTCTTCGACACATTGAAACGACTGGTCTTTGACGGCAAAGACAAGGAAGAAATTCTTGAAGCCATCAAGGATATGCCGGGAGTCTATGCCCCCGGACGCTCGAAAACTCCGGTTAAACGGCTCACGTCAGGCCCGACCGGCACCTTGAACGACCCTGCGTTCTCATGTTTTATCTCGGGCCGCGCCGCCTTCCGTGACACCCTGCTGCTGGAAGTCAATCGAGGCTGTCCGTATGGCTGCCGCTTTTGCGCCGCCGGGTACATCTATCGTCCACCCCGCCTCGCAAAAATCGAAGAACTCAAGCGCATCGTGGAACTTGCCGATCCCCCCAAAGTCGGACTTGTCGGTACAGCCCTGACCGACTGGCCTGATCTGATTCCCTTTCTGAAATGGTTGCACAGCAAGAAAAAGAAATTTTCACTTTCCTCCATGCGTGCCGACGGCATAACCGAAGAGCTGCTCGTCTACCTGCGAGAACGCGGCATCCGTACCGTGACTCTCGCGCTGGAAGGCGCGTCCGAACGACTACGGAACATGATGAGCAAAAAGCTCGACCCCATGGATTTCCTGAATGCCGTCCGACTCTGCGCCCGGTACGGCGTCAACCACCTGAAGCTCTATCTTATTGTCGGATGGCCTGGAGAAACAGACGCCGACTATGAAGAACTAGAGCAATTCCTCAATGAGATCATCCGCATCCGCTCCGAAGAACCGGGCGGTAAAAAAAAGCACTTGATGCGCATTACCATTGGAATCAGTTCTCTCGTGCCCAAACCGTTCACGCCTTTCCAGTGGGCTCCCATGATGGACGAAGCATCGCTGGATGCACGCATGAAACAACTCGTTAAAATGGTCAAACCATTCAAAGGCGTTACTTTGCAGCATGACTCGCCTTTCCAGGCACGCCTGCAAGGACTGCTCGCTCGAGGTGGTGAAGAGATTGCGGAATTCATCCAGCTTGCCGCCGAACATGGCGGTTGGAAAAAAGCGCTCAAACGATGGGATGGTGACCCGTCGCAGATTCTCGACAGAGAACGAGACAAAGACGAACCCTTCCCATGGGAAGTGGTCGATGTCGGCGTCAAACGGGAATTTCTCTGGAAAGAATGGCAAAAAGCCAAAATATCCAAGGTCTCACCGAAATGTCCGTCCAAGGACTGCGCCAAGTGCGCCATGTGCGGCATGGAAAGAAGTTAGCCACAAAAACGTATCTTTTCTGGGCAATATGGACCGAAAAGACTCTCTCTGCCGCCTGCTCGACAGACCTTTCTCAATTAACGAGACCCGACACACGCACATATCTATCATGTTCATACAAGCTACTGAAAAAACAGTTGTACTTTTATGAACAATCTATCATATATAAAAGATCAGAACACTTACGCGTTTGAAACATGGTAGATTCAGCTGAATCCTCAAGACAACGACGAGGGTCGGCACTTCGATTGAACAAGGATACTCATGCGCCTGCTGTACATCCTCACTGCACTTTTCTTTCTGCTCATGTCGTTTTCGCCATGTCAGGCAAGGCAGTTGGTTGTCCTGTTCGGAACTGATTCCAAGCCACCAAAATCATGGAAAAAAGGCAGCACCCCCCACGGCATTCAAGTAGATATTCTGCGTGAAATCGAGTGCAGAACCGACCTGACCTTTGATATTCAAATGTATCCATGGAAACGGGCTTATATGCATGCCCTTGAAGGTAAAGGCGGTATTTTCGGTCTGTCCATGACGGAAGGACGCAAAAAGATATTCGACTATTCCCAGATTATGTGCATGGACGAAATGCGCATAGTGACACTTAAAGGGCACGAGTTTTCTTTCCACTGCATCCCGGACCTCAAAGGCAAAACAATTGGCGTTACACGTGGAGCCTCATATGGAGATGCTTATGACAAGGCTCTCGGCACAGTCTTCACTCCATGCTACGATGGCAAACCTGTCATAAGACTCCGCATGTTGCTGGCTGGTCGCACCGATGCCGCATTAATTGGTCCAGGCAAAGCCGCACTGGATTACGTCATCAAAAACGACCCGGGCTTAATGCCCCACGCAGATAAATTCGTGGTTCTGGATACGCCTTTCAACATTGATCCCAATTTCATAGGATTTCATAAAAGTATGAAACAAAGAAAAACCCTCATGAAGATAAACCGGGCCCTCAGTTCCATGTGGAAAGATGGAACCATCTCTCGAATCATGACAAAATATTGATATCAAACAGACGAGGCATCATGTTTCCACGCACACAGCTTTTCCCACGACTGCTGTTTTCGATTCTCGCTTTCACACTCCTTCTCACGGCTCCCGCTTTTGCCGGGGAACTCCCGAAAAGCTTTGTTCGCCTCAATCAATTCATTCCGGACGCGACCTACGATATCCGTTACTATAACGGACACAACTTCGTCGGCGAACGAGTTGACGGCTATACGGCACCAGTTGTCATTCTCACGACAGAAGCTGCAACAGCCCTCAAACAAGTCCAAACCAACCTCAAACCGTTCAATCTCGGCCTCAAAATATTTGATGGCTACCGTCCGCAACAGGCTGTTGATCACTTTGCCCGCTGGGCCAAAGACATCAACGACACCCGCACAAAACCGGAATTCTACCCTGACGTGGATAAACGAAATCTCTTCCGAGACGGCTACATAGCAGCCAAGTCCGGCCACTCGCGCGGCTCTACAGTCGACCTGACCATCATCGACCTTGCCACCAAAACAGAACTCGACATGGGCACCCCCTTCGACTTCTTTGGCCCCAAATCCTGGCCCGACAACAAATCCATACCCCCCGAAGTCCGCGCCAACCGCGCCCTCCTCCAAACCATCATGCGCAACAACGGCTTCAAACACCTCAAAGAAGAATGGTGGCACTTCACGCTCAAAAATGAACCATACACTGATACCTACTTCAACTTCCCAATAAACTGATCACCCTTGCGCGAAGCGCACACAAAAAGTTTAGGAAAAGAGAGGGATGGGGGTCCGGGGGAAGGGAGAGAAAGAACCCTTTCCAAAGGGTTTTTCTCTCCCTTCCCCCGGTCGTCGAAGACAAAAAAAGGCCCCGGTTCAGCATCAGCTGAACCGGGGCCTTAAATTGTATAAGTAACGACCTACCAAGCGAAGAGCGGGAATTCGCGGGCGAACTCTTCGACTTCTTCGGAGATACCTTTGAGGGCCTTGTCGTCGTTCATGTTGTTCAGGGCGGCGACGATGGCTTCGGATACCACGATCATGTCTTCTTCGATCATGCCGCGGGTGGTCAGAGCCGGGGTGCCAAGACGAATACCTGAAGTCTGGAACGGAGACTTGGTCTCAAACGGGATGGTGTTCTTGTTGGCAGTGATACCGGCCTTGTCCAGAGCGATCTGGGCATCCTTACCGGTGTAGTCCTTTTCGGACAGATCGAGCAGCATCATGTGGTTGTCAGTGCCACCGGACACAAGCTTGTAACCGGCTTCCTGCAAGGACACGGCGAGCTGCTTGGCGTTCCTGACGACCTGCTGCTGGTACTCCACGAAACCGGGAGCCAGAGCTTCACCAAAAGCCACGGCCTTGGCGGCGATGACATGCATGAGCGGGCCACCCTGGATACCGGGAAAGATGTTGGAGTTAAGCTCCTGCTCCACGTCTTCATTGGACAGGATCATACCACCACGGGGACCGCGCAGGGTCTTGTGAGTTGTGGTGGTGGTGTAGTGAGCGTGCTCAACGCAGCTCGGATGCTCACCTGCGGCAATGAGACCGGCGATGTGGGCCATATCCACCATCAACTTGGCACCAACCTCGTCAGCGATCTGACGAAAACGGGCGAAATCAATGACACGCGGATAGGCGGAAGCACCGGCAATAATCATGGAAGGCTTGTTCTCTTTGGCAAGCGCTTCAACGGCATCGTAGTCAATGGTCTGGGTTTCCTTGGAAACACCGTAATGCACCATATTGAAGAGCTTGCCGGAGAAGTTGACAGGAGAACCATGCGTCAGATGACCGCCATGGGACAGATCCATACCGAGTATGGTGTCACCGGGCTTGCAGGCTGCAAAGTAGACGGCCATATTGGCTTGGGAACCGGAGTGTGGCTGAACATTGACATAGCTGGCACTGAACAATTCCTTGGCGCGATCACGGGCCAGGTCTTCGACCTCGTCCACGAACTCGCAACCGCCGTACCAACGTTTGCCGGGGTAACCTTCAGCATACTTGTGGGTCATGACAGACCCTTGTGCCTGGCGCACGGCCGTAGACACGAAATTTTCACTGGCGATCAGTTCAAGCTTGGAAACCTGACGATCAACCTCGTCGGCGATAGTAGCGGCTACTGCCGGATCCTGGATAAGCAGTTCTTCCATGGTGATACCCTCTTGTTGAATGTGGATGCGAATGGCTTCCCATGCCGATCACACATCGATCCGGTCATAACGCCGCTGTCCGAAGGCCGACTTTTTCATCGACTCCGTCCAATGGCTGCCGTCCGAATGTGCGGCATGGAGATCCGTCCTTATATCAAAAAAGGGAGGCCGTTCGGCCTCCCTTATTACTAACCAGTGAAGCGCTTGAACAGCATGCAGGCGTTGGTTCCGCCGAAGCCGAATGAGTTCGACAAGGCGTAATTGGCCTGAATTTCTCGCGGCCCGTCAGCGCAGACGTCCAGATCACATTCCGGGTCCGGATTGTCCTGGTTGATGGTGCCGGGGATGACTCCCTCGGCAAGCGTCTTGACTGCAAAGACCGCTTCCATGCCGCCTGCCGCACCGAGCAAATGCCCGGTCTGCGACTTGTTGGCGCATATGTTGATGTTGTATGCGTGGTCGCCAAACACCTTCTTGATGGCCCGTGTTTCACACAGATCATTGAGCTTGGTGGATGTACCGTGCGCGTTGATGTGATCAACCTCGGACGGGTCGATCTTGGCTTCGCGAATGGCGGCTTCCATGGCGTAAGCCATGCCGGCACCATCTTCCGGCGGAGCGGTCATGTGATGGGCATCACCTGATGCGCCATACCCGACTACCTCGGCCAGAATGTTCGCTCCACGAGCTTCAGCATGCTCCAGAGACTCCAGAAGCAGCAGGCCACAACCTTCGCCCATGATGAAACCGGTACGGTCAGCATCAAACGGACGGGAAGCAAGTTCCGGCTCGTCATTACGAACGGAAAGAGCCTTCATGGCGTTGAACCCGGCCACCCCCAGAGGAGTGATGGTGGATTCCGCACCACCGCAGATCATGGCGTCCACACGGCCCATGGCGATGTCAGTGTAGGCAACGCCTACACCGTGAGTACCAGAAGCACACGCGGTAGTGGTGCAGATATTGGGTCCCATGGCACCGGCCTCAATGGATACCTGTCCGGCAGCCATGTTGGCGATGAGGATGGGAATAAAGAACGGAGAGATGCGGCCCGGTCCCCTTTTCAGGAGCTTGGCATGCATTTCCTCGATGGTATGCAAACCGCCCAGCCCAACCCCAACAACGGTGCCAACCCGAGCACGTTCGGACTCGGGAACGGTCCAACCGGCGGATTCAAGCAACATCTTGGTGCAACACACCGCATATTGAGTAAAAATCTCCATGCGGCGCGCTTCCTTCTTGCCGATGAAAACGGTCGGATCGAAATCCTTGACCTCACCGGCAATCTGGGTGGCATAGTCTGCAGCGTCAAATCTGGTGATCATGCCGACACCGGATTTCCCGGCCAGCAGGTTATCCCAACTGGTATCAACGTCATTGCCAAGGGGGGTAATGGCGGAAACGCTGGTAACAACAACCCTGTTCATAATACCTTTCCGTAATGTCTACGTATTGGAATGAAAAGGAGCGTCTTCCACCAGGTTGGTGTATAAGACGCTCGCAATAAATAACTTTTTAAAATCGAGCGGAGCTACTGAGCCTTCTCAATATGAGAAATGGCGTCACTGACCTTGAGGATCTTCTGAGCTTCCTCGTCGTCGATTTCCAGGTCGAACTCTTCTTCCATGGCCATGATCAGTTCGGTCAGGTCCAAGGAATCTGCACCCAGATCTTCAACAAATGCTGCGCCTTCAACGACTTCGTCTGCGGACACACCAAGCTGCTCGACAATAATCTCTTTCACTTTTGCTGCTACATCGGACATAATTTCCTCCAATATCAATGTTTTTACTTAAATTACATGTACATGCCGCCATTGACTCCCAACACCTGACCGGTGATGTACCCGGCACCGGATGATGCCAGGAAGGAGACTGCGGCTGCGATATCCTCGGACTGCCCGAGGGACTTTAACGGAATTTGTGCGAGCATGGCGTCAACGATCTTTTCAGGCAGTTCAGCGGTCATGTCGGTTTCAATGAAGCCGGGAGCCACTGCGTTGACCGTAATACCGCGTGCTGCCAGTTCTCTGGCTGCGGATTTGGTCAAACCGATAAGTCCTGCCTTGGCGGCACAGTAATTGGCCTGCCCGGCATTGCCCATCTGGCCTACTACGCTGGTAATGTTGACGATGCGACCACGACGTTGCTTGCCCATGATCTTGGATGCTTCCTTGAGAAAGACAAAACAACCGGTAAGGTTGATATGAATGACTTTATCCCAGTCCTCATCCTTCATACGCATCATCAGACCGTCGCGAGTGATGCCTGCGTTGTTCACGAGTACCTCAAGAGACACCTTGCCCTTGATTTCTTCCTTGAAGAATGCGGCTACGGCGTCGCGATCACCGGAGTCCAGCTGAAAGGCCTTGGCCTTACCACCGTTCTTTTCAATGTCGGCGACCACTTCTTCAGCGGATTCGGGACGGCTGACGTAGGTCAGATACACTTCGAATCCATCAGCGGCCAGCCTTTCGGCGACCGTACGGCCTATGCCACGGGAACCGCCCGTTACCAGGGCGACTTTGCTCATATCGCTCATCAATTGTCCTCGTGATGCTCGTGTTGGTCAGCACCCAATATACCAATTGGTGCCGGACTGCAAATTTCAACTCTGATTGTAACGTAAAAGTCTATTCACCATTCACAGAGAAAAAGCAAACAAACAGCTGTTTTAATCCTAGAATTGTATCAGGGCGGCACCCCAGGTGAACCCGCCACCAAAGGTGGGGGTAAGTACCAGGTCGCCCTTCTTGATAAATCCGGTCTTCACGGCCTCATCCAATGCCACCGGCACGGACGCGGCAGACGTGTTGCCGTACTTCTCAATATTAACGAAAACCCGATCTTCCGGGATATTGAACCGACGCCCCACGGCATCAATGATACGCATGTTCGCCTGATGCGTGATAAGCACATCTACGTCGGACTTTTCAAATCCGTTACGTTTGAGAATCGCTTCGCTTATGGAAGTCATGTTGCGAACGGCGTGTTTGAACACCTCACGACCTTGAAATTCAACAAAATATTCGGGACCAACGGTGTCGCCCAAGGCATAAGAGTAAGCCGAGCCGCCACCGTTAACAGTGAGTAAATCACCGAGTGAACCATCGGCCGCCAGCATAACATCCAACACACGGGGACCATCGGCAGTCTCACCGCCGGTCAGGACGGCTGCGCCTGAGGCATCTCCGAAAAGGACACAAGTTGCACGGTCTTCCCAATTCATTCTGCGCGAAAGGGTTTCACTGGAAACGACCAGAATTTTACTTTCCGGCTCCAAACACAGGTACCCGCGCCCGGATTGCAATGCGTAGAGGAAGCCGGAACACGCGGCCTGCACGTCAACACACATCTGCCCCTTGATGCCCAACTTTTCCTGCAAGCGACAAGCTGCGGAAGGGATCATGGAATCCGGAGTAAATGTGCCACATATGATATGGGTCAGTTCGGCAGGATCAATACCTGCGTCGGCCAGTGCTTTTTTAGATGATTCAAACGCCATGGAAGACGTTGTTTCACCGTCAGCAGCTATGTGCCGTTCCTTGATGCCTGTGCGGGTGGTTATCCACTCGTCAGTGGTATCGACGATTTTTTCGAGGTCAGCGTTGGTCAGTATACGCTCGGGAGCGTAACTGCCAAAGCCGCGTAGGATGAAGTTCATCATGGGTTGGGTCTGTATGCCAATGGGCAGGTGTGGTCAAGCGGTGCGAGATTTTGCACAACCTGAATTTTATGAAATACTATGCGGCGGTTTTGTCAGATTTTTCGGTCAGATCGGCGTGTGCAGCCAATCCTTCGACCAAATGGCCGTTGGCATTGTTGCGAACAGAAGTGGCTGCCATGCGAATGCAGTTGATTATAGCCAATTCATTGGATTTACCGTGAGCCACGATGACAATATCCTTCAAACCAAGCAAGGGGGCACCGCCGTATTCGGCGTAGTCTACGACCTTCTTGAACCGCTTGAATGCACGGAACGACAACAGGGTTCCGAGCTTGGACAGCCAGCTCGACTTGAGCTCATCCTTGAGAATATGGCTCAGGGAACGAGCTAACCCTTCGGACAGCTTGAGAGCCACGTTGCCCACAAAACCATCGCAAACAACAATGTCCACTTCGCCGGTAAATATATCTCGACCTTCCACGTTACCAATGAACCGAAGATCGGATTCACGCAACAGATCGAAGGCCTCACGCACAGCGGCGTTGCCTTTACCTTCTTCCTCGCCAATGGACAGGATGCCCACGGACGGGTCCTTCATTTCAAGAACATACCGGGCGAAGACATCGGCCATAAGACCAAACTGAGCCAAATGCTGAGGCTTGGAGTCCACATTGGCACCCACGTCAATGAGCACCACAGGATCCTTCTCTGTAGGCAGAATACCAGCAAGGGCCGGACGCAGGACTCCCTTGATGCGACCCAAAATAAACATGCCGCATGCCACAGAAGCCCCGGAGTTGCCTGCCGAGACCACGCCATCGGCCTCGCCCTTTTTCACCAGGCGGCAAGCCACCTGGATGGACGAATCCTTTTTGCGCCTCAACGCATCAGCGGGCTTGTCGTCCATCTCCACCACCTGCGAGGCATGGACAACAGTTATGTCCAGCCCGGAGGTGTTCAGATCGGCAAGTTCGCGATTGATATGGTCTTCGTCACCGACAAGGGCAACGGCTATGCCTTCGCGTGCAGCTTCAACCGCAGCAGGCACGACAATACGGGGGCCAAAATCGCCCCCCATGGCATCCACGGCAATGCGTGGCGCCCGAGTCGCGTCAATGCTAGGCATCGTCGCTGCTGACTACCTGACGACCCTTGTAGGTACCGCAGACGGCGCAAGCGCGATGGGGCAGAGTGGGCTCGCCGCACTCGCAGTAAATAACGTTCGGTGCTGCAACCCTATCGTGGGAGCGGCGCATACCCTTACGGGACTTGGATGTCTTTTTCTTGGGGACTGCCATGATGTATACCTCTTAATATTTATTTTAGATCTACACCTCACCGTGGACGACAGAGCCATCCGGGCAAGGGGCGTTACTTTATCTTCAAGTTGCGGAAAACTGCAAGCCTTTCGTCGCCCTCTTCCTGCTCACATTCGCATTCGGACGTGTTCAGGTCCTTACCACAACCGGAGCATATGCCCTTGCACTCTTCCGAGCACAGCGGTTTGAACGGCAAAGCCAAAGCGAATTCTTCCCACAGCAAAGAGCCCAGATCAAGCTGCAACTGGCCGTTTTCCTGACGGATACGCGGCTCTTCGTCATAGTCTTCATCCGGGAGTTGCTCAAAGGTGTCAAAAGAGACATCAATGGGAAATTCAAAAAGTCCTGCACATCGGTCGCAGACGATATTCACGGAGCCTTTCAGGGTTCCACGAATAAGCACACCGCTATCAGACTGTGGCAAGAGGGAATACTCTGCCACCAAATCCGTACCCGGCTTGACGGGCATGGTGAACTCTTTCCACCCTTCACGCCAGAGAGTCTGGTCGTCATAGGTGAAGTCTCTGCCCTCTGCGGCAATATCACTAATCGGAATCCATAATTCAAACATAGTATTCTCCGTCCGCGAGCATTATGGCCCGCTGGACAACCGGTGCTTCCTATATGGTAACAAATTCTCCTGTCAAGAAAAAAAACTCTTGCCATTTCACAAAAGGCTCGGTAATGAATCACTCCCGCTGCTTGGGGAAGCTACCAACTCCAAGCTATGATTAAAAAGCTAAATTGAACTATTTCATTTGAATACATTAGGAGGTCGCAATGTCCCAGGTTTGCGATATTTGTGGAAAAGGCCCTCAGAGCGGCAACAACGTCAGCCACTCCCATATTAAGACCAAGCGTCGTTTCATGCCCAACTTGCAGAAGGTTCGTCATCAGCTCGAATCCGGCCAGGTTGTCAGCATCAAGGCCTGCACCCGCTGCATCCGTAACGGTGCCGTGACAAAGCCTGTCGCTCGCAAAAAAGCCGACGCTTAAGTCCGTTTAGATTTTCAGCTGCAAAAGCTATGCTGCCACCGTTTGTTTCGGTGGCAGCTTTTTTGCGCCCTATGAACTGGGCTTAGATTGACATACTCCACACCATGGCGCAACGCCTCTGCCTTCACTTGTCCTGTTTCCACAATTAACCGCTCCCTGTGAAAAGGAAACGACTCACGCCCCCAGATCCTGTGCAAATTCTTGCCATGGCGGGTGCATTCAAATTCACACTTGCACATATTTCATCTTGCTTCAATTCAATAACACATTGTTATTCATAAAAGTTTATCTTGGCACACCTCCTGCTTCTCCTTAGAAAAAA
>Ga0209475_10003255_pt1 | contig 15191 bp, 9 predicted proteins | sample tdDd471_FD_187128 | JGI IMG/M metagenome (GOLD analysis project Ga0209475, IMG submission 187128) | Marine sediment microbial communities from the Atlantic coast under amendment with organic carbon and nitrate - tdDd47.1 (SPAdes)... | ecosystem: Environmental > Aquatic > Marine > Coastal >... | reverse complement strand
AAAAATCAAGGAAAAAACGAAGAAAATCATGGATTAATGTTCAATTGGAGCAATGTTGCTGACAATTAATGTTCCATTACACTGTTTATCAGATTTATACAGCTATATTTTCAATTATTTTCAATTGTTTGGCTCAATTAATTGATAATGGGACAAACAATCATAGAGACTGATTATCAATCCAAATTTTCAGTTTTGCTCGCATTTTCTTCTTTTTTATCTTTGAATATCTTGTAAAAGGGAATTTCCGTAACATCAAGAGGTTTGTATCCAAAAAATGCCATCGTAACCGAACCAAGCAAATCATTCCAGTACATCCACTGAAGCTTTTCCTGCTCACTCGAAAGTCTTTTACAAATTTCAAAGTCTTCCTTATGTCCAAACAAATACATCCAGTCACACCGTTTTTCAGTTATTTCTTCATACTTTGGAGGTTGCAGAGCATTTTCTCCACTGTAATAAGGACGTACCGCATCTATGCGGCATCCTGCTATTCCTTCAAGTACCAACTTGTCGTAAACCTGATATCTTGAAGCGAAATAGTCTTCCATCCCTTCACGAAGATGAGCAGCCAACATTAATTTTTCACGAAAGGCAACACAGCGAAAAACTTCCAGATCATCTCGTTCAAGTACCTGCTCGAACAACTCGTCCGGTGTCAGAAAATCAAAATATCCATTGTAGGCAAGAAGTACATTACTGGCAGTTTTTCTGACGTCCTCAGGAAATGGAGTCCATATCAACTCTTTTTCCAGATGTTGCTTTTGCCATTCGTCTGCCCAATAATTCGCAATACCAATCAGGCTAAAACTAATCATAACTCCCAACGTTCTTTCGGTTGAATAAACAAGGCGTGCAAGATGACGCACTTCCTTCAAAGCCTGTTCAAAATCTCCCTCTCTGAAGTCATTATTCAGCCTCAAACGCGTCCATTTCACCAATACCGCCCAGTCTGCATCTGTGTCTGTGAAAATAGTATAATCAGCCCTATCCATAAATTCAATCGGGCTGCTGGTAAACAGCTCCCAGTGGTCAAAATCAAGTAACTGCTTCATCCATGAATAATCAATCCTTTTTAGCTCTTCTTGCAAGACATTATTCTTATTAAGCATGGCATCAGAGGCTATTTTGGCTATATTTTCCGGCAAGGCCAAGATCAAGCGGTCTTTCGGCAATGTGGTTTCCCAGCGGGCCAGATTCTTTGCCACTTTGCTTTTCTTAGCATTTACTTTCCAGACAATTGCCGGATTTAAAAATGGCCCGGCATCACGCTTGTTTTCGTATTGCGCAAAAAAAGGATTAGCCATCAGCATCTTTTGATCTTCCAAAAACTGATCCCAGAATTCCCGGGCCTCTTCTTTGAAAGCAGCAATTTGATTCAGAGCGATATTGGGTGGTCCATAGGGCTCGCTCTCCTGCACTTCAACAGTAAGAGCAGAGGTAACATCTGTGGCATTATTTACACCATTATCAATTGCGCATGCCTGCAAAGCGACAGCTACCAATACAAAGCAAGAAACTGGAATCCACTTCATATCCTCCTCCTTATTGTTGTTGATCTTAGCAATAGCCCAGAACTGAATGCTCGGATTATATCACAGATTGGTGTCCTATTTCTAAAAAACGAACAAAATCATGGATTAATCTCTGATTTGCACAATGCTTCCGCTAATTGGCGTTCCTGCAATTTTTTTGCAAGAATTATCAGAATCCATTTCCATTATATATATAATTTCAGCTTGATTTTTCAACAGCGAAACAGCAACCAATGATATTTCTGTAACTCTACACAAATTTCATCATAAAAAAAGGGCCGCAATTGCGACCCTTGAGCTTTGTTAATTGAATTTACAGCACAAATCTTCTTCTTGCCAATATCGACAAAGCCACCAGAAGCAAAATTACCGATGAGGAAGAAGTTGAGTTACATCCACCGCCACCATCTTCTGAAGTTGTTGCTTCACATTGGCTGCTAAGAGGATTAAACACCTGACCCGTGGGGCATGGATAACACTTCTCATTAACACAACGCTGTCCTGTTGGACAATCCAGATAAGTTGCACACTCACCACTTATAGCCGAGTCTCCGTCAACAACATCGCCATCAATAACAGGATTATCACCATCTGCTATTGGTTCGTCACCATCCGGAACCTCTTCTTCATCTATGCAGTTGGCATTGTAACAAACCTGAAGATCATTTTCGCAATCCTGCAGGAACACCCAGTTACCGCCGTCACAACCTTCAATTGTATTGCCACTGCAACGAGTCTGACCAACACTACAAGTATTAGGATCTACATCACCATCAACCGGAGCTTCATCCGAGCAGTCTCCGATAGTTTTGTTGCATTCCAAACCGGCCGGTTCACAATCCTTGACAAATTTCCAGGTTTCACTCTCGCAAACTCTTAAAACGTACTGATCGCAACTGTATTCACCATCGACACATCGAAGATCAGAGTCGCCGTCTTCATCCGGGCCTTCGGTTAATTTACAATCCATTGTACCAAGATTGTCTGTTTGCGAGTGGAACCATGTCTGGAAGCTGGAACGCAATTTGTCCAATTTAGCTAAATCTGTTGTCATTGCATCAAAACCTGCTGGAACTACCAGAATAAAGGCACATTTAAACTCTTTCGGTGCGCTTGCCATATCGACTGTTCCATTGGCAGAAGTAATCTGATCCATGGTTATATTGACTCTGGCAACATCAGCCATAAATGTGCCGCTGGTTCCAGGAAGTTCACTGGCAGAATGACTGGAATCACCTGTAATATAGAACAATTCCTGAGGGTTATCACCGCCTGTAACTTCGTCTTTAGAGATAAAACCCATTGTATACAGATCAAGCTGAGAAAGTCTTTTTGCATGGCTGGTGCTGAATTTAAATTCTTCATCGCTGCCATACTCGGATATCATATGACCACCAAGAACGGAATTATCAGAATTGAAATAATAAGAATACCAGCCATTACCGCCTGTGATTCCGGAAGGTTGTAAAAACGCGCCCCAGTATTTCAATGCCGCTCTGGCCACCATAGAGGTCTGTGAAAAACCGGACTCGTCTTTGTCAATGCCACCCATCATAATAGTGTGAACGTATGGATCACTGGGAAGCGAAGAGTAGTTGTTGACAGTATACATATCTCCAACAGATTTAAGCCTTCCATTTGAACCAAATGCAGCAGCATTAGTTGAAGGAGCAGGAGCACCTGTACCCGCAGGAGCCTTGGAAACTGCCCAGGCACCGGGAAGATAGCCTTCATCCTGCATGAAATTGCTGTTTACCTGCTGGAACACAAACAGAAAATCAAACTCATCGTCATGGGTGTTATAAAATGCTTTTGTAGCATTCTGAATTGTGATCAATCCACCTTTGGGATTAGAAAGAATATTGTTTGCATTATCCTGAACCACTGCAATATCTTCGACAGTTGCAAGGGCCGAAAATGAAAAGGTCAATACCATAACAAAAACTACAGCAGCGATGATACTTTCAAATCTTTTAGTGCGTTCCATACCAGATTACTCCTAATTCAAGTACTCCATAAAATGTAGCGTTTAATTTTTCAGGGTTTTGTGATGTTTATAACCGTGGCAATACGCTGGGATAATACATCTTTTCCCCTTCTTATGCAAGGGTTCAATAAGGTGATTGTGTTCTTTTTGCCTGTAATTAGTCTCCTAATTGTCTCAAAGCAAGACTTATCTTGATACAATACAACATCTCTGTTAAAATTCTCCCATGATAAAACATACTAGAACAAACAAATATATTTTTTGGGTACTGCTACTACTCTTGGTGATGCCAAGCGGATGTTTTGAAGAAGATTCCAAACTGGACAAACCACAACTTGCAACCCAAACACCTGAGGCAGTGAAAAAAGATGATGTGACTGAAACTAAAAAAGACGTCTTAAAACCACCTCCCCTTTTACCTCCTGTAGAAGAGCCGGATGTCACCCTTGATGACATAATGTCCAAGCTGAAGAAATCCAAGAAAAGAAATCAGAAATTTGAGGAAGATACGACTGTTCTCTACAGATACTTTGACAAGAGTGGCAAAATGCATGTCGTATCACATCTGCATATGGTACCGACACAATATCGCAAAAACGTAACTACAATTGTAAAATCAAATCAGCAACCACGGGATAAAAAAGGGCCATCGGTAAGAACTAAAAGAAAGAGTGTAGCCAATGAGTGGCGCAAAAAACAACAGGATATAAACACAGCCTTTAAAACAAAATACAAGATAGCCATCAAAGAAATTGCTACTTTGGAAAAAGCTTTACAGAAAGCCAGACAAGAAGAACCAGATTGTGAAAATGGTGAAGAAGCGACAATTGATTTAACTGGTGTCACCTGTACACAAAAACACCTTTTGAGGATTGCGAGACTGGAAAAGAAACTTGAAAAAGCCAGAGACAACCTAAAAAACATCAAGAAAGATGCCAAAAAGGCCGGAGTCCCCCCTGGATACACAAGGTAATTAATTATTGTTATTTTTGAGTTCTGGAAGCTTTGCCGACACAAAAGATCCGTCTTCAGCTAAAAGCACTATCTGGTTCGTTTCATCATCCACATAAATGCCCTCCACCAGATCATTGTTGTCTAAAAATTTCTGCATAGTTGGCATGTCTTCAGAACGCAATACTATCTCGTTTCGTACAAGATTCCAGGCATAAAACGATTTATGATGAGAAGATAACAGGAACAGGCTCTGCCATTTTGAAGAGTAGGCCAAACCGTTGTAGCTCATATACACTCTGGGCGGACTGACTTCCCTGTATTCACCGGTGATACATTTATCTTTATTCATTTCTGCGATGAATATCCTTGGCTGCACCATCTCTTTTGCAATAAAAAGCCTGTTGCGATCACTATCATAGGCAATTCCTTCAAGACCGCAATTGGCAAAGGAGCAATCTTCGATATCAGTATCAAACAATGGAATCTTCAAGCTGCCACAACTGTCGGTATAAACGTCACCACTGGCAGAAATCCTGAAGGCAACAACCTCCTGAGATAATTCACAGCCAGATAAACATTGATTGTTGCGCTTTTCAATGACGGCATAATACAGGTTGTCGCCTACAAAAGTTATGCCTTCAAGATCCAGCAATTTATGAGTCGCCAGATTGAATTTCATTCTCTCACAATTAACGCTTCCTTCTGCATCTTCACAAACTGCAAAAGCACCAGGACGATTATTGACCACGATCCACTGGTTTTTATCATTTTTGGTAATACCCGAAAGATCACTCAGACCACACGACATAAGCATGGCCAGCAAAGCACCAAGTACAAAGAGGAAAAGCAACAATTTTATTTTAAACATTATCAGCTTCCTCTTTTATAAAATAATCACTCAATGTGCTATCAATGGATGCCTTCCTCGTTCTGTCTTTGGCCCAGTCACGTAACAGTTTTATATCTTCTTCATAGGTGTTGTATATTGGCACCAGATCCTTGGCAGTTAATTCCAAATCGTCTCCTGTAATGCGTCGCTTATCTGCAAAGGCCCGGTAAAGAGCATCCACTACAATTTGTTCCAACTCTGCACCGGAATAATTCCGGGTAAGCTCCGCCAAATGTTTGGTATCAATATTTTTGGAATTAATTTTACGTTTTTTCAGATGAACATTGAGGATTTCTTCTCTTTCATGAGCATCCGGCAAGTCTACAAAAAACAATTCATCGAAACGGCCTTTACGCAAAAGCTCCGGCGGTAATTCCTGCACGCTGTTTGCTGTAGCAACTACAAAAACGGGGCTTTGTTTTTCCTGCATCCAGGTAATAAACTGACCAAACACACGGTTGGTGGAAACTTCTCCACCTGCCTGCTTGGTGCCTGCAAATCCCTTTTCAATTTCATCTATCCAGACTACCACAGGAGACAGAGCTTCCAGCAACTTCAGGCTGCGCCGGATTGTCTCCTCAGGTGAACGCACTCCAGAGAACGCACTACCAAGATCAAGCTGCACCAGCGGAATGCTCCAGTGAGAGGCAATAGCTTTGGCTGTTAGAGATTTACCACAACCTTGCACACCCAGAAGAAGCAAACCCTTTGGTTCCGGTAGTCCAAACTGACGGGCTCTTTCGTCAAAGGCTTCTTCACGCTCTTTCAGCCAGTCTTTCAACGAATGCAAACCACCAACGTCTTTCAACTCAATGGCTCTTTCGTAAAACTGCAACACGCCTTCACTTTCAACCAGCCTTCGTTTCTCTTCAATAACAATCGAAGTATCCCCCGCTTGTACAAGCTCCGGGTCAAGCATCATTCGAGAAAAGACAAGCATGGCCTCTTCTGCGGTTAAACCTGTAGCAGAGCGGGCAAAAAGCTCTGCCTGTTTTTCATCACACTGAACATTATTATTATTAGCAACCTGTTTAAATAGCAGCTTTTGCTCGTAAGCATCAGGCAGTGGGACATCTATCACCGCGAAGTATTTTTCCAATTCTAAAGGAAGATCCAGAACTGGAGCCGTTAAGATAATACTCTGCTTGTTTTTTATAAGCTCTTCCCGGTTATCCTTGATCTGACGAATAACACTTAACTTTGCAAGAGACGAATGATAATCATTCAGAATATAAATACCGGGAGATTTATCAGCCAAGACCGCTTCCAGCACAGATTTGTTTTTCTCGTGCAATATCTCAGGCTGAAACCCTTTGTACTCGCTGTATTTCACCAGCTTGCAACCAACTCTTTTGCCGACAATGGCCAAATTGGCTGCAACCCTGCTCTCCTCGTGAGTCACAAGATAAAAATACGGGTAGCCGGCCTTAACTTTTTGTTCTATTTCCTGCCATATTTTCAGCATATCTGGAAGCCTTTATTCTAGAGAGCCAACACCCTCATTATCTCTTCATAACTTGTCATTCCCGTTGCCAGTTTTTTGATGGCACTCTCTCTTAAAGTTGTCATACCATCCTGTCTTGCAACTTTGTGCATATCATGAACATCTGCATCGTTCTTTATCATCCGGCGTATGCGATCGGTTACCTCGAGTATTTCAAAAATCCCCGTCCTGCCGTAAAGACCGGTACTCCTGCATCTAACACAACCTTCACCATACCACGATTTAAGACGCTGATTCTGATCGGATGTTTTAAGTCCCAAATGGCTAATTTCTTCCTGATTCAACCAACTCTCCTGCTTGCACTCGGTACAGATCGCCCTCATAAGTCGTTGCGCAATAACCATGTTCAAGGTTGCTGCAATCAGGTAGGGTTTGACTGTTAATTCCTGTAATCTGGCAATAGCCGATACGGTATCATTGGTGTGCAATGTCGAAAACACCAAATGACCGGTCAAGGAAGCCTGTACAGCATTAATAGCAGTTTCCGGGTCACGTATCTCACCCACCATAATAATGTCGGGGTCTTGTCTTAGAATGTATTTGAGGGCCGATGAAAAATCGAGATCAATCCTTCTTTGTACCGCAATCTGATTAAACTGCTCCAAAACCATCTCTATGGGATCTTCGATAGTGGTAATATTAACGCTGGGTGCTGCCAGCGATTGAAGGGTTGAATACAAGGTAGTAGTTTTACCGGAACCGGTAGGGCCTGTAACCAGCACCATACCTGTCGGTTCGTGTATCAAACGTTTATATTTCTTTTCCTCCTCGCCATCAAAACCCAAAGCAGCAATGTCTTTTAACATTTCTCCAGTGTCCAGCACACGCAGAACAGCTTTCTCACCAAAGGCCGTCGGCACGCAGGAAACACGAACCTCAACCTCCCGGTCTTCCAGTCCCATTTTCATACGACCATCCTGTGGCCGCCTGCGCTCGGCAATATCAAGCCTGCTCATGGCTTTGATACGTGACACTATTGGGGGATGAATTGATCGGGGAATTGAATACACGTTATGCAAAACGCCATCTATTCTTAATCTGATTCGAGCAAACTCTCTTTTCGGTTCTACATGAATATCAGAGGCGCGCTGTTCAAAGGCGTAATGTAAAAGATAATCTACCGCGTTTACTACATGTCTGTCGTTGGCTTCTATCTCGTCCACATTTTTCATCTTGAAAAACTGTTCAAGATTGAAAACATCCAAACCACCCTCGACGCTTGCCTCGGCAGCAGAAACAGATTTTTTAAAGCCGTAAACTTCGGTAATAACCTTTAGAATATCGGCTCTGGCAGCAACAACAGGAATAACCCGTTTGCCTGTAATCCTCGAAACATTCTCGAAAAACTCGACATCGTATGGGTTTGCCACAGCGACGTATAAGTCATTGCCTTTTTCATCCAAAGGCACAGCATTGGAACGTCTGGCAAAAGGTCTGGAGAAATATCCGGTAACAATCTTTGAATCCAGTTCCAGCGGGTCGATTTTTATGTAGCGCAAACCTTCCTGTCTGGCTATCAACTCGTAAATCAGATCTTCGTTGATAAACTGACTGGGTTCATGTATCAGAGGAAACTTCATCTCCGCAATAATTTCAGGAGGCAGTGCCTCATATTGCTGGTTTGGTGAATAGTGTATGCTATTGCTGCGCGCTTGCGCAATACTTTGTCTGAGATATGACTCGCGACTCATTACCTCGCCGAGCTTCTCCGGCTCCAGATATCCATATCCCACCAGTAATTCGCCAACACTTTTGACCGTGAAGGGTTTTTGAGTAACCATGATACTCCCGCATTAAAGACTAGAACAACTTTGTTACAGGCTCAATATTGTAACAAAAACAAAGATTTAAAGCAATTTCTTGATACAGCAAACTGCAACCGCTAGCTAGCCGCCGCAAAGCCCCTTTTCATTATCTTTAGTAGCCACGGGATTCAAATCCTGTGGAATGAGGCAGATCAGACGCAACAGAGAATCACTGTTGTTTACTATAGTGTGTTCAGTGCTAGCTGGAATCAAAATGGTGTCGTATCCGGCAATCTTTCGCATCTCGCCCTCAAGCAGCATCTCGCCTTTTCCTTCCAGAATAAATATCTCATGTTCATAGGGATGACTATGTTTTGGCGTATTTCCACCCGGCTGCACATCAAAAACTCTCAGATTGAAATTGGGTGCACCATCGGCCTCGGAAAGCATCAGCCTCATGCCGACATCTCTGGCTCCATCCATCTCAACCACTTCAGGTTTTAAATCAAAAACATTTTTTATGGGCATCTTCAATCCTCTCGGTAAAAGATTATTTCTGACTTACAAGATCTTTATATGCGGGCACAATACCATATCCATCAGCATTGACAATCGAACAAATCAGCGCATCTGCAATGGCCGAGGCAGCCATCTTGCCAAGATTTTCCACATTTTCCGTCTCTTCTCCACAAGATGCACAAAACACCACATCCCCATCCATCGGCGCAAGCGCAGGAGACATCACTTTTTTCAGACCCTCAACCGACAATTCGGCAACCTTGCTACACTGAGCTTTGGAGAGTCTGGCATTTGTAACCACAGACATCAACACGGTATTTTCAGGTTTCTTCACGAAAAACCCCTTGGGTATCCTGCCTTCTTCAATACATTTCATTGTATCGGCCAACTTCAAAGACTCACTTTTTTCTCTGGCTCCCGCAATTATTTTACCAGTCTTATAATCTTTCACATCACCAAAACCATTGCAGGCCACAAAAGCCTGAACAACTGTTTTTCCACTGCTTACAGTAGCAGAACCAAATCCACCCTTCATCGCTCCATCAACGGTGAACAGCTTTCCAACGGTTGCACCAGTTCCGGCACCGATGGAACCCACTTCGCAGAAATCATTTTTTGCATTTTCGCAGGCCCGATAGGCCATCTCTGCATCCGGCCTTACTTTCGCACTGCCAAAACCAATATCAAACAAAGCAGCGGTAGGGCAAACTGGAACCAAACCGTATTTAGTTGGCAAACCCCTGCCCTTTTCTTCAAGCCATTTTAAAACACCTCCGGTTGCATCCAGACCAAATGCGGAGCCTCCGGTAAACAAAAAGGCATTGACATTATTAACAATATGATCCACCTGCAAGCCATCAGCCTGCCTGGTACTGGTAGCCTTGCCACAAATACACGCCCCGGCGGTAGCACCATTTTCAAACAAGATAACGCTTACACCGGTATATCCATCCAGCGTATAAGCATGACCCACTAAAAGGTGCTTGATAGCGATTTTTACTTTATCCATTTTTGTACCTACAATAGCTTTGACCAGCAAGCAGACAATCAATAAACTCGGTTAACCATTAAAAAAGCCCCCACCTAAAGGTGGAGGCCGATGATATCACATCTTAAAGATTAGTGCAGGCAAAGTGTGTCGTATTCAGCAACAATTGTTGCACCTGGTGCCGGCGGATTTTCCATGGGGAAGATGATACTGTTGGAAACATCATCGTAGTCCCATTCATTGTTAACTGTACCGTTTATTGTCACAACGATGGTGGCTTCGTCAGCCATACGTGACAGGAAGAACTGGCTTCTGAGAGCAAAGAGATTCTCTGCCAGATTTTCATAGATTGGGCCATAATCTTCATTACAGATGGACATGAAATGTTCGTCGTCATAAATGTTGCAATGGTCAGAAACTTCAATGTATCTGGGGCCAGCAGAAGCACCGCTGTCTTCACCACCATTTGTACAACCACCATCTGCATCACCAACAATGGCGTATGCTTCGAGCATATTTCTGTTTCTCATACCTTTGATGGAGCGGAAGAAATCTACGAAGAAGTCCCAATCGGCAATTGAGTTATCAGGTTCATCAGAGACGAAAATAATGGACAATTTAGCATCTTCTCTTAAGAAACCGCCGTTGCCTTCGTTAATCAGAGGTTCATCAAGTGCCAGGTGAGCAGCCTCAAGACCGGCTTCTTTACCACCATCACAACTGGTACCCAGTCCATCCATGGTGTCTATAAATGCGTTGATCGCCTGCTGGCTGGTCATGACATCCGTATCAATTATTTTCGGTGAGCCCTGGAAATTACCGGAATGCGATTCGTCGACAATATCACAGGAGGTTACAGCAACATGCAGCTTGGCGTTCCAGTTAACTGCCTGAGTAATAAATTTGTCGAAGTTGTCGGCCAGGTTATCCTGTTCATCACCCATAGAACCGGAGCAATCAACCACCCAGAGGATGTCAACCATCGGATCGGTAACCTGAACGAATTCATCTCTGGCATGAGTCAGAAGAGTTCCCTCACCCATCAGAGGAACAATAAACTCTGCGGTTTCTGCATCGTTACTTTTGATCACAACGTGACCATCAAAGTCGCCTTCACGATCCGGACAGAACTTGACTTTAAAACGTGTAGACTGGGTAGTATCCGGGCCAAGTGTGATCGGGAATTCAGCACCAATAAGCTCAAAACCGTTGTCGGATCCTGCACCAATTGCAATCTCGACTACTTCGAGAGGTAATTCACCAATATTGTAAAGGGTCAATTCTTCGGCTCTGGAACAACAATCAACAGTAATCAAACCAAAGTCCAGTTTTGATGGCAAAACTTCAACACCACGTCTGGCACCGGTTCCGGACATACCAACAACAACCAAACCGTTGGTTTCGGGTGCTGGCGGACCATTTAACCAGGTGTACCACTCGGCATTGGTGGTGAACTGGAAGGCCGCAGTCTGCAAAACACCTTCATTGGCAGTTGTGGGATAGTAATCAATGGTAACAATCGCAGTCTGTCCACGATTTAATGTACGGTTAACAAAACTGCCTGGCTCATCGATAAAACCTCTGCCACTCATTGGTGGGCCGGTGTAAAGTTCGTTCCAGGAAAAACCGGTAAGTTGCAAGGGAAGATCGCCACAGTTGGTAATTTCAACATCACGCTTGGTGTGAGTTTCTGTCTGCATATAACCAAACTTGATTCCTGGCCCATTAAGTTCTCCCATACCCCAGATTCCGGGAACACCTTCCATGGGGTTGACATCAATACAGGCCGGCTCAAGCTCTTTGACGATACCAATCAAATCAACACAGGTATCTCTTGCATTTTCATTATAATCAAGCCAGGTAACACAGAGTTTACCAACCTGATTTGATGGTGCCGGATGAATGCCGTCAATTGGTCTGAAGTTGATTTCTACAGCCTGAGAGTATCCTGCTCCAATGGTGAATGGAGGTGTTGCCTCTGGAGACAATTTAAGAGAGAAAGCATCTGTAGCTGTCTCGGTTATTCTAATATCTGTAACTTTGGCAATTGCTCCACCGCTGTTTTTAGCCAGGAAGTATCTAATGTTGTCATAATCAGGAGGACTTGAACCAAAATCAATAACTGTCGGATCAGCAACTACATTCGGCTTGGCTTTAGGAGATGTTTTGACCTGGATACGAAGAACAGGACTGTTTTTAGCATCAGAAAGAATAACCAGTGTGTCATAAATTTCTTCCGGGTCGCCCATGCTGCATTTGATAGTCAGATCAGACAAATCACCAGATTCCATTGTGGTGGTGCCGTCCCATTTACCCTCGGGATCATCAACACCAAACACTGTGCTGCCGTTTGCAAAAAACATCGAGAAAATATTTAGCTCACCCTCACCCATGTTTTGCACAGATAAAGTCTGCTTTGCAGTCTCGTTTTCCACATCACCAAAATCAACGTTTGAAGGATTAACATCGATGATACCTTCGCGGGTGTCTGTGGTTCCCTGTTTATGGGTCAGCTTGATGTTACATCCATCGTTGCATGAAAGATCAATGCCACCATCAATACCTTCTTTACCGCTACCAGTGCAGGTTTTACCGCCATTAGTTGAAATATTGCTTCCATTGATTGAACCTGTAATGTCATTACCTTCGACATAGACAAACTCAATAGAGCAGTTATCAGGGTTAACAACCACCCAGGTGTCATAATTGTTTACGATTCCACCACAGGAATACTCACCATTATAAAAGCCACTGTAGTCATCACAAACTACGGGTTCGTCATCATCAGGATCACCATCAACTACCTGATCGCCATCTTCATCACCATCAGTCTCGTCAATGGCTCCGCATTTTCCGCTGTTGCAAAACTGCTTGGCTACGCCAAACCAGTCGCTGCAATCCTGATCACTTTCGCAATCGCCGTGGTCAATACATATCTGCGCCAATGTATTGCAGGTCCAGTTGTCACCGTAGGTTATACAATCGGAATCATTTGTACATGGATGCTGAGTCTGATCGCCATCAATGCCAGTATCGCCATCAATTGGATCACCAGGATCGGAACTACATGCAAACAACAAAAGACTCATCAATAAACCGACCAATAACACTGGCAACTTCGAATTTTTAAACATACTATTCTCCTCTGACACTCCTGAGGTTAATGGCGATATAGCGAGACTATACCAAACAACACCTTATCCTTGTTTTTTCCGTGGCAAGAATCAAGAATTACATCAAATTATAAAGACACCAAAAATAACATTCTAATAGTATAAAACTAACAGCATACTTATACATATATGAATAAGCGATTGTCAAGGGTTTACTTCATGTTTGGAAGTAAGGATCAAGCATAAATGTTTACCAAAGGGACAAAGGATATCCTCGGATAGTCTTTACACAAAAGTAAGCAATCCGAATATTTGACCAAAATTCTACAAACCACCCGAACATCATTCGTATAACGACATTTAAAGTCCTGATAAAACTTGCTTAAAAGCATATTCAGGTTTACCCATCGCTGCATTTGGCAAACCATATGATACAACCGTCCGCAAAATGTCATTATGTATAAAGTTTTTAAAAATATACTTCCTAGAATAAAGTACGTAAGAACAACGACATTGAAATCCTGCAAGCCCGATAATTTTCCCCGAAACAGAATTGTACAATAAAAATGGCAGTATTGGACAGTCTGGTCTGACAGAACAGCTTTTGACCAATAGACCGTTGTCATTTTTTTGACGGTTTTTGCGATAAGTCCTTGTTGTCTTGTTAAAAAGTGTGCTACAGTGAGGCAAGTTTAGCTTTGATACCATTTTAAGGGAAAACAAAAGACAAACATGAGCAGGAAGTATAATATACTGGTAGTGGACGACGAACCTACCGTCCGAACAGCGATTGCAAGCTACCTGAAAACCTTCAACTTCGAAGTTTTCGAAGCTGAAGATGGCGAACTTGCCAAGGACATACTGAAAAAGAACAAGCTGGATCTTGTTATTACCGATGTTAACATGCCTAAATTTAACGGCATTCAACTCTTGTCACATGTTAAAAAACATAATAAAAAAGCTGAAGTAATAGTAATTACAGGATATGGCACAATTGACATGGCCGTTGATGTAATGAGTAAAGGTGCTTTCATCTTTTTACAAAAACCAATAAAACTACCCGATTTAAAAGAACAGGTCGAACGCGCCCTTGGCCTGATGCTGGATACTAAAGTTGCTCCCTCAGAAATAAGATCAAATGTCCAAAAGGAAGGCGTTATCGGCAAGCTGGTAATGAGCAGCGACCCGGCAATGAAAGAACTCTTCTCTATCGCCAAAGTCATTGCCCCGACAGATTCAACAGTATTGATTACAGGAGAAAGTGGTACCGGTAAAGAAATGCTGGCCCAATATATCCATTTTAACAGCAGCAGATCAGATGGCCCATTGGTACCGGTCAACTGTGGCGCAATACCCGAAAACCTGATGGAAAGTGAATTATTCGGCCATGTAAAGGGAGCCTTCACAGGTGCCGTCAATGCACGTAAAGGCCGAATGCAGATTGCCGACAAAGGCACCTTGTTTCTGGACGAAGTTGGCGAATTACCGGGCCATATGCAGGTAAAACTTTTACGTGTATTACAGGACAAGCAATTTGAACCTGTTGGTGCATCCAAAACTGAAAAATCCGACTTCCGGGTCGTGGCAGCCACCAACAAGGATCTGGAAAAGGAAGTAGAGGAAGAAAATTTCCGCGAAGATCTCTACTACAGGCTGAACGTAATCCCGCTGCACATACCTCCCCTGCGTGATCGCACCGACGACATTATGAAACTGGCCGGATTCTTCCTGGAACGCTTCAACCGTGATAAAAACTGCAACGTCTCAGGCTTCGATGACGAATCAACTCAGGCCCTGAAGGATTACACCTGGCCGGGTAATATCCGCGAATTGGAAAATATTGTCGAGCGAATGGTTATTATCCACCAAAAAGGTGAAATCTTAAGAGAATATCTCCCGGCTAAAATCAAAGCCGGTGGCGAAAAACCAAAGCAACACACAATGGTGATGGAAGAAA
>Ga0209475_10003251_pt1 | contig 15206 bp, 3 predicted proteins | sample tdDd471_FD_187128 | JGI IMG/M metagenome (GOLD analysis project Ga0209475, IMG submission 187128) | Marine sediment microbial communities from the Atlantic coast under amendment with organic carbon and nitrate - tdDd47.1 (SPAdes)... | ecosystem: Environmental > Aquatic > Marine > Coastal >... | reverse complement strand
AATCCACACCTTGCAACTTATCATGTCCGATTTCAATACGTTTTAGTGGTCCGTGAAGGTAATAATCATACTTTGCATCCTGTTCCCAGATTTCTCCATCTCGGCTTGATTCGACCCTGATGATTCTGGAGTCTTCATCATAAAAATAACGTTGAAAAAACTGGTCGGTTCTGTTTTTATTAAATATAACTTTTGTTACGTTGCCACTAATTAAATCATATTCATACTCGGTTTTTGTAATAATTTCATTCGAGCTGGAGAGACCATCAATATCTAACTTTTGTATTACCCATCGTACGTTTCCATGGGGGTCGTACGAATAATAAGTATATGCTTTATCGTCTCCTGTTTCACGGAACACATATGATATTCTATTTAACAGAAACTGCTGTTTATCCGATATGTAAGGTGATGGCAGAGTTGCATTTAATGTGTATATCGTTGATATTACTTCGTTTTTGTTGTAGGTGTTAGTAATAGTCATTGAATTTGTATTATTAAGCAGAATAGTTGAGGAATTTGCATCTGCTGACAACTCTCCAGTTTCAATAACTCGCCCTAATCTATCATAATTGATATAGGTATAAAAAGAACTAGATGCTTGAGCTGGATTTTGTGAAAACCTTAATTGACCAATGTCATTGTAATAATATTTAGTTTCTGCTGCTTCATCAGGAGTTTTCTTAGCCACCATTTGACCAAGCGAATTATACTGATAATAAGTCTCAAAGGTGTGTTCGGGGTGTGTTAATCTGTCTCTATCTTGCACATCTACTCCTTTTGGAGGAACTGTAGATGTTAGGTTCCCAGCTCTATCGTAATAATAAAGCGTAAAGTGTTGATAGTCAATGTCGTAGGTTAAATAAGTACTTTCTTTTCCCCACTCTCTAAGTGAAGCCATATCAAGACAATTACTTAGGTAAGTAGGCTCAACCTTAGCGTATTTATCTAAGACACAATTATTAAGCTGAGCTATTAATTGTTGTTTAAGGTTTATAGAAGCTTGCTGGTCGCAGTCGAGATTGGTATAAGTGGCAGAGAATTTGGAAGCAGCAAGTTCGTCGAATACATCACTAGGGTCTTCCCATGTGAGGCATAGGACGTTGTCGTCAAGGTTGCACACGTCTTCTGCAATTAAAAATTTGTCTGGAATAATACCAGTAGTATTACTGCACGACGCAAAAGTCCTTTCTATTTTTAAATCACAATTTTCAATAATAACTTCATATTCAGAATCTTCTAATAAAAAAAAGTTTCTTGTATATTCTATAGCTTTTTTATATTCAACTAGTTCAGAAGATGTGAGTGATGTAGGGAATATACAAAAATTAAATTCCATACTGCCCCAATTATAGTAGAGATTAGTTAAATCAACCTCATTATTTATATTAACATCTCCAGTTTGCGTGGAACTTGAAAACGAAAAATCATTCGTAGTATAATAATCAAAGCAAGTACCATTCGTAGGATGAATATAATAGCTACTTAATACTTGGTATTTTTCTGCACTTTCATACTTATCTATTGGTACTTTCCAATAATTATTATCATTATATTTTTTTTTATAATATTTAGTAAATTCTTCGTTCAAAAGCAAACTAACACGCCTTGCTAAATATGGAACTCCAGACCAATTTTCGCTCATATATGGGAATGTCAGTGCAGAATTATCATCATAATTATAATAAGGGTGATGCTTGTTAAATATTAAATCAAGAGTTTTATTCATATCATCTACTAAATTAGCATTATCAAAAGTACAAGTAGAACTAATAGTTTCAGAATTTAATAAATCGCAATAACCGTCTGTAAGGATTGGTATAGAAGTTTTAACTTTTTTGTAGTTGTTAATCTCTTCATCAGTACCTATTCTCGTGTAAGTTACTGCTTCCTGGGTACAATTATCATAATCTGTAAGAGTTTGACTTGTAAAATTACAATAAGTAGCAGAACAATAATCAACAACTTGGTCAATCATACATTTGATATCATCGGATGTATAATCAAAGACAAAGGTTGATGAAGGCGAATAATCTATTACAGTATAGGAACCACTATTATAATATTGGTAATCACCTTCGATAATTTCACCTAAAGAATGATAATAGTCAATTAAAGATTGTTCAAATGCTTCTCTTTTGTCCTCACATGCTTGGTTACAATCATCAACTAATTTATTTAACAAAATGCTTTCGATTTCAGCATTAGTTAATTTGATAGAACCATCAGAGTTGAAAACATCATCATCAAGATTATCAATATCATTTGGGTCGGTAAAGAGTAGTTTGTTATTAGTAGCTTGAAATGAACTATAAATATCTTCCCAAGTTTTTGAAGTATTTGTACTACTATAAAACCCACAATCATCATCAGGATAATCAGAAGTTAATGGGTCGAAACAAAATGACTTATATACTGACCCCCAATTAGTAACAGTAGAGTTTGTTGGGTGATAAAAATACTGATGAGCATGGGATATATAAGAAATTCCGTCATGGTCAAAATTGTCGTAAGGGTCATCAGAAATACCTTTATATTGTTTCCCAGCACACTTTAAGAAAACATCTAATAAATTTACATTTTTATTAATATAATTAATATTTGCTCCCTCAGAAATGCTCCATGTATTTCTAACTAAAGCAATGTATTCATATGAATCTACAATAGATGTCCAACAATCGTATAAGTCGCAAATACTATAAGTACAAGAAGCAGTAGAAGATGAAGTAGAAACCATATTTCTGATTAACTCATTAAAAGCACCATTACCATTAGTGAAAGTAAGGCTCGATGGATTATCAAGTAATTTCGTTGGTCCATCACCTTTATTAAAATAGAAAAATTCGTCTAAATGAGTATAGTCGAGAGTAACACCATTTTCAAGTTGATTATAAATAGTACTCGAAGCAATATGGTCGAAAAAGTATTGTTCAAAATCCTCAGGTTCTATATCTGTATCGGTACAATGGGGCTTACATTCACTGTAATCTAATGTAAAAGTACCACAACAATCAGTTTCATATGAATAAACATGAGTATATTGCCCTTCATCAGAGTACTCTTTAGTTTTTACCCATTGTAGAGATTCTAAATCAGAAAATAGCTCATCAATTTTTATTTCTTTGTTTTCTACTTGTTCAATTTTATCAAATACTGGGTCAAATTCAGCATTCAAATCATTAGTTAAAGTTGCACTAAAATCTTGTTTTAATCTATTCAAATTTGTTAATGTTGATGAGCCTGTTACAAGATTATTTGTTTCAATAATTCTTTCAAAAATATAGGTGCCAACTTCCGGCAGACTAACAGTAAATGTAGTAGTTGTTCCAGATGGAGGTGGTGAACAATTCGTTGGTTCTATTACCAGCTCCTGCTCATCAACGATAACTCCAGTCTCAACATTTTTAGCACGAATAGTTATTTTATAATCACAGGTTGTACAAAAGTTCGTACATGCGTCAATATTAAACATCGAAGGTTCTAATGCAAAATATAAATTTACGTCCATCGGAGCTGACTCAATAGTAATAGGTACATTAGCAGAAATGCCATTATTACCAAATGGTTTATCATTATCCATTTCAACAGTTATATTAGCTTTTGAATATTTACTATCAGTATCATCTAATCTATCTAAATTAGGATAAGTGTTTGAAGCATTGACACCTGAGGCTAAAATTTTACCATCTTTTTCTTGATAAACTATATTTGCAACTCCATTTTGGTCAATTGTTATGATTTTATGAACTGCATTTTCAGTCATAGCTTCATCTCCAAATAATGCTGTTAATTCAGAATTTGACACAGAAGCGTAATATGTTTTATTTGTATGTCCAGAACCAATTTTATGATAATGTCCCGCCCCACTAGTTTCTTTTATTCTGTCAGTGCCATCATTATAAAATATATTTCTTACAAAAGGATATAAATCATCTGGTTCAGTACCTGAGTTCGCACCAGCTACATAATCTGCATTACCATTGTAATAATCAAAATTAGAATTCCCATCTTTATCAACTGGAAGAGGGGTTAAATAATTATTATTGGAACCTTCATTAGATATATCAAAATGTTCAGCTGTATATTTGTTATCGGTAGTTTGAACCATAAAATCATCTTTATAATGCAAATAATTAAATGAAGTTGAGATTATTGGTGCAGGAAGTGAAGTCAATGCCGTTCTACCTACATTATCCTGTACATATTGAGTTACTAATGTTATAGATTTTGAACTACTGTATGCTATGGATTGATCTACGTTTAATAATTCATCACTATATTGTATCGACTCAGCTATCTTGGTACCCTCTTCCCCATCAGAGAACGCTCTATTATAAATCCAATTTTTATCATCATTAATCTGGTCATAATAAAATCCACAAGTAAAGCTATTAGAATAATCGTAACTTATTGTAACTATATCCCCATCGTTAAAATCAACAATTTCTGCAGCACCAAAAGTTGAAGATGTAGAAGCCCATTCACCCCAGTTTCTATCATCTGCAATTCCTCCATCATAATAATTTCCAATCGGTCTAACTCTCCATATATAATAGCCGCTACCTTCTGTTAATGTTAAATCAATAAATTGATTAGAATTCCCTGTTTCTACTGTTAAAGCATCGTCCCAGTTAATTTGAGAAGTAATAGTTGCATTTATATCTGTTGGTGTTTCAGTTCTTATAAAATTATCTTCATTTGTATAGCTTTGATTGTATAACCTCAAAACTTGGATTTGATAGTTAGGTATTTTTAAATCCTGACATAAAAAATCATCTACATACTCCCATTCAAATCTAATTGGTGTTTTATAATCAACTTTCTCAGTTGTATTTCTTGGTGATTTTAATTTGATAATTTTTTTATTAGCATCAGTATTTGACCTAGGGTAATATTTTTTATTATAAACATAGAAAAATTCAACTTGAACTTGTTCTTCACATTCTGAACATAATACATTATTAGTAAAAATTAAATCTTTTATATATAGCGTTTGCAAATCATTTTCTAATTCATTCGTGAAATCATATTTATATAATTGTTCTGAATTAATCCCATTCATATTATTAATAGATAAAGATTCTATTTGTCCTATAGAGTATGTTATTGAAGAGTTTAAATTTTTTCCATATAATTTGAAAGCAAAATCTACATCAAATGTATTTGAACTACCCATATCATAATGTTCGTCTCCCATAGACAGTCTTATATAAACACTAGCATTTTCCACTTTAGAGTCAATACATTCAACCTCAGCTGGGTCGCTCTCAATGTTCAAAGTCATTGCTGTAAATGTTGTACTTGTATAATTTAATTGATTATATTTAGCTACTTGTTTTTCTATTATTTCTTTATGTTCATATAAAAATTGCGAGCTTTTTTTACTATTTGATAATAAAAATAAAGGGGCAAAAATATTATTTAACAAACTAAACAAAACTAATATTGATAATGTCTTTTTAAAATTCATGATTATTTCACTCAGTTTTTAAATATTTTGTAATTACTATATTTCCCGTTCTTATCAATTAAAAATGTTAAAGGCATACTAAATTCATAATCTGGGACACCAATAGCTTGACTAATTGTTCTCAAATTATAAGAATTAACAGGCATATTCTTTAACCCTTTTACTGATAAATTTATAACCATTTTATCTGTAAATGATATTTGGTATTTTACATCTGTATCAAGTACTATTTCTAATTCATTAATTCCTTTTTCATTGCTACAATTGTATTTTTTAATATGTTTTTTTAAGCTATCTGGATTTAGAATTACTTTATCTAATGTAAAAGAACTTTTATTTTGAACAGCATATACTGTTTTATTCTTATGATTAACTGTTATTGATTTTTCTTTTTCTGTAAAGGTATCAATTTCACCAGTTAAAATATGAATCCTACTTTTAGTATATTTATAAATTAATATATTATTTAATGAAGTTCCATTTTTTAATTTTGATGTGTATTTCAATTCCATTGTTATCATTTTTCCATCTTTTAATGCTTTGGATATTCTGTCTGTTATTTTAAAGTAATTATCTAGACAATCTTGAGAAAATAATGACGATGAAAATATTACGATTAATACTATATATCTTATAAATATTCTCATTTTTTTATCCTTAATTCTCTTTTTTTATTTGATTCATCTTTTAATTTTTCTTCTGCATTATTTTTAATTTTATCTGTGTCAATTCTTAAAGAATCATTTTTAAATTCATTAATACTATTTTGAATATTTTTATTCAAATTATTTTTAGATTTTTTTATAGCCTCTTTAGATTTATCTATTAAATTTAAAGAATCTATTTTTACATTTGGTAAGGAAAATCCTTTTATGGCTTTTTTCAATGAATCTATTCTTACATCATTAGGGTCAAAATCTGATTTGAATAACTTCATATCTACTTTCTCTGGAGTTATTTCTACATTAAAAATATCAATTTTTGAACTTTTGTTTATTTTTTCATCTCCATTATTTAATTTATAGTTTAAAATAGACTTGGCTTTTACTGCTTTATAAGGTTGGATACTTAATGGCTCGGGGAAAGAAGTGCTACTTGAAACTGTAAATGTTTTAGAGGTTTTTGGTGAATTATATTCAGTTTCAACTAAAGTCTTTAATCCAACTTCAGTCTCTATTTGTTTACGTATTAATTGACCCTTGGCATTAAACTGATAATATAAACCAAAATGCTGGTCATCAAAAATTGTTTCTATTTTGTTTGTAAGATAATCATATACATAGCAACTAACTAAAGCATCCAATGGCTGAATTCTAAAATCATCAATATAAATGTCTTTTGAGTTTGTTTCTTTAAGTGATATTGTGGCACTTTCATTATCGAATGGATCGTTTACTACCGTTAATATATCTGATGGTGTAAAAAATGTTTCATATAATATCCATTCTCCTGTTTTTGCAACTTTTGAATATGTAGACGTTAAATCCCCAATACTTGTTTCTAAATTACATTCAAGAAAATCTTCATTATAAGTCATTGAATTAGCTGTTGCTGTTGCACTATAATCTGTAGATACTTTAACCCATACTTTTGATATTAATCCATTATCTAAGGTTTGTTTATTAATGTCAATTTCTGATATTTCCTGTGTACCTACAAGTTTTAATGATTTATCACCAGAATGTGAGTAATTATTAACTGTTGAACTTGGACTTGATAAATATTTAAATTCCCCTTCTAATGATTTAAAATCATAAGAATTGTATTCGGCATTTTGGGCTGAAGCATACATTAAATTAGTTTCTGAATCTATTTTTGCAGATGAATATATTTCTAATATATTTTTATTCTCTAATTCCAAACCGTCAGGTGAATATTTTATTACCTCACTCATTCTAAGCCACTTTTTTGAATTACTATTTGGTGATTGCCAATTGTAGAGTGAAAAGTCCTCATAAACTCCTGCATTTGAATAGACTCTATTTTCTGTTGAAGAATTTTCTCTAGAATGAACTATATCAGTTTTATAACTAAATTCTCCCGCCGGCTTCCATTTACCTTTATATCCTATTAAGTACTCACTATCACCTGGATAATCTACTAAACCATAAGAGGTTAAATCTTTATCCCAATCATCTGTAAAAGAAACTGATGATGCTGAAATGACGTTCTCTAGTTTTTTTAGTGGATAAATATCTTCACAAAAGCTAATACAATTATTGTTAATACAATCATCATTTTCGTCAATATTTAACTGTTCATTAAACTGAATTTGATAACCATTATCTGCATCTATAATAAAATAATCCATATCATCATCTGAAGTGCTGAAATTTTGTATGCAATTTTCTGAAATTGTCATTGAAAATGGACCTATGTCATATAGTTTCATTATACTAACATCTGTGGCTGTCTGTGAGTTAGAATAAGTTGTTACTGTTGATGATGAGTTTAACCTTTTATATTTCATTATTCCATCGGTAGGGTCATAATAAAAATGCCCATAAGTATCAGTAAATTTATTATCTAATGGTGCCTCTTCAGTTCCATATTGGTCTTCCCACATTTTATCATTTACGCTATTAGTTCCTTCAATCGTATATGTAGAGGATTCTTCATCGTAATATCCATAACCTCCTTCAGTTGGTAGGTCAGTCCATGCACGATACCATATCTTAGAGCTTTCAGCCGTTTCAAAGCCATTAAATTCACTTGCTAAGTTATCAAACTCTGCATTTGTCTGTGTGTTATAGTTTGAACAATCCGAACAAGTTCGACATCCTCTATGCCAATACAAAGTTTGTTGGTCATCATCAGGATCTGGGTTGCAGTAATATCCATATCTATCTAATTGTCTAAATATTCCAAAATAATCTTCATAATATACTTCACCTGGATCTCCTGTTTCTAAAGAAACGTCGTTAAATACTAAATATGAAGTCGCTACTCTCACTTCAGGAGTAATTGTAGAGGATGTACCTTTTTTTATCATTATCATTTGTTGATTGCCCCTAGCATAACCTGTCGACGGTGTCTGATCCCATCCATCATCTGCCCAATACCATAAGTGATTTATAATATCATCCCCTTTAATAAATCTACCACCAATGTAATAATCAGTATTTTCTATTTCTTCCATTCCTGTTAATCTTCTTATATCTTTCCCTAATGCACCAAAATCATCATTAAAGAATTGTTGAGTTCGCATTATATAATCCCTATTCAAAAAAGATGATGGGTCATCTTTTATTGTATTAGTACATTCATCTATAGATTCACACGCTAACCAATCGTAAGTATCTCCTAATTCTTGGTCAAGACGTAATGACCATAGATTATCTAACCAATTATTTAAATCCTTGACTAATGGGTGGCTTGTCGGTGTGTAACTGAATGTATAAATGCTTGGTCGGTTTATTAATAATTCTACATCATAGTTTGTATATGTCTTAGAGTATTCAGTAATTGTCGTTGAAGTACTACTGATACTAAAATATTGACTGGGAAATGTTTCACATTCTAAATCTGAACTGGCATCATTTACTGTTATTGTACCTGAATAATTCACTGTGGATGAGCCGTTTGAAATTGCATTTTTTATTGCAGAATTTAAATTATCTACTAATTCTTGTCTTTCATCAATTTCTGCTTCCATTTCAGGAGTTAAGTCTAAAGTATAATCCATTTTTGGAACTTTAAGTCCCAGAAACGATGTGTTATCTTCTTCTTCACCATAGGTTACTATGGTTCCAGCGTTACTTGTTAATTGATTAGTTTTCCCACTTTTTATTACTTTGTAATATGCCAAGTATTGGTTGTTATTTTGAGTTTTTTCATACAATGTTTCTAACATTATTTTATTATTTAAAACTTCTTTTATATAATAATATCCTTGGAATTCATTGGTTATCTTATCATAAATTTCTAATAAATCACCTTTTGAATACATACTCATATCAAAACATATTTCTTTAGAATTTTTTGATGTTAATGATATATAATTTTGGCCATCTTCAATTAATTTATAAACTGATATCTCATCGAGTTTACCATAATAATTATTTTCTGTTCCACTCTTTAAACCCATGGACGGATATTGTTTATGAGCCTTAAAATTATATGAAATGTAATTTCCTTTATGACCACTAGGAGACTTTTCTAATTCTAAATCATTATATCCATCATAAGATTTACTTATTACTGCTTCGCCAGTCGCAAAGTCGAATGCTACATTTTCTGATGTTGTTACTATACCATCCTGCATATTTGTAACAGATTTTATAATGGCTGGTTGATTAATAATATTATTTGTAACATGTGTATTTAATATATTTGAGTTATAGTCTACTCCACCCATATAAGAAACTACTGGAATTGAAAATACGACAAAAGGTGGAATAAAATACACTTGAACTCCAACATCCAAGTTCCCTTTAGCAAAGACTCCAATATTTTTTAAAGTTTTAGACTCAAATACAGTTTCCATTTCTGTACCTGGTAACCCAAGTTCTATATTACCATATTTGTTAAATATTGGCACTAGTTGTCCTGGTTTAAAATAATCGTATTTTTGATATGAAGATTCTGCCCATGTTAAAGTATTTGAATATGTCCCTGAATAAGAATATGTATTATCTATTTTACCGTGCATATTATTTTTTATAAATTGATAACCTTGAGTTTGTGCTTGCTGGTAATCATCAATATTTACTATCCCTAATGGTAAATGTATTGGGATTTGGTTTGATTGTGAAATCTTTGTTGACTGTACACCTCTTGCACTTCTACCATTTGATAATATATATTCCATATCATACGGGTAGTCCTTTGCAGTTATATAATTTGAAATCTTGAACCCATTATCAGTTTTCCCTTCATAAATATTTTTTGTAACTACTCTTGAATACCCAATACTTGCTCCTGATAGAATTGATTCTCCTAAAGGGTATCTAATTTGTTCTTTTTTTGAACCTACTAAATTCTCAAAGAAGTTCCCACTATAATCTTTATATTGAACTAAACTATTCTCATCACCTATTCCAGCTGGTTCATTTAGTGCTACTCCGCTTGAATTTCCGTTTTCATCTTCATAAATATATTCTTTTCCATATAATGTATTTTCTTTGTCATCGTAGGTTAAAATCCTCTTTACTCTTACTCCACCACCCTTTTTAGGATTTAATAATGGAATACGAACAAAAGATAAGCCGTCTTCATTTATAGTATTACAATAAGAAAGTTTTGAAAATTGAAGAAAACTTGTAATAGAATTCAAAAAATTAGTTACAATATTTGTTACATCTCCACCTATATGTGAATCATTTACTGCAAAATCAGTTGCGTTTGGGTCGCAATTATTTATTATATCTAAGTTACCTACTTTATTTGTCATTACATAGTCTCTACAACTTGACCAATGTATTCCATCTAGTTGAAGAACTACATTATTACCAACCATTTTTACATTATCAACTTTAATAAACCCATCTAAATACTCTGAAGTACAATTGTATAAACTTGGATTCCCACCAGATACTAATTCATATAGAAATTTATAATATATCAATTCTTTATCTTCTAAGAATTTCTTCCTTAATAACGTTACTAACTTTTGTTTATCAGCTTGACTAGTTACATTAATTTCATCTAAGGAAAGTATAATATCATCATTATCATCCAATGATACACTTACCATCCCCATTGCAGGTCTATCTTGAATATAAGAATAATCATTCTGTTCATATTGAATATGGATTTCACCGCCTGAGGGCAAATTTATTGATTTTAATTCCCAAGGGGCTGGGTTGAAGTTTGAATTGGGGTTTTGATTAACATAATTTCTATAATACTCTTTCCTTGACTTACCTTCTGAATCAATATCTTGTGCATAACTTCCCCAGACATCTGTATTATTGTAAGCATATCCTTTTGTTGATACATTATCTTCATATTCAAAATCTAAGTCAGAATTATCTTGAATGTTTTCTCCATAATTATCAAGGTTACTATATTGATTTGGATACCCATGATTTTCATATTCATACTTAAATAAATAGGCTTCTACTTCGCTTTCTACTATATTTTCATACTCTGTATAAATTTTTCTTAGTGTCAATTTACCACTACCAGATAAACTATTAATTACGCCTTTACATAATGAATAATCATATTCAAAATGCGTAGTTTGAATTAAAGTCAAATCTTCACTGAATGGGTCTGATGGATTATTTTTTTTATATAATTTAATTTGGTCTAATTTTTGAATTTTTTTATTTTCATCTCCTGTTGGTCTTGCTGAAGTCCCATTTAAATTTCCAGCAACTTTGTCATTATGATGTGCTTCAAAAGCATCTCTTCTATCTGATGTGTAAAATTTAGCAATATGTGTTTTGGTTTCTATCGACTCTAAATAGTATATTTGTTTTAGCCCTGAAATCATCGTGCCTGAATCATCGTCCGTATTAGATAATTCATTCCTATTATATGTGTAACCATAATATGGTGTCCTCCACTTATACCATGATTTTGTATCAAAAAATAGGTATTTACTTCCTGCTGTTCTTTTATAATTAAATAAAGTCCAGGAACCCAAATCATCATAAGATGGACCATCAAATAGCCTATCTACATAATCTGGACTTTTTATGGAAGTTAATAAAAATGTATTTGCATATGGTGCTATCTTTTCATTACCAATTACATAATCAGCTGATGAAGGATCTAAATAGTCAATAACTCTCTGATTTGTATTATCTATCTCTGAAAATCCATCATCCGGAGTTAAATATGTTATGTTTTTTTCTAATTTATTAAAAACTGGAAGTCCAAAATCATATATCATCCCAGACTGATTTGTTATTTCAAATGAATGAAATTTCTCTTCAGTACTTTGAGCAAAATATAAAATAGATTCTTGTCTCCTTGAAATATCAGCTATACTGTTATTTGCATTATTTTTTCTTGTTAATGTTGAAGCATATGTATAACTTGAATTTGTAAATTGGTCAATATCTGATTGGGCATTATAATTATCATCATCTTCTTGATTGTAATTATCAAAAGTGGAAGAGACCCAATCAAAATTATGTTCTTTGACCTTGTTGTACCTAATGTTAGTGGAATTAATTATTTTACTCTTATATTTTTTTACATTATCATAGACTATATTGTCTTGGTTTAAAGTATTTCCGAAACTGGATTTTGCTTTATCAATTATATCGTAATTATTAAATTTACTGAGAACATTCCCCCCCCATATCGCCGTTAAATCTAAAATAAAAATCATTTTCATTAGTTATTCCAGAGTTAATTATATCATTTTCCCATTGACCAATAGAATTAATATGTGTTCCTGCTCCAAATGTATAACCTGTTGTAAACCCAAAACCTATTGGAGCAAATGTTGTAATCAACCCCTCGTCTAAACCTGCCTCAATTGGCACTGTTATAGATTCCGCTAAATTTGGTCTATAAATTGAATAATTCTTCGTATAAGGTCTAAATGTACCTTGTAACCCTTCTGCAAATACAATAAATTGGTCATAATTACTAAAAGGTATTCCTAAATAATGCTCTTTTTTTGTAAACGGCATTTTATCTTCTACATAATAATCTAAAAGTGTATTTGGTCCAGAATTTATACCTTCTCTATTATTGACGTATCCATATACTGATACATTTTTAAATTCTTCATCTGGTATCTGAATTTTGACAGATGCTTCAACTCCTCCTGTTATTCCAAGGTCAGGAAGAAATGTATCCCACCTTAATGAACTACCAAATTTAATAGAATATGAATTATATTGGGTGTTAAACATTGTAGAATTCATTTGTGAAAAATTTTCAAATACGAAATTATTTATACCTAAGTTTAAGTTATTAGCTATACTACTAGCAAGAGTATTTTTAGTGTTTGTAAAAGGAAAATTAGCTGAAAAATTAACACTTTCTTTATCTACTGATAAATTATACATTTTAAATATATTCAATCCTATATCAAATGTCCCATCTAAAGAACCATTAGTTGAACTAACTGAAAAATTCCCATCCAGATTTAACCCGCCCAATCCATGTGAAGCATTAATCCCAGCACTTAATCCTACTGTTGTTTGGAAACCTTTTATATTATTATATGCAACTATAAAACTCAGATTTGGGCGAACAACTTCTGGTAAATAATCGGATTTAAAACTCCAACCTTCTATTCCTGCTGTAAGACCCGCTGAAATTGTATAAATATTTCTTTTTTTATTCCAGTACTTAACTTTATCACCTCTATAATCATCTGGAAATCCTCTCACCTGTCTAGAGATTGACCCAGTATTTATATTAAATCCTAATCCAACCCAGGTTGCTTCATCTTCTACTTTTATTCCACTATTATATGATAAAGTAATTGGAAATGATGAACCATTTGGACCTGGTACCACCATTATTGGTAAGTTATAATTAAATCCACCTGTAAACTCATTAACCATTCCATTTGAATTTACTGAATTAAATGATTGAAATTCAGGTTGGCTTGGTCCTTGTGTTGTAGCAATTAGCAACATCGGTGATATTATTTCTAATATTAAACAAATAATTAGATATACTGCTATAATTTTAAATATTCTTTTTTTCATATTAGTTTTGTTTTATTATTTGTTTTATGTATTCTGTTTCATGTGTTTGAATTTTAAGTAAATAGATGCCTGTGCTTAATTGCCTTCCCAAATCATTTGTTCCATCCCAATAAATATTAAAATAACCCTCATCTAAAATAGAATTTTTTAATTCTTTAAGTATTTTGCCTTCTACACCATAAATTCCAATCGATACTTTTTGGTTATTTGGGTTAAAAAATTCAATTTGTACTTCTTCAAAATATGGATTAGGATATACTCTTACTTGTAAGTCTGAATTATTCATTTCTTTAAACTCTAAATCCTCAATTATATTTAATTTATTTACCTCTAAATCGTAAACTTTACTTTTGTTTCCATTATTATTTGTTATTTCTATAGAATCAACTCTTAATGTATTTTCTAAACCAAAATGAATCCTTTTTGGTTTAGAAAATATCTTATAGTTGTCTACAAAATTGTCTTTATAAAAAATTTTATCCTCCGAATATAATATAGCTGACTTTATATCATCTGTATTTATTTCTAATGAAATAAAATTGTGCCCTAATGTATTTATATTTTCATATAATACAAGAGTACTATCTTTTTCTATTCCTAATAAATCTAATTTCCCATCATTATTAAAATCAAGTAATAATGCCTCTTTTTTAAGTTTTGTTCTAAAAAATATAGTATTATGTGTTTGTTTGTTTATTCCTTCTTTATTTTGAATATATATATCATTATTATTACAATCACAAGATATTGAATAAAAAATATCTTCATAACTATTGTTTGTTATATCTCCCATCTCTAGAGATGTTCTGTTTTTTGAAAAATTGATATTCTTTATTTCATTTATTAGAAAATTTTTTAATATTTTTTGATTTTCTTCAAGATGATTGTTATTTATAAATATTAGATTCTGATTGTCTTTATTTAAACTAAATATGTTTATATCATTAATTTCATTTTGGGTTTGGGCTTGACTAAATTTTAAATTATCATTTAAATATATATTTAATCAATAGCGTCCTAAATAAAAAAAATGATAGAGAGAAATCATTTAACTCTAATTAAATTAGAGGACAAACAAAAAGAAGGCTCTCTATCATGACAAATATAACATT
>Ga0209475_10003250_pt1 | contig 15209 bp, 13 predicted proteins | sample tdDd471_FD_187128 | JGI IMG/M metagenome (GOLD analysis project Ga0209475, IMG submission 187128) | Marine sediment microbial communities from the Atlantic coast under amendment with organic carbon and nitrate - tdDd47.1 (SPAdes)... | ecosystem: Environmental > Aquatic > Marine > Coastal >... | reverse complement strand
GTAGATTTTGTTAAAGCAATTCAAGTATATAAAAGCATTGGTGTAAATATGTTTAATGCAGAATTTTGGTATAACAAAAATAAGGATTGGAAAAAAGAGATAAAGCACTCAATTGACTTTTTGACATCTAAATATATAGAAGCAACTAACAAATAAAAACATTGTAGAGGTAATAGTATGTTAGAAAATTTAAAGCAGCAGGTTCTAGAAGCTAACTTACAGCTAGTTGAGCATGGTCTTGTTATATTTACATGGGGTAACGTTAGCGGAAGAGATGATGAAACAGGGTACATTGCAATCAAGCCAAGCGGTGTTTCATATAAAAACATGAAAGCTGATGACATAGTTGTTGTAGATATAGATGGCAATGTAATAGAAGGTAATTATAGCCCATCATCTGATACTGCAACTCACATAGAACTTTATAAAGCAAGTAAGGATATAAAAGGTGTTGTCCATACTCATTCAACATGGGGAACAGTTTGGGCACAGTCAAGTCAAGACATTCCTGCACTTGGTACAACTCATGCTGACTATTTTTATGGAGATATCCCATGCACAAGAAAAATGACAGAGACAGAAATAAAAGAAGCATATGAAAAAAATACAGGTGTAGTAATTGTTGAAGAATTTAAAAATAGAAATATTGATTTTAATAGTATGCCAGGGGTCATAGTTAACAATCACGCTCCTTTTACATGGGGTAACGATCCATTTGATGCTGTACATAATGCAGTTGTTTTGGAGCAGGTAGCTAAGATGAGCTATTTTGCACTAGAAATAAATCCAAGAGCTAAGATGGATAAATCACTCTTAGATAAACACTATTTAAGAAAACATGGCAAAAACGCATATTATGGACAAAAATAAACTCAACATATATAATTTCATTTTCTTTTAGGCACATTAAGTGCCTTTTTTGTATCAAACAAACTGAAATATTCAAAAGTACGATTTTTACTATATTTTACATGTCTTTGTATTTCTAATTAGTTGATATTTTTATAATAAAAACACAAACTAAATAAAACAAACTATGAGGTAATCAAAGTGAAAATAGTAACAGGTGAAACAATTTGGTCTAAAATAAATGAAATACCTACACAATATGAATATTTAAAAGATGACATTACTTGTGATGTGCTGATTATTGGTGCTGGTGTAACAGGAGCATTATGTTCATATTATTTTTCAAAAGAGAATATAAAAACAGTACTTGTTGACCAAAATATTATTGGTTATGGTAGTACTAGAGGTTGCACTGCCATATTGCAATATGAAATAGATAAAGATTTACATAAGCTTGAATCTCAATTAGGTCATTACAATGCCATTGAAAGCTTTAAAGAAATGCAAAATGGATTAGTAGATATAGATACCATAATTCCTGAACTTGATGATGATTGTGACTACGAAACTAAGGACTGCTTATATTATACAGATAAGAATAAATATATAAAAGATTTGAAATTAGAATATATTGCTAGAGAAAAAGCAGGATTTGATGTTGAATTAATTGACTCAAATAACAATGATAATCGATTTTCATTTGATATAAAATTAGGAATTTACTCAAATAATTTAGCAAGACAACTAGACCCATATAGGTTCACCCACTCTCTAATAAGGAAAGCTAAAAATAATGGTGCACGAGTTTATGAAAACGTCAAAGTCTTAACTATAGACAATAGTGAAGATTATGTCAAAGTGACAACAAATAAGGAAAAGACAATTACTGCAAAAAAAATAATTATAGCAACAGGATACAAAGCTAAAAACTTTTTCAAAAAGAAGATCTTATATTTATCCAGGAGTTTTAACATTGTAACTGAACCTCTTGATACTACACCAGGTTGGTATAATAAATGTATAATAAGAGATAACTTAGACCCATATTGCTATGTTCGCTCAACTAAAGATAATCGCATGATATTTGGAGGAGAAGATGTAACAATACACCAATTCACAAAAAAGCTAAAAGACTTGAACCAAGATGATAAATTATCTAATGATAAATATGATATTTTGTATGACAAACTTTTATCTCAATTTCCTAAAATATCTGATCCACAAATAGAATATAGTTTTAGTGGCTACTTTGGAGAAACTAAGGACGGGCTACCCTATATCGGCGAGCATCCAGATTATAGGAATTACTATTTCTGTCTTGGCTATGGCTCAAACGGAATTGTTAATGCTGCTCTAGGCGCAAAGATATTAAAAGATCTATACCTAGGTAAGTATTCTTCCATGCTCTACTTGTTTAGATTTAACAGATAATAAGCTAAATTACCTATATTCTTAATGTGACTATCATCATGATTCTAATAGTCACATTTATTTTTTTATTTACATATGTTACTCATAAGAAATAGTTTTATGGGCTGTTGAAAAACAGATTGTTAAGATGTAGTTATCTGCACAAATAATTTTTCAACAGCCCATATTGACTATAAAGGAGGCACATATGAATGGCATTATCCCTTTAAACCAACTACCACTTAGCAAAAAAGCTAAAGTAGCATATATTAAATCCAATATTAGCACAAAAAGGCGTATGTTGGACTTAGGTCTTATTAAAGATACAATAGTAGAAGCCTTATATGTAAGTCCTTCAAAAGATCCTAAGGCTTATTATTTTAGGGGGGCTGTAATAGCATTACGCTCTGATGAGGCATCTGAAATAATGGTACGCCCTTTGTAAGAATGGAGTAATATAATGGGACTTTCCAAAAATTCAACAGGATTACAATTATTAAGTGATAATATAGAATATGATGATAATAAATATGTGATTGCTTTGGCTGGCAATCCTAATGTAGGCAAAAGCACAGTATTTAACTCTCTTACAGGTCTAAAACAGCATACAGGCAACTGGCCTGGTAAGACAGTTACAAATGCTAGAGGTCAATACAAGCATAAAAACAAAGATTTTATTTTAGTGGATCTTCCAGGTACATACTCTATGATCTCCTCATCTGTAGAGGAAGAGATAGCAAGAGACTTTATGTGCTTTGGTAATCCTGATACTACAATAGTTGTAGCAGATGCAACGTGTATGGAGCGAAATCTAAACCTAGTGCTACAAACATTGGAAATGCAGAAAAATGTAATCGTATGTGTTAACTTAATAGACGAAGCAACAAGAAAAGGAATTAAAATAGATGTTAATCATCTTTCTAAACTTCTAGGTGTACCAGTAGTTGCAACTAATGCTAGAAAAAAAAGAGCTTTGAAACCACTCATGGATGAAGTGTATAAAGTAGTGTCTAGCAAAACACAAAACACACCCTATCAAGTTGAATATGACATTGTTATTGAAAAAGCAATTTCTTTTATTCAACCAATTGTAGAAAATATAGTAAAAGATAGTTTAGATTCTAGGTTTATTTGTTTAAAGTTACTAGAAAATGATAAAACTATTCTATCATCTATTAATGACTATTTAGGCATTAATCTCGATGATTATGAAGCTTTAAATCTTTCATTGAGTGAAGCTCGTCTATACTTAATAAATCAAGGTTATTCACATGATATTATCTTAGAGAAAATTGTATCAAATCTTATAGAAATCTCTGAAGACATTTACAAGCAAACGGTGAAAATAGAAAATAAGAAATATAATGAAAATGATAGAAAAATAGATAGAGTTCTTACTTCAAAAGTTTTTGGTATTCCAATAATGATTGCTCTACTAGGTGTTGTTTTTTGGCTAACAATAACTGGAGCTAACTATCCATCTCAAATGCTAGCGAGGTTTTTTGCCTGGCTTCAAGGGCACATTACTAGTTTATTCACTTCATTGAATTCTCCTCAATGGATTCATGATATTCTAGTATTGGGTGTTTATCGCACACTTGCATGGGTTATTTCTGTTATGTTGCCACCAATGGCTATATTTTTTCCTCTATTTACTTTCTTAGAGGACTTAGGCTATTTGCCTAGAGTGGCATTTAATCTGGATAACTACTTCAAAAAATCTTGCGCCCACGGTAAGCAAGCTTTGTGTATGTGTATGGGTTTTGGGTGTAACGCAGCGGGAGTTATAGGTTGTCGTATCATAGACTCTCCAAGAGAAAGACTTATTGCAATAATCACAAATAATTTTGTGCCCTGTAACGGTCGCTTCCCTACATTGATTGCAATATCAACAATCTTTATTGGTGGAATGGTAGCATCAGCATACCAATCCTTACTATCTACTATAACAATGGTATGCGTTATATTGCTGGGAGTTATGATGACACTGTTTATTTCACGACTTCTATCTAAAACCATACTAAAGGGTTTACCCTCTTCATTCCAATTAGAACTACCACCATATCGAAAACCTCAAGTTGGTAGAATTATTGTTCGTTCTATATTGGATAGAACCCTATTCGTATTGGGTCGTGCTATAATTGTTGCAGCACCTGCTGGATTAATCATATGGATTATGGCAAACATTAATGCAGGAGATATATCTTTGCTTCAACATTGTGCAAACTTTCTAGATCCCTTTGCTAATCTTATAGGCATGGATGGCATAATCTTAATGGCATTTATTCTTGGATTGCCTGCTAATGAGATAGTAATACCAATAATTATCATGAGTTATATGGCAACTGGTTCTATGTTAGAGCTTGATAGCCTTACAGAATTAAAGACCTTGCTTATTAATAATGGTTGGACTTGGCTAACTGCAGTTAATGTTATGTTGTTTTCATTAATGCATTTTCCGTGTGCTACTACTTTATTAACAATAAAAAAGGAGACTCAAAGCGTAAAATGGACTTTGGTATCCTTCCTAGTTCCAACTATAACTGGACTTGTAATATGTTTTGCTTTCACTGCCATAGTTAGATTATTAGGTTTAGCATAACTTATATATCTTAACCTTCTGCTTGTCCTTGCTTCACATGCATCCTTCTAGTATGTATCTTTCTATATACGGTATTTTTAGCAAAAAGTAATATAAGATAGACAATTGTACTAATTATTATTATACAAACACCTGATGGTATATTCACATAGTATGATACAGCAAGTCCTACTATACAGAAAAACATGCTGATAAATACTGATGAAAAAACGACCTTTCCAAAGGACTTGAAAAATAATTTTGCTATAGATGTAGGGATAGTCATTAACGCAATTGTTAATATTATTCCTACAATTCTTATTAAAACAATTATGCCTATTGGAATGATTAAATATACTAAGAATCTTATTAATCCTATATTTATTTTTCTAGCTTTTGCATACTCTTCATCAAACAAATAGATTATCCAATAGTTATATAGCATAACAAACAACAAAAATATCACTGCAGTAAATATAGACATATATATTATTGCACTTGTTGAAATTGATAATATATCACCAAATAAATAACTTGTCATATCAGGCATATACCCTGGTGTTAGAGATATAAAAAGAATTCCTAAAGCCATACCAAAGGACCATAAAATACCCGTTAGAGTATCAGCTTTTATCTTTTGATTCTTCGATATGTTGGAGATTAATGCAGATGCACCAATTGCAAAGGCAAAACCTCCCCATATTGGCTCAAAACCAAGTAAATACCCTAATCCAATACCACCAAATGAGGCATGTGCAATACCACCAGACATACTTATTAGCTTTTTCTCAATTGCTATTGTTCCAATTATGCCTGTAACTATGCTAGCTAAAATAGCTGCTATAAGGGCATTTTGCATAAATGTATAGTTTAAAATTGCATCTATCATAGCACCATCCCCTCCTTAAGTTTTTCTCTTAAGGCTTTAGGATTGTTATAATTCTGTGTTGTCCTGTTTACGTATATCGCATTGTCTGCAATATCTAAAATATAGTCAATATGATGGCTAGCAACTACTATAGTCTTTATCTCCTTTAAATTTTCAAGTAATGTGTATAACTCTTTTTCAGCTTCCACATCTAAATTACTATCAGGTTCATCAAGTACTAGAATCTGTGAATCAGAAGCTAAAGCTCTAGCTATTATTACTCGCTTTAATTGCCCTCCAGATAACTGATTAACTCCCCTATTTTCAAATCCTTGCAATCCAACCTTCTCAATAGCTTTATCAGCTTTTTGTTTTTGCTTTTTCGTATACTTTCTGAATGGTCGTATATTTTTATCAAGTGTTCCAGTTAATACAACCTGCTTAACTGTAATAGGAAATGTCTCATCAAAATTAAACCCTTGGGCTACATAGCCAATTGTTGAGTCATCTTCAATTATTATTTCTCCCTCATTAGGCTTAAAAAAACCTGACATAAGTTTTATTATTGTACTTTTACCCCCACCATTGGGGCCTACTAAAGCTGTTAGCTTCCCATGTGGTACAAAAAAGTTAACATTTTGTACTGCGCATACATCTCCATAACAGTATCTTATGTTCTCAAATCTTACTGCGTTTTTTCTCACTAACTTATTCTCCGTTATCTGATAATGCATTTGCAAAATCTTTAAGACCTTTTATATAATCCTCTCCAAGAGGTACTGCCTTTTTTACAGCTCCATTTATCTCTTCTGCTATAATCTGCGCTTGGCTATCATCAAACTCATCTTGATAAAATACAGCCGTGATTCCTTGTTCTTTAGCTTGATCTATAACCTGTTGCATCCAAACAGCTGTGGCAGCTTTGCCATCTACTTCTAATGAAATCATTTCAAGACCATAGTCTTGTGCAAAGTACCCATATGAACCATGATAAATCATAAAAGTCTTTTTATCCATTTTATTAACATTTTCTTTTATATAAGAATCTAGATCTTCTAGTTTTCTGATATATTCTTCAGCATTTGCTTGATAGATGCTTTCATTCTCACTATCTAGCTTTGATAATTCATCTGCAATTGTTTGAACCATTACTATAACTCTACTTGGAGATAGCCAAATATGAGGATCAACACTTTCGAAATGTTTATTATCTTCATGCTCGTCTTCATCTTCATGATTTTCGTCATGTTCTTCTTCGTGCACATTATCTTCATCATGTACATGTTCATCCATATGTCTTAATGGATAATCTTCACTTACAAATTCTCTTAAATCTACTAATATAATATCTTTATTAAAATCACGTACTTTAGGCAATATGTTTGCTTCCTCAGTTGGTACATGCATTACAAAATATATATCGGCATCTGATAATGCCTGCATCTCAATAGTTGTAGGCTGATAATTAGCAGGGCTATTGCCTTTTGGTATTACAGTTACTACATCCACTAAATCCCCAGCGACTTCCTTTACAAAAGATGCTTCTGGCACTATGCTTACTGCTACTGTTATTTTGCTATTTGTTTCATCCACTACATTAGTATTGTTACAAGCTACTAGCATAGTTATCATTATAGTTGTAACTAATAAAATTAAATACTTTTTCATACTCTCTCTCTTAATGATATATGTAAAAATATATCATAGTCAATTTTTTAAGTTTATTTACCATAATCTCCTTTGTATTGTTCCATAATATGTATATATTATGTAATCAATAAAATAGAATTCTGGTATAATAATAATTTATATACCAGAATTTCAGAATTAACCTATATAGTTATATACTTTAAAGCCTTATGTAATATAAATGCTAGTTACTTTAGTATATCATCCATAGAACTTATCATAACGTAATACGTCTCCATGTACTGCCCTATGTTACCTATTACATCAAAAGTTTCACCTTCTACAAACTCAGAAGGATCAGGATAAGGGCTTAAGTACTTATCTACACGTATACTACTAGCGCTTTCACCATCTGATACAATTACATTATATCCCTTTTCACCTTCAGTAGTCTGTACCTTTGTTACAGTAAGATTCTCAAGCTTCACATATATTCCTTCTAGGTCTTCACCTATCATATCAAGTGTAATTAATTGTGGATCAACTTCTATTCCCTCTTCTAAAACAGTAATCTTCTTATCAACTATGCTTGAGATTTCAAGTAAACCGTTATACTCAATTACTTTACCTGATAGTTGAATTTTATTACCCTTTTCTAATGCAGAGTAATTATATTTATTAGCATATATATAAATAGCCCCTGTCTCATCCTGTACAAATGCATTCTTATCAATTTTGTTTGTAACTACACCAGTTAGAATTACATTTTTCCCTTTAACTTGATCTCTTATAGTCCCAATATCTGCTGTAATAGTTTCATTATCATAATCAAAATTAGGGTCGTCCTCTCCCCAAATTTTTATTTTCTGCTTCTGCACACTAGATTCAAGTTTTATCATAATCGTACTATAAACATAATCCCCATATAGATATTTTACGTATGCCAAGCCTTCTTCAACTAGTTTATAATTTAACAGTTCTCCATCAACCCATACCCATGCTAAAAGTCTATTATAGCTATCAAATATATCACTTTCTTCATCCAATTGTAGTATTATAGTTTCTGCATTTTTAAGTTTATCTTTTGTATATTCTTTAGCAGCCATAGCCCAAGGTTGCATACCTGTAGTTGAAGAATTTACTTCAGGTGTATCAATAGCTAAGAATCTTGTTGACATTGGCATTCCACCTACTACAAAAGTTGCAGTATCACCATCTGATAGACTCCTATATTCTACTACTTCATAACCATCTTCAAAGAAGTCCATTTTACTAAAATCCATGTCAGGTAAACTTGGCATAGAATAATTTACTGTTGGTTCTGAAGTTGATCCCTCGTCTAAATGAGGTTTAGTATTCTGAAGTTGCTCAAAGTCAGTATTTTTTCTGCACCCAGATAAAAGTACAGTAATAATCATTAAAATAAGTACTAATTTTTTCATAATTACCTCTCTTATAAAATCATGTGAAAATATATAAAATAATTATATACTCTCACATAACAAAAAAGGTTGCCATATGGCAACCTTTTTATTTTTTAATTAGCCAACGCTGTTAGCAGCATCTGTAATTGCTTCATCTACAGTTTTGATTCCACCGATAGCTTCTTCAACAGCTGTACCTACAGCAACTCTGTAGTCATAGCTTGTTGGGAAGATTGGGTCGAAAATATACCAATCTGATTCATATGATGTGCCTGTAACTTTTGTTGGGTTAACACCTGATTCAACAAATTCAATATACTCTGCTGATTCACGTGCTGAAGAACGAACTGGTAGGTAACCAGTATTCATTGCCCAGTATACTGTAATTTCAGGACTCATTAGATACTTCATAAATTCAAATGTAGCCAATTCTTCTTCTGGAGTTGATTTGAACATGAACATGTTTGAACCTTGTTGGATAACTTTCTTTTCTTTACCAAATGGTACTTGTGCGCTATCCCACTCAAATGTATCAGAACCAACGTAAGCTGAACCTGATGTTGAACCAATAAACATTACAGCATTTTGGTCATTGAAAGGACCTGACATATATCTATCTTCGCCTGCTGAACGGAAATATCCACCTTCAACACCATCAACAAAGAATTGTAATGCTTCACGAGCTTCTGGAGAGTCAAATAAAACATCTCCTTCAGCATTTGTGTATTGTCCGCCCGCTTGTTGTGTCCATGTAATGAAAAGATTTTGCATTGAATCATAACCAAATGCAGGAACGCCTAATATTTCTGTTGCAGCCATTGATACTGATGCTAGCTCATCCCAAGTTGTTGGAACTTCTAAATTGTTCTCATCAAAGAAAGTTTTGTTGTAGTATAAAACTTCTGTTGATTTGTTGCATGGTAATGAATAGAATTTTCCATCAGGATATGATGAGTTTTCAACTCTGTATCCTTCTAAAATGTCTTCCCAATCTTCAACACCATGTTGTTTATCAAAGATATAGTCATCTAATTGAACAATTTGTTCTGATTGTGTATAGATAATTATATTATTGCCGTATGCTTGTCCCATGTTTGGTGATTCGCCTGCTTGTAATGCCGCCATGATTTTAGCGTGTGCATCGCTATATCCGCCTTGGTATGTTGGAACTACTGTTATACCATATTCATTTGATTCGTTAAACATAGCACATACTTCTTCCAATGTTTCGCCAAGTCCGCCGCCCATTGCATGCCAGAAATGAATTTCTAGACCTTCTGAAATTGTGACTTCTTCAGCTTTTTTACAGCCTGTGAAGATTGATGCTACCATTAAGATAGCCATTACTACCAATAATAATTTGCTAGTTTTCATAAAGTTCCTCCAATAATCTAATATAAATAACCGATATATATCGGATATTTCCTATCCCTTTATACCACCTTGTGCTACACCTTCTAATATGTATTTACTTGTAAAGATGTACAAAATCACAAGTGGTAAAACAACTATCGTACCTGCTGCCATTAATAGATGGAAATCAGTACCTGTTTCGTTGCTAAAATATCTTAAGCCTATTGCTAAAACTCTTTTTTCCACAGAATCGGTAATCAACAATGGCCAAATGTATGCATTCCATGATGCAATCCAGTTAAATAATGCTATTGTAATCAAAGCATTTTTAGTGTTTGGTACCATTATCCTCCACAAAAATCCCCAATCGTTACAGCCATCCACTTTCGCCGCATAATAGAATTCGTCAGGAATTCCAATGAAAAATTGTCGTAAAAGATAAATATAAAATCCGCTTGCTGTATATGGTACGATAAGTGCCCAAAGTGTATCTTTTAAATGCATATCTACTGCAATAGTTTTATAGTTAGTTATAATTAACAGCTGACCTGGTATCATAAGTGTTGCCAGCAATAATACAAATAGAATATGTTGACCTCTAAACTTAAGTCTTGCAAAAGCAAATGCTGCTAATATTGTTGTAAATAAAGTAATTGACGTGTTTGCAAAGGAAACAATCACAGTATTCATAAAGAAAATATCAAAAGGCGCAAAGTCCAATGCCTCTTTATAGTTAATCCATTGTATAGTTTCAGGCCACCATACTATAGGATTAGCTGTTATCTCATTATAAGTCTTCAGCGATCCAGTAATCATCCAGAAAAATGGAAACAACATAACTACTGCTATTACTATTAATAGAATATAAGTAGGTGTTTTCTTTAGTCCGTTCAGTATTCTACTTAGTATTCTTTTTGAACTCTTTTTCTTATTCAATTTCTTATCCCTCTAAATCCAATTCATGTACATAAATAATATATTAAGATTCTAAGATTCTCTATGTAATAACCTTCGCTGTATTAGTGTAATTACTAAGATAACAATGAATAACAAGACACTGGCAGCTGAAGCTACTACTGGGTTATTTGCATTATAGAACCTATCATAAACATAATAAACTATAGTCATTGCTGAGTTTGCAGGTCCTGCGTCCCCAAACAATCCAACAACTTCAACATATGTCTTTAAAGAACCTATTACGGATATAATCAGTACATATGCCAAAACAGGCAGAAGCAAAGGCAAAGTTACGTGCTTGAAAATCTGCCATGGAGTCGCCCCATCTATTTGAGCGGCTTCTATATACTGTCTGTCTATATTTTGTAGTCCTGCCAAAAAAACCACTATTTTAAAGGCTAATCCTGCCCATACTCCAAAAATTATAAGTGCTGGCAATGAATATTCTACATTATTCAACCACTGAATAGAGTCAAATCCCATTTTGACCATTATCATATTTATTAATCCGTATTGTGAATGAAATAAAAATTGAAATGCCAAACCTATTGCAATAAGGTTAGTTACATAAGGAATAAAATATAAACTTTGAAATATTCTCCAGCCCTTGATCTTTGAGTTTAAAAGAACTGCAATAAATAATGAAATCGCGACTGAAACAGGAACTGTAATTATAGTGTAGTTAAATGTGTTTTTGGCACTAAGTAAAAATTTGCTGTCTTGTAGTACCTTAATATAGCTTTTAAGTCCAAAGCCACTTCCTGTATGCTTAAATACATTATACTCTGTAAAAAAGCTCATGTACACTGAACGTATCATTGGGTATATTACGAACACAGCTATAACAATAAAAGCTGGAAGTAAATACAAATACGCTTTAAGTGAATACTTATTTTTTATTTTCTGCATTTTCTAACTTTCCCTTACTCCAAATTACCATCAACATAAAATTCGCCATAACTTAATACTAGTCTTATCTTTAATATATTACCACTATGTTGTAAGCTACGAAAAGATTTCGTATTAAATGCGAGTAAAATATACAGAATATGTAATAATCATCAAATCATATATTCAGCTAATCTCATGCTTTACCCAATTCTATTATACATATAAATATTGATTATGCAAAGTATTTTATCTCTATAATAGGGTATGGTTTAGATAAATAATTATCTATTCATAATCAGTTAACAAATGTATTTCAATTTATAGAACATTGTTTTAATATTTGTAATTTAAAAGAAATATTATAGTAAAAATCAGCTTATTTTATAGCAATTAAGCACTTATTAAAAACCGATGCAATTGATTAAATAATCATCATATAATTACATCGGCACTAAAATTGTTGCTGATAATTACATTTCATTAACAATCTCAATAATCCACTTGCAAAAATCCTTTGATGCTTTTTTAGCTGTTGCGACTACCCTTTCGTGAGAGTGTTTTACTTTCTGTATACCTGTTGCCATATTTGTTATGCAAGCAATTCCAAGGCAATCCATTCCTAAATAATTTGCAACAATCGTCTCTGGTACCGTAGACATACCTATAGCATCAGCACCCATACCTCCATAAGCTCTTATTTCTGCTGCAGTTTCATAGTAAGGTCCCATAAACCCAGCATAGACCCCTTCTTTGTAGTTTATTCCTAGCTTATCGCCTGTACGTTTTGCTTTTTCCATTAGATATTTTTTATATGGTTCTGTCATATCGGGGAATCTTACACCAAAGCGTGAATCATTAATTCCTATTAAAGGATTAGTTCCCATCAAATTTATAAAGTCATTAATAATCATTAATGTACCAGGCTCAAAGTCTGTATTAATCCCGCCACATGAATTTGTAACAATTATTTGCTTTATACCTAGCTCTTTCATAACAAAAACTGGATAGGTCACCTCTTTCATAGTATATCCTTCGTAATAATGGAATCTTCCTTGCATTGCAAGTATTCTCTTATTACCAATTTTACCATAAACAAGCCTTCCTTCATGACCTTCAACCGTTGACTGTGGAAAGTTAGGTATATCACTATATGAGATATATGTCTTGTCTAACAGCGCATCTACAATTCCACCTAAACCAGAACCTAATATAATACCTATGTCTATTCTATCCTCTAATTGTTCTCTTATATATTCCTCTGATTCTTTAACTTTATCATACATTTTTATCATTTACTTATCCTCTTTTTTCACATTAATACTTATAGTATTCTATCATTTTTCTTATTAATAGTGTAGGACTTATTATAAAATTTACTGCACAATTAAGTAGAATATAGAAAAGCACTATACCAAACTTTACTATTTGATACAATGCTAATAGATTACCTTTTAAAACAATCTACTTGACTTTTAAAACGAATGCGTCATAAGCATCTAAAGTTAACTTATCCTCCTTTAACTCTAATCTACTTGTATTTGATATAATAATTTCAGCAACTTCATTATTAAAATCTAAAGTTGCTTTTTCCTTTGTAAAGTTAACAATAATTATCCATTTTTCCTCATTTAAATTTCTAGATAATGCAACTACTTGTTCATGCTCAAAGTAGAGCGGTGTGTAGTCACCATATACTACAATGTCATTTTCTTTTCTAACCTGTATTAATTGCTTATAGTAGTTTAATACTGAGCCTTCCCTATCTTTACTCTCTTTAACATTTATGTGTGCATAATTAGGATTAACTTTTTGCCAAGGCTCACCAGTTGTAAACCCTGCATTATTACTTTCATCCCATTGCATAGGTGTTCTTGCATTGTCTCTACCTTTTTGCAAAATACAATCCCAAGCTTTTTCATGGCTAATTCCAGCTTTCAATGCTTCGTCATAGTAGTTAATACTTTCTAAATCTCTTAAATCATCCATACAATTGAACGGCATATTAGTCATACCTATTTCTTCACCTTGGTAAATATAAGGTGTGCCTTTTAACATATGCATTAAAGTACCGAGCATTTTAGCAGACTTTTCTCTGTATTCTTGACTGTCATTACCAAATCTAGATACAGCTCTTGGTTGATCATGATTAGACCAGAATAGAGAGTTCCAGCTATCTTTCAAACCTAGTTGCCAATCATTTAAAATGTTTTTCATCCTAGCAATACTAAAATCTACAATCTCCCATTTTCCTGATTTACCTGAGTTAACATCCATCAGATCAAACGCAAACAGCATATCCATCTCTTTGCTTTCAGGGTTAACATATCTTTTTGCCATATCAACAGTCACAAATGGCGTCTCACCTATCATTACTAAATCATCTCTATTGAAAACTTCTTGTCTCATTTCTTTTAGCCATGTGTGTATATTTTCTCTGTTTGCAAAAAGTTCATCATCCATAACATATCCTGATATATTTGCATCTTTATCAGAGTTAGGAAACCCGTTAGCTTTATCCAATAAATTTATTACGTCCATTCTAAAGCCATCAACACCCATTTCAATCCACCATTTCATCATGGTGTATATTTCTTGTCTTAGTTTTGGATTAGTCCAGTTTAAATCTGGTTGTTTTTCACTAAAAAGATGTAGATAATATTGCTGTGTTTTATCATCATATTTCCATGCTGATGGTGTAAAAAATGATGCCCAGTTATTAGGTGGAGTATCTTTTTCCCCATCAACCCATATGTAATAATCTCTTTTGTCATTATCTATTGATTGTCTTGATTCTACAAACCATGAATGTTCATCAGATGAATGATTAACAACCATATCCATGATTAACTTAATGTTGTTATCCTTTAACTTCTTAGCTAGTTTTCTAAAGTCATCCAATGTTCCAAACTCAGTCATTATGTCTTGATAGTCTGATATATCATATCCCATATCATCATTAGGAGATTTATAAATTGGATTTAGCCAAACTGCTGTTATACCTAATTCAACTAAATAGTCGACTTTTTCTATTACTCCTCTTAAATCACCTATTCCATCACCATTTGTATCATAAAAGCTTCTTGGATAAAGCTGATAAACCACAGCTTCTTTCCACCATTTTCTTTCCATAATAATTCCTCTTTATAATCTTTTTACAGACTTCCTTTCAACTATTTCAACTGGAAGTGTAACAGTCTTATCAATTCCCTCTTCACCATTTATCTGCTTAAGAATCATTTCAACTGCT
>Ga0209475_10003248_pt1 | contig 15212 bp, 12 predicted proteins | sample tdDd471_FD_187128 | JGI IMG/M metagenome (GOLD analysis project Ga0209475, IMG submission 187128) | Marine sediment microbial communities from the Atlantic coast under amendment with organic carbon and nitrate - tdDd47.1 (SPAdes)... | ecosystem: Environmental > Aquatic > Marine > Coastal >... | reverse complement strand
GGCTTCTAAAACAGCACTGGATGGCTGGTACAGAATCATGAATTTTACAGATTTTCCATCGGATATTGCGCTCCGTCGGACCTTCTCAGAGTTGCGCAATAACGGTAACGAATATTGGTTTTTAGTGCCGGGAACGACCCTTCTACTGAAGGCCATTATTAACTTTTCGGCTCAAGTCGCCATGGTAAAAGATGTGCGGCCTGGGGTTTTGTAATCAGAAGCTGAGGGATAAGTGAGATGAACGAAAAACTGCAGCATGCTATTGAGCATTGGGATGCGGTCGCACCACTGGTACAGCGACCTGAGTCAGAACGAGACTATGAGTCTCTGGTTCACCAACTGGAGGAAGCAATGACGCTTTCTGGTGAAGACCGAGGAAGTCCAATCAATGGGTTGATTGAGGGTATGGCTCACGCAGCACACCAATACGAAGAGAAGTTTTTGGTGAACGAAGTGGGCAGTGGCGTATCTGCACTTAAGTACTTAATGAAAGTGCATAAGATCAAGCAATCCGATCTGAAAGAAGTAGGTAGCCAAGGCGTTGTGTCAGAGATATTAAATGGCAAACGCTCTCTAACGGTTCGTCATATTCGTGCTCTATCTCGCAGATTTGCGATCAGTCCAAACGCTTTTTTAGAGCCATAGGTCGAAGCCTCGCTCACATAAATTAAATCAGTTTATGTGAAGTTTCAGATGCTGGGCCTCGCCTGAGGCCTCATCTGGTAATGATGGCTGTCTAGTAACGATGGTTGTCTGGGAACGATGACTGAATGTTGCCATCCGTACCGTTTGAGAACTTTGTGTTTCTTGAAAAACTGCGTTTTTTTAAAACTAATTTTTTTGAAAATTTGGACGTCATAAAAGTGAAAGAGAGGGATGAGTATCATTAATCAAAATATGTCTTTAATACTGATTCTCTAACGCCATTGATAGTGCAGGGATGTATTGTTGGCCAAACGATGCGTCTTCATGTAGCCAATACCTAGCGACATTCAACTATTCTCGTCCACGGAAATGTTGTCGATGTAATCCTGGCGTTTGTCCTGTCCACTTCTTATAGGCTTTTGAAAAACTCGTACGATCACAATAGCCTAAGTTTCGCGCGATATCATCGATGGTGTATTCTGTCTGTGATAAATATTTTTGAGCTAACTCTAATCGAATGGCATCGATTAATTCCCGATAGCTGAAGTTATGTTCATTGAGTCTTCGCTCTAACGTTTTTTCACTTAAACTTAATTCAGACGCGATCCGAAACCGCGATACATTGCCAAGCTGTAAACTGGTACGAATCGCGGAACGGGCCTTCGATAAAAAGCTTTTTGACATCTGTTCCTGCTTCTCTTGTAATTTGCTATATAACGCCAAATGATATTCTGGTTCGGTAGTGAGTAACGGGGCGAGTGCGGTTGATATCGGAAAAATAAGTTGACAGCTATTGGTATCAAACTCAGGTTGACGATGAAAGTATTTTAAATAAGACGAAGGCGCACTTATTGGGCTATGAGCAAGCTTTACTTCACAAACATCAATCACCTCTCGACTCAACCAGTTAGTATATTGGTAGATGATAGCCAACGTCGCTTCGTTAATAATCGCTTGAGTTAAATGATCACTAGCGATATTGTTCACTCGAAAGTACATGTGAGTATTGTTAGACTGTACTTCAACTTGAACTAAATTTTGATACAACGCAGGAAATTCAGACACTCGTTGACACGCCATCAGCAAGTTGTCTGCGGTCATGAATAGATATCCGAGTCCATGAAAAGAGTTCGGGTTAATATATTTTCCAACGCTCATTCCAATTTCTGCATTACCGCTACTTTGTATTATTTTCCCAATAATGTGGAAGATAGGTTTCTGAAATGTATTGTGAGAAGATGGTTCATCAAATGATTTTTCTAGCTCCGAACTGGACACATTTATTCGGCTGTCTTTTACTAATTGTTTTAGCAGTGATAACAAATCCCAGTTCATCGTTCCCTCTCTGAGCAAGTTGTTATAGTTATACAAGTGTATGCCTTTTACTCGCTAGCAACTAAAGCGATGCGATATTAGAGCATATTTATGAGAAGAAAATTTGTGAAAAATTACGCGTATCTTGAAACTAGCGAATTAACATTCTCATTGTTCAAAGTATTTTACTCTGTATATACAACTCTAATATTCTCAAAGTTGTCCAACATAAGAATATAGAAAATAAGATCGACAAATGTGACCTTTGACTCAAATTTTGCTCAGTGTCCTTTATTGTCTTATCAATGACCTTTTACATCATAGTGTGTCGTTTGCTAATCCCACATAATTTTAAATTCGACTTAGACAAATTTCTAGAAATTAACCGCTAGCTAGAGATTAATGGCTAGCAGTAGTGAGCCGCTAGCCTAGGTTAACGTCTTTTACTTTTAGGGGGATCGTATGAAGGTCAGTATTCAATTATTGAGCTTAACTTTTGTAGTCTTTTTTTCTGACACTATTTTTTCTGAGTGGAATGAAACACCGGATTATTGGAAGTGTTACAACCGAGTTTCTGGAGAGTGGAGTTTCGGCGTAGCTCCGTACGGATGTGATGCTAATGCATTTGGTAGTGACCAACATATTTCTCGCAATTATGAGCCGGTTCTTTTTGTTCAAAGTCGAGACTATGGGGTTGAGCGTAATCGGTATATGCAAGAAACCTATTCTATGATTAAGGCTGTTGCTGCCTATTACATTCGAGCAAGAAAACCTAATGTAACAAGCTCAGAGCAAGCTGCTTTTGAACAAGCTGCATTGACCATTGCCCATCAAGAAAGTTATTGGTCTCATTATCGGCAAGCGTCGCAAGATGGGCGATACAAGATGATGCGAGGAGACTTTGGTCATGGCCACGGTTTAATGCAAGTGGATGATAGGGCGCACTATACCGCTACGCGTCAAGGAAAAGGGTGGGAGCTAATCACCAACATGATGTATTCACTCGACGAGTATTATACGGCTTGGCGGAGTGCAGATTCAAAGTGGTGTATCCAGCAGTACGGAAACACTTGGCGCAATCGATCGCGAGAAGCTTACTCTCAGTATAATGGAGGTCCGAGGGCATCGTGTCGTTGGACCGATCCCAATCATCGATGGGCAAGGAATGATAAAGGGTTCGCGCAGAAATACGATGGCAGAAGTTGGGAGTCTTACGTCGCAGATAAACAGCAGAACTCAACAATAAATGTCTCATGTCTTGCTAATGGAGGAACTCATTGCCCTCCGAACGGTGGAGTGGATACCAGTGATTGGTATCAAAAACTACTGCAAACTGATGACAATGCTGCTTGTGTTTACGACGGACAGCAATTGCACTGTGTTACTGACATTCGTCATTCTGCCTGCTTAACCAGTGTTGGTCGCTTTGATTCCAACTCAGTTTTGCGACTGGATGCTGGTTCAACTAATGGTATTTCGAGAATTACTTATAACCCACATAAACTTTGTTTTGACAATGTGCTAGGGCTAGCCGCTGTTGGAAGTTTTATTGAGTTGACGCAAGACAATAACTTACGTCTCAAACCAAACGGTGAACTTATTCGAAGCATTGAGCGTGGCGTTCAATTGCAAGTTCTTGATATTGTGGTTTTCGATAATCAAGAGCTAAAGCGTTTTTATAAAGTAAAGTTTGAAAACGACATTGGTTATATTTGGGGAGGAACGAAAACTGACTATCAACTATGGACCCTTCCTACGCTGAAGCGTTCAACGTTTTACGAACTTCCAGTTTTTAATGATTGGGTTGCTGTGCAAGTCGATCGATTGAATATGAGAGCGACGCCTGGCGGCGATGTTCTTAAAGTCATCGATAAAGGAACTAAGTTGTTAGTCAAAGGGATAGTTACCAAAGACTACAATAATAAAATTTACTTGCACATCAGCCATAACAATCAAGAAGGTTATATATACGCTGGTTATCAAATACCAAACTCGACGTTATCTTATTGGGTTGAAAAAACCACTCCCCAAGATCAAAGCCTTGCGGCCTACTGTCCTGAAGGAACTGATTATGACTTCTCTCTGATGGTGTGTCGTAATGAGATCGATGCTTATGGACCATTTAGCGAGAACATGCGTCAACGTTGCAATGAGTGGGGCGGCGGACAAGCTTGCGAACAAAAACACGAAGCGAACATCAACGGACAGTTGGTCGAGCTTCATCGTTGGTCAACTCGCTGGTTTATGTCGGTAAGAGAAAACTCAACATGCCCTTTAGGAACTTTTCGTTCCGATGCCTATGGTTTTCATTGTGTGGAGAAAAATAACATGGATGAAATCGTCGAAGTTTATGGTCCCTTTGACAGTGCCATGGTTAGCCGATGTATTGCAGCGGATGGTGGCGACGCCTGTTACTTTAATCGGTGGTCAGCGTCAGGCTATCGCAGCTGGAATAAGCCATAAGTGATTTAAAGGTGAAGAATATGAAACGATTGGTTGTCGGCTGTGTTGTGTTTGGGGTGGGTCTTATACTCATAAGATGGTTTGATTTAAACGAAGAAAAAGCCACGCTGCCATACCCCTTAACCGATGAAAATATGACTTTATCATCAAAAAAAGACATTAAAAAAGCGAGTAATCATAAGGCTTCTTCTTCGGTATCAACGAAGCAGGCTTTACAGGAAAAAGTTGTTCGGTTGAATGACTGTTATCTCTCCGGTGCGTGTAACTATCCGAACAGCGACCCTCGCTCCTACGATTATGCGCTTGGAAACGACATGGTAAAGTTGATGGATGAATTAGAACTGTACTTTCTAAATGGTGAGCTCGACAGTGACGAGCTGCGGTTGTTCGCCCATCAATTTCTCAATATTGATAACGGACATGTACAAGCAAAAGCAATTCAACTTCTTAATCAATTATCTGTGGATAGTGAAACACTTTTATTAGTGACCTCTACTCTTTCTAATCACTATGATGCTGTACTATTAGAAAAGTCGTTACCTCTTTTGCAAGCTTATCATCAACAAGGATTTGCATTAGACGTCGATACATTATTGCAGCAACAAGTTCAAACAGGAGGTCACTTTATTCGTCAGATGCTAAGTGGAAATATTTTACCGTTTATAAATAAAAGCAATGTGCAATCTTATCGAAATATTTCCAATCAAATGAATGCAAGCTCTGTAGAGTTTTTTCAGCTGACGGAAGCGCTAGATGAGTTTCAAAGATTGCAGCGTGGAGGTTAATGTGAAAAATACTATAACAAAAAAACGCTTACTTATTGGCCTTTCATCTATTTCAATTATCGTTCTTGTGTTTATCTATGAGTCTTTCGACAATGCGGGTAGTCAGAAACAGGTTAAAGACAAGGTTATAAGTCGACAGGTAGCCCAAGAGAATAAGAGGATAACTCATGAGTTTTTAAGTGATGAGTTTGAAGAAGAGGCGAAAGAGCGCATTGAAAAAACGCACAACAAGAGTTTTCATAAGAGCGTTCAGAAGAAGGTCAATCTTGTGAGCCATTCTAATGATGAAGACAATCGCGATTGGTGGTTCGATTCACCCATCTTAGAGTCTCGAGAACGATTCTCTAAGGCGGAGACCATTATTGATCTCGATGTGAGTTGTAAGTCTGGCAGTTCTATCAATGACGCTCTTTCATTAGAACAAAACTTTGAACGTTCGACCAATATTGACCTTCAAGCGCGCTTTCAAGAAGACTTATTTTATTTTTCGTTGACACAGTTTTGGCAACTGGATGACCACTATTTTCAATTTGTTGCGATATGGGATAGAGATATGCCCGCTCGTTATCGATATGAGTTTTATCAGAGTAAAGACAAGACATTTGGTTCAATGGTCGACGCAATTGACTTACCTATTGCCATACCGGAAGTCAAAGACGTGATAACCACTAATGAGTACATCGAGCGCCTCATTGATCATTATCAAGAAAAGGGAGCAAATATAGGTAGTCGCATTCTCGAATCTTCAATTAATGAACAAGATGGCGAGCAAGCCGTGACGATCGTCAATTCAAAATTAATTCAATGGCATACAAATCAATTCAGTTGTGATAGTCGCGTAGACACAGCTAACGCATTTTGCCATTGTGAACGAGGAGAGAGTGTATGAAGCGATTTCTAATAGTAGAGCAATTATCTATCGTATTATTGTTATTTAGTAGCCAGCTGATGTCTGAAGATCTCTTGATCAATCAAGACACACATTTTAAAACCAGTACTGAACAATCTTCAAAGTTACCGAGTCAAGAAAAATGCGAAGTGGCAGCGGGTACTTTGGTGAGTGTTGAATCAATACAAGCGTCTAACAATCATTATCGAGTTGACTTGAGTAATCAATTAACTCAATGTAACTTGAATTCTGGTTATTTTTATCAAGATCATATCGTAAGAGAATCGAAGCTAATTACCGTCACTCAAAATACTGTGTTCAAGAAACGACGCTTGAGTTCTTCACAATTACCCATAAGTGAAAAGTGCGATGTGCCTCCCGGCGTTTATGCCGCACAAAGCGATGTTCCTAATGTTGTAGAAGGACATTACTATTTAAATTTAAGAGAGTTAACGGTTAACTGTAGCTTTAGCCAAGGATACTTTTGGGAAGGACATACGCAAAAAGGATCCTTGGCCATTCAGATTACAGGGGAAACGTTTCTCAAGAAACAAGCTATTCAATCCTCCGAGCTTCCTGCATCTGATAAGTGCATCATGCCGGTGGGGTTATACGCTTTGGGAGCGGGAGCTAGCCGCTCTGGTGAAACTCATTATCAAATAACTTTGGCGGAAACGTTACCTGGTTGTTCTTTTAATACAGGGTTTGTTTATTTTGATCATACTGGTTGGAAAAAGCCCTATGTTGCGCCACCGGAGCCGACTTGGTCTTTTCCATTACCGGGAGGTTATTACACCAGTGGTTGGTGTCAGTGCCGCAATATCGGAACCAGCCCTCATATTGGACAAGATATTTCGAGAAGTGGAACGAAAAAAGCGGTGATCATTCAAGATGGTCGATTACAAAGCACCTCGTTCAGTTCGAGCTGTGGGTATATTTCTTATGTTGAAGATGATTTTGGTACTTTGTGGCGTTATGTTCATCTTAATCGTCCCAGTGTATCTGCAGGCCAACGCGTAACCGCCGGTCAGCATTTAGCCTATATTTCAGCGTATCCAACCGCGGGATGTGGAAGTGGTCCACACTTGCATCTTGAGCGACGAAGTGCGGGGTATTTTAATGACCAAAGCACTGGAAAAAGTTGCCAGAATGGCTATCGAAGTTGTTACTACGATCCGATCAAGCCATGGCGCAGTAGTTTTAGTGCGAAACACGTCCAAAAATCGTCGATAACGGCTAATGCAAACTGGTCGAAACTTGATGTTCCTGCCTCAAAAAGTTGCAAGGTACCAGTAGACTCATTGGCAAAGGTTTCTCGAGATCGTTTTGCACAATTTCCAAATCAACTTGACCCTCAAGTTAACATCGAGTTTTCGATCGTTAACCGCGCTGTTCAACCTCAGCTTTTTAATAGTCATGTCAGCATAAGCAATAACTTAAAAAACCAGTGCGCTTCAAATCAACGTTGTTTAGTGCAGTGGCAATTAGTAGCTGAGAAAGCGAATGGTGGTTTAACGTCTATTTTCTTTGGAAATCGAGTTCGAAATATTGAGCTGAAGCGTCAAGTTGAAGAACAATGGTGTTTGCCTGAGCAAGTAATTCAATATTGGATGTTGTTAAAAGATAATCAAGGCAAGCGTTGGCGAGTACCGATTACTTCAAGAGGATAGTTTGATCTGTTTGTTGATGGTCGTTTAGTTTGTAGTACCTTTTAAAAAGGCCGCGAGACTTTTCATCGGGGCCTTTTTGCATCGGGTCTTTTTTTCATCGGGGCTTTACTAGTTTCCGAAGGTGTTTGAACTCGGTTTTTCGCAAAGATAGAATGCGAATAAGGAGTCGGTGGTCTAGCAGTAATTACTGACTCCCAAACACTTTGATAGGAACGATTACATGCATTGTAGAGTAGCGACTCGACAAGACATTCGAGACATGCATCGAATTCGAATGGCCGTGAAAGAAAATGTACTTAATACTCTGGTACTGACGGAAGACGATTATATACCCGAGATCGAGGAAACCGGTCGAGGTTGGGTCATTGAGGAACAGAACAAAATTGTCGCTTTTGGCGTCGCTAATAAACAAACAAGCAGTATCTGGGCATTGTTTGTGGAACCGTCATCAGAAGGTCAAGGGTTTGGTCAATGTCTGTTAAATCAGATGATTGACTGGTTATGGGAACAAGGTATTACAAGGATTCACTTAAGCTCTGAGCCCGGAACGCGAGCGGAGCAATTCTACTTAAAAGCTGGCTGGATAGGCAAAGAGCTCGACCAACACGGTGATCGTCAATTTGAGCTGACTCGTTGAGCCTTGAGGTTAACCTTGTGGGTTAAACTCAAGACTTCATGAGCTTTCACGAATGAATATTGAGCGGTTAAATTATTGAACGTTTAACGAATGCACCTGGCGCATCTTCTAACGGTAGCAATTCGCCATGTTCAGGATCACGAGCATCGACCTGTGCTTTCGAACGCGCATTGACCCACTTCATCCAGTGCGGCCACCAAGATCCCGCTGTTTGTGTCGCTGATTCGCGCCACGCTTCGGCCGTTTCGCTTAGATCACTATTGGTAAAGTAGCTGTACTTTCCACTGTCCGCTGGATTGATGACGCCGGCGACATGTCCAGAACCCGCGAGAACAAATTCAACCTTACCAGCTAATTTTTGCGCCCCTAAGTAAGTACTCTTCCAGAGTGCGATGTGATCTTTTTCGGCTGACAAAAAGAAACAAGGAATATCAATTTGGCTGATATCAATGTCGACACCATTCATTTGAATTCCACCTGGCTCCTTGAGAAGGTTTTTCAGGTACATATTTTCGAGATAAAAACTGTGCATGGCCGCTGGAAGGTTGGTCGCATCGGCATTCCAGTAAAGCAGATCGAACGCTGGAGGCTGTTTACCCAAAAGATAATTGTTCACATGGTACGCCCAATGCAAATCGTTCTCTCGAAGCAAGTTGTATGACAAAGCTAGCGCTCGACCATCGAGGATACCTTCGGCGTCCATTTGTTGCTTGAGAATATCTAGTTGTTCTTGAGACAAGAAGCAACCTAGCTCTCCTGGATAGGTGAAGTCGAGTAATGTAGTGAAGAAGGTCGCGCTGCTAATTCTTTGATCATTCTGGCTCTTCATGTAGGCAAGAGCAGTACCTAACAAGGTACCGCCAAGGCAATAGCCAATGGCATTCATCGATGACTCACCGGTGGTTTCTTCGATGGCATCGATAGCAGCCATGACGCCTTCATTCAGGTAATTTTCAAATCCTTTATCGCGCATACTGGCGTCGGGATTAACCCACGAGATCATAAAAAGAGTGTGGCCTTGATCAACGATCCATTTGGCCAGTGAATTCTCTGGTCGAAGATCGAGAATGTAATATTTATTGATCCACGGGGGAACGATCAACATTGGCTTTTTCGCCACTTTGTCTGTGGTCGGTGTGTATTGAATCAGTTGGATTAGATCGTTTTGGAAAATGACTTTTCCTGGTGTTACCGCGAGGTTTTCTCCTGGGCGGTAGGCATTTAAGTCGGTCATTTTAATGGTGTTGAGTCCTTGACCTCTTTGTAAATCTTCAAGGTAGTTTTGCATTCCTTGAATAAGGTTCATCCCCCCGGTTGATTGGGTTTCGGAAATGGCGACCGGGTTGGTCATTAAGAAATTACTCGGCGAAATGGCGGAAAGCCATTGGCGCACAAAAAACTCAACGCGTTCTCGAGTATCTGTATCTAAACCCGGAATGTCTCCCATGAGGTTTTGGGTGACTTGGCAGAAGTTAAGATACAGTTCGGCTAATTGCTTAAAGCCTGCTTGTTGCCATTGTTCGTCATTAAAGCGTCGGTCAGTGAAGGATTTCTCTCCACTGAAAATAGCTTGTATCCCTGCAATGAGCTGTTGTTGGTAACTCGCCATTAGCTCTGGAGACTGAGCAAGCTGACTCATGGCCATGCTAACGTCTTGAGTCATTAACATCTGGCGCTGATAGTCATACCACATACGCTCGCTGTTTTTTTTCAACATGTTGGCGGTGTCGAGCATCTGCTCACTGAGTTGATCAATGATGGCTTGAAAAGCTTGCTGATTTGTTGACGAGTTCATAGTGCCTCCACGAGACCGTTAATCGCTAGTTAGGGAGCTGTGTTTGCGGTTCATCATTATTGGTTCCTTCGCGACGAATGGCATCGCGTTGCTCGTTTTCACCTGTCGACTTACTAGTTAGACGAGTTTGTAAATGAATAGAGCGTTGATGATCAAATCAAGTGGACTCCCTAGGTGTCCTTATTTTTATCGCAAATTGCTGCGTTGCGACAGATCTATTTGTACGATATTTTGACCGAAAAATACAGTACTTCTAAAAAAATTAAATTATCTCGTCACTGGTCGGATGTCATTAAAAATCCTTATAAATCATATAGGTAGTAATTTTAATGGACTTTTAATGGTTATTTCATCAATTGGTCATAAAATAATCGTAGACTAAATATTGCGCTGCACAAATAAATTGTCTATGCTGTACTGCAGCAAAACACTTTTAACCGCTAAAGGGAGAACCATTATGTTTGCTCAAGTGTTTAGTTCGATGGCCGATCAAAGCAAAACTATGTTTGAACCAGCTTTTGAGTTCAATCGTATCGCGCTAGGTCAGGCTCAAAAAGTAGCTGAGAAACAATTAGCGTTGGTAAATGACTATGCAAAATTGGGTTTATCTCAATTGGGTCAAGCCGCGAAAATTAGCTCAGTTGAAGATTTGAAAGCCGTTTCTGAAGCTCAGTTGAAAGCGAGTCAAGAGCTGTCTGATAAGATGGTGAAAGATGCAAACGACTGGGCAGCTCTTGGTCAAAGTATGACTGAAGAGTGGAAAACTTTCGCAGAAAGTAAGTTCGAGTCAGCGGTAAAAGAAACAACGAAAGCCGCTAAGAAGTAATTTGATCGTTAAGATATCAAGCCAAGCTAGTCGTTAGTTGGTGTTTGAAAAACCGTGCCTTTTTGTTGTTTCGGCACGGTTTGTTGTTTTTCTACCGGTTGAAACTTGTCTTCCTTGCAACAAAACCTGTCTTATCAAGTCCTCAGATCGGAATGATGGCATCTTTGCAGAAGCTTTGATTTGCCCAGCGCATCCGCTAAGTATTAATTGTTCGGTCGACGCTTAGGGGCCTGCTTGGTAGTCGGCGATAGCGCTGTTAACGTACCAAATGATTCCTAGCACAAACAAAGTCACTGCAATAATACCCACAAAGATATATTCAGCGGCGCTACCATTTTCGAAGTCTTGTTGGCGCTTACTCTCGCTTTGTACGCCGAACATTGCGGCTAAAACACTTTGTATCACGCCAAACAGACCTGGCTTTTTCGAGGTCGTTGGGGAAGCATTGTTGGTTGCGGAGTTAAGAGAGCTTTTTTGCTTATTTGGCGAGTGTTGGTCGTGGGACGATTCTGGTGCTGGACTAGATGGTGAGGGTTCAGTCATGATGACTTTCCATGTAAAAATTGAATGTCAGAGTCAAGCCTGTTGGCGATTAGTGAAATAATTCGATGATGTCTTGGAAGTGCAGGCTACCAAGTTTGTGTTTCTTGATTACTTTCTGGAACCAATTGGGTTCATCTTTTTTATTGTCTTTATCCGCCGCTTGCTGCTCAGCCGTTTCGGTTTTGGCCAATTCATTTAAGCACTGCTTCGGGGCTATCTTGACTTCACTGTCTTGCAATGTGGCGTTGGAATCTGCATAAGCCAAAGGCGATAGAAGGCTAGTAAATACTAACATACCCAGAATGAACGACATTCGCTTAAGCATGAGAAACCCCCTAGTTTGTTGACTTATTAGTCTGAGTATAACCAAAGATTAACGGTAAATCGAGCTTGTTTGCTGCTGAAATCCACTTTTAATGCCTTGTTCTTGGGTAAGTTTTAGAAAATCCAAGGTTAACTCAAGTGATTGATGCAGGTTTAGTCGGGGATCAACCAAAGAGTGATAGGCTCGGCTGAGGTCATTTTCGGCAATCGCACAGGTGCCACCAATGCATTCAGTCACCGCATCGCCGGTTAATTCTAAGTGCACACCGCCGAGAGTGGAGCCCAACTGTTGGTGTATTTTGAAAGCACTTTGCAGTTCTTCTGTGATTTTATGAAAAAACCGAGTCTTAACGCCAGAGCGGGTAAGCTCGGTGTTTCCATGCATAGGATCACAAATCCAAGTAACCGCCGTTTGATGATGTTGTAACGCTTCGATCAAAGGCGGTAGCTTTTTATGTATTTGCCGATGACCCATTCGAGTGATCAGCGTGACCCTTCCTGGAATATTATTTGGGTTAATGGTCGCTAGAATTTGCAGCAACCATTCAACGCTCATTCTTGGGCCGACTTTAATGGCAATTGGGTTTTCGATGCCTTTTAGGTACTCAATGTGTCCAGAGTCGGGCTTAGCGGTTCGCATGCCTACCCACGGTAGGTGAGTTGATAAGTTGTACCATTGATTATTGGTTTGGCGTGACAATGCTTGCTCGTAATGTAAGTGCAATGCCTCGTGGCAAGTAAAGAACTCGGTCAGCGGGAATAGCGCTTGTGGCGATAATCGCTCGATTAAAGTGTATGCCTGAAGCGCTTCATCGAGCATCTTCTGTTGCCAGGGTTGGGCGGTTGCACCCAAGAGTTCATTGGCTGACCAACGCTCAGGGAGCAATAAGTCGCTGAGTTGTTGGTCTGAGTGCGCTCGAATATAGTTGAGCGTTAGCGACGCTAAGCTGTAGCCTTTCAATAATCGATCGGGATCCGGTTGCCGTGATTGCTGATTGAAGTCACTTTGATTGATCAAGTCTCCGCGATACGCTGGAAGGCTAACGCCATCAACCGTTTCTGTATGAGCAGACCGCGGTTTGGCGTACTGGCCTGCCATTCTACCCACGCGGATCACGGGTTTCCCGAGCCCGTACATCAACATTAAACTCATTTGCAACATAACATTGAGCTTACGGTGAATCGTCGCTGGATTGCAGTCTTCGAAAGACTCGGCACAATCACCGCCTTGCAGAAGAAACACCTCGCCACGAGCCGCTTGCGCGATATAACTTTGTAGACGATCAACTTCGTGAGCGCTTACCAAAGGAGGGAGGCTAGATAACTCATGAGTCACCTGTTGCAAACGGTGATTGTCAGAATAGTCTGCTTGTTGTTCTACTGGGCATTTTTGCCAAGAATCTGGAGTCCACATAATGTGTGTTTACAACGTAATTGGCCCTTGATCTTACCGCTAATTACTGAGGATTACCATGACGGTTACGGCAACCGATCAGGATTGATAAAAAGCACTAATATCTTCAATATCAACGAGTGCAACCAGTTGCTGGATGTTTTGTTCAAATTGGCGAGCTCGATTAGAAGAGTTACTTCGAATAACGCTGAGCTCCTCTTTAAACTCTTCCAATTTAATAAACGGCGGTGGCAAAAATTGCGCTCGCAAAATTCGATGCCGCTTGCTTTTTCGAGTCATGAGAATGAACTTGGCAATTTCTCGATTATCGGTCATCGACACTTCATCACGTATGACAAGTTCTTCGCCGGGCTGCTCTGGAAACGTAGCAAATAACCGCGCATTGATAGGAGAGGTCAGCTGACTTCGACGGTTAAGTTGACCTTTTAGTGTTTGGCCGAAAAACTCCTCTAGGTTTAACGCACTAAAGTCGAAAGTATCTTGGGTTTTAAATTGCCACAATAAGGCATTGGCATTTTCGGTAGCTGCCGCGCTGTCGATGGCATAGCGACCACCGGGGAAGCGCCGAATAAACAGTGGAATACCACTTAAATAAGCGCTGACCATCGCTTCAATCATACTAGCAACTAAGGTTGTTTCTAAGTCTTCCGGACATTGCTTGAGTTTTGACTCATTACTGGCAATTAATCGCGAGAAAAAGCTCTCGCCATCGTGTGATTTAACCGAGTAGTCGCGACGCACGCTAATCGAATGATCATGAGGATGCCATTGCGTTACTCGGTAAGGTAAGTTTTGCAGCTTGGCCGTTTTCTTGGCCAGCTTTTGCATATCAGGCAAGTCAACCTTAATGGTTTGGTTGATATCTAAGTCCATCGGAATATGCGAAACGTCATGCAATTTTATTCGCATTCCGGCGGGACTAAAGTCGAGGGTTTCACCATTGACTTGAGTCTTGCCCGCCGTGATCGTTGCTTGTGTTTTGTATAAATATCTAGGCTCTTTTCGTTCATTACGATAGGCAAGCTGCCAGATACGCTGAGCGCCGGGAGGTAGTTGGTATTCGCTGAGTGCGGTTAGCTGTGCGCTTTGTCCAGTGATTGGACTGTCGAGCGACAGTTTCTCTTCGACCACTTGGTAGTAAGCGATATGAGAGATCTTCTTCCAGTGTTCAGCAATTGCCTGATAGCGCAAAGGGGCTTCTTCGTTTAATGGTTCGAGCAACTGGAGTGCGGCATCGCGATCATCGGGACTGATTGCTCGAGTGTGCAATTGCAGTCGTGCAATAAGGTGACATTGACTGCCAACTTTTAGAAACTCATCAAATTGTTTGTTTTTGATCAGTGCTGAGCGAGTGGAGCAATAGACTCGATGCTGTTGTTTGCCCTTAACTAAAAAGGCCTCGAGTAGATAGTTGTTCGCAATGTTACCGTCTTCAGAAGGCTCACAAAGTTGTGGAATGTGTTCTGCAATACTTCCGATTAATGCATTGTGTAACTGACTGTGCTCTTCAGGACGTGTCGCTGTGTAAAGTGATTGAAGTTTGTTGTTGAGCGAACCGAGCAAGCTGATAGAGCACGCAGAACCGGCATTAAAAATTCTTTCGTAGGCTTTGGCATATAAAGCTAGCAAACTGTCTTCGAGTTCGAGTTTGTAGCGTGATTGATAACTTTTGATAAACTCATCAATGAAAATATTGAACTGTTCGTGCTCAGATTGATCGGTGCGCGCTAATCGAAATTGAGTGCGACCGTGGTGATCTTGTGTTTGCTCGATAAGAGTGTAGTCAACAAACCCTAGCTGCAACGTGTATTGAGCTTCTAAGGCATCAAAGCTAACCCCTAACACGGTCTCGGTCGCAATATTTTCTGTTTGTCCGAATAATGAAACTTTGATACCGGCTGTCGAAA
>Ga0209475_10003247_pt1 | contig 15215 bp, 12 predicted proteins | sample tdDd471_FD_187128 | JGI IMG/M metagenome (GOLD analysis project Ga0209475, IMG submission 187128) | Marine sediment microbial communities from the Atlantic coast under amendment with organic carbon and nitrate - tdDd47.1 (SPAdes)... | ecosystem: Environmental > Aquatic > Marine > Coastal >... | reverse complement strand
TTGAGAACACATCTTCCACAGGCATCAGGAAGGTCTTGTCCGTATCACGCTCGGGGGTGGGAATGTAGCTGTCAACCGCATCCATCAGATCCTGGACGGGCTGCCATGCGGCATCATCGAAATTACCACTGATACCTTGCTCCATGGCTTTCAGGGCGCTGCCGCGAATGATGGGCAGGTCGTCACCGGGGAACTCATACGCGCTCAGCAGTTCGCGCAGTTCCAGCTCAACCAGCTCCAGCAATTCTTCGTCATCAACCTGATCTGTCTTATTCAGGAACACAACAATAGAAGGCACGTTCACCTGGCGGGCCAGAAGGATATGCTCGCGTGTCTGAGGCATGGGTCCGTCAGCAGCGGACACAACCAAGATAGCGCCATCCATCTGTGCAGCACCGGTGATCATGTTCTTAATGTAATCAGCATGGCCGGGGCAGTCCACGTGAGCATAGTGACGTTCTGTCGTCTCGTACTCCACATGGGCTGTGTTAATGGTTATGCCACGGGCCTTTTCTTCAGGGGCATTGTCGATCTCGTCGTACTTCTTGATCTCGCCGCCGCCTTTGTGGGCCAGGTACATCGTAATGGCCGCAGTCAGCGTTGTCTTACCGTGATCCACGTGACCAACAGTACCGATATTCACGTGTGGCTTATTACGCTCAAATTTTTGCTTAGCCATGGGGGCTACCCTCCTTTATCGGTGTTTTCATTTTCTTTAAATAAAGCCTCTGACCCGCTGAAGTATCTTCTTTGATTCAGCCTCAGGTACGGGTTCATAGTGATCCAATTGCATGGTATAAATAGCGCGACCCTGTGTTTTCGAACGCAGGTCAGTGGCGTAACCGAACATCTCAGCCATGGGCACCATGGCATCAATCACATGCCCGTCACTTCTCTGGTTCATGCCAGTTACCTGACCCCGCCTGGCATTCAAGTCTCCGAGTACATCGCCGAGATAATCTTCAGGAACAACCACCTCAACAAGCATCATCGGCTCGAGCAGTACTGAATCTGCCGCCTTCAAACCTTCCTGAAAACCAATGGAACCTGCAGATTTAAACGCCAGTTCGTTGGAGTCTACAGGGTGAAAAGAGCCGTCAAGCAGTGTCACTTTCACATCCACCACAGGATATCCGCAGACAATACCACTGTTCATCGCAAGTCTGATGCCGTCATCCACCGGTTTGATAAACTCCTTAGGCAGTGACCCGCCAATAATCTGATTATCAAAGATATAGCCGGTGTTTCTCGGCATGGGCTCAAGCTGCAGCACCACATGGGCGTACTGCCCTTTGCCTCCGGTCTGACGAATCAGTCGACCTTCAGCTTTCACCGACTTACTGATCGACTCTCTGTAGGCGACCTGCGGCTTACCCACATTGGCATTGACCTTGAACTCGCGCCGCAAGCGTTCAGCGATAATCTCCAAGTGTAGCTCCCCCATGCCGGAGATCAGCATCTGGCCTGTATCCTCATTAATTCGGACACGGAACGTGGGGTCTTCATCTTCAAGCTTACGCAGCGATTCGTTGAGCTTCTCTTCATCACCTTTGGTTTTTGGCTCAATGGCGATGGAGATCACCGGATCGGGGAAGGTCATGGACTCAAGCACAATCGGGTGCTTGGTATCACACAACGTATCGCCGGTCTTGGTGTAACGAAGCCCGACAGCAGCGACAATATCGCCGGCTCTCAACATCTGCAGCTCTTCACGCTTGTTGGCGTGCATCAGAAGCACGCGCCCGACACGCTCTTTCCGATCCTCTCTGGGGTTCAGGACGTAGTTGCCCACATCGAGCGCTCCAGAATAAACCCGGAAATAGGTCAGCCGCCCTACAAAGGGATCGGTGATAACCTTAAAGGCAAGTGCACAGAACGGTTCATCCGTGCTACAGTGTCTTACCATCGTTTTGCTGCGTTTCGGGTCAATGCCCTCAATCTCTGGCACTTCCGTAGGGGCGGGCAGATAGGCGACCACCGCATTGAGCAAAGGCTGAATGCCCTTGTTCTTGAAGGCCGAGCCGCTGAGCACAGGAACAATTTCTACGTTCAGTGTGCCTCTGCGCAGAGCTTCACGAAGCGCCTCTTCTGAAATCTCTTCGCCTTCGAGATATTTTTCCATCACCTCGTCATCGAATTCTGAAGCAGCTTCAAGCAGTTCATGGCGGTAGGCCAGTGCATCGTCCTTGTACGCATCGGGAATCTCAGCTTCGCGCCATTCGGCACCCAGCGTCTCATCATCCCAGATGATGGCTTTCATTTTGACAAGGTCAACCACACCGGTAAAGTGCTCGCCGCTGCCCATGGGCATTTCTATGGCCACAGGACGCGCCTTGAGCTGCTTTCGCATCATCTCCAGCACACGCTCAAAATCGGCGCCAACACGATCCATCTTGTTGACAAAAGCGATGCGCGGCACATGATACTTATTGGCTTGCCGCCATACGGTCTCAGACTGGGGTTCTACCCCGCCCACGCCGCAAAAGATGGCTATTGCACCATCCAATACTCTCAAAGAACGTTCAACTTCGACGGTAAAATCAACGTGACCTGGCGTGTCGATAATATTTATCTGGTGTTTCTGCCAGACGCACGTGGTGGCCGCCGATGTAATGGTAATGCCCCGCTCTTTCTCTTGGTCCATCCAGTCCATGGTGGCTGCGCCGTCATGAACCTCACCCATTCTGTGCACCTTTCCGGTGTAGTACAGAATGCGTTCCGTCGTCGTGGTCTTACCCGCATCGATATGGGCCATAATGCCGATATTGCGGATATTTTTTAGCGGGGCTCTCTTCATTTTAACTGCGCGTACTAGCGACCACGATCTCCGGTTTCAACAGGTTACCACCTGAAATGGGCGAAAGCCTTGTTGGCTTCGGCCATACGGTGTGTATCCTCACGTTTCTTAATAGAAGTACCTTCTTTTTTGAAGGCAGCAATCATCTCAGCAGCCAGACGGTCGGCCATGGTTTTCTCAGAACGTTTGCGGGAGAAACCAATGATCCAGCGAAAGGCCAGCGCCTGACGACGGTCTGCGCGGATCTCGACGGGCACCTGATAGGTAGCACCGCCAACCCGGCGTGACTTCACTTCGAGTACAGGCTTGACGTTATCCAGTGCTTTTTCAAACACTTCGAGACCGCCCTGGCCGGTTTTCTCTTCGACCTGTTTCATGGCCGTATAAAAGATATCTTCGGCAACCGAGCGTTTTCCACCCAGCATCAGGCCGTTGATGAACTTGGTCACGACCTCATTGTGATATACAGGATCCGGCAGAACTTTGCGTTTGGGAACGCGTCTTCTTCTAGGCATCTATCTTGTCCTCACCTACTTTTTACGTTTAACGCCGTACTTGGAGCGACCGCGTTTCCGATCTTCAACACCACTGGTATCGTACGTACCGCGAACGATATGATAACGCACACCCGGTAAATCCTTCACACGGCCGCCGCGGATCATCACAATGGAATGCTCCTGCAGGTTATGGCCTTCACCGGGAATATAAGCGGTGACCTCGAAACCGTTAGTGAGACGAACCCTGGCCACCTTACGGAGCGCTGAGTTCGGTTTCTTGGGCGTTGTCGTATAGACTCTGGTACATACACCGCGTTTCTGCGGGCAGCTTTTCAGCGCCGGAGCCTTTCCTTTTTTGACGATGACCTTACGGCCCTGGCGTACCAATTGATTCAACGTGGGCAAGTCGTTCCTCCTGACTCGATGTAGTCTATTCCGTTACTTCTTCTTGAACTGCTTCGGGTTTTGCTTCCGGGGCAGTCATAGTCTCGTCTTGCTTTTTTGTAACACGCAATCTTCTAAAATGCTTCAGGCCGGTCCCGGCTGGGATCAGATGGCCCATGATCACATTCTCCTTGAGGCCTTCCAGATTGTCCACCCGCCCCTTAATGGCAGCGTTGGTCAGCACCTTGGTAGTTTCCTGGAAAGACGCCGCAGAGATAAACGAATCTGTACCCAACGCCGCTTTGGTAATACCAAGCAGGAGCGGTGTAAAGGTGGCCGGTTTTGCCGGCCGGAAGGTGGCTGCCGCGCCGCCCTCTTCCACAGCGGTTTCGTTGACTGCTGATGCTTTCAGCTTTTCAACCACATCACCCTCACGCAGTCCGGTGTCACCGGGTTCCTCAACAACGACGCGTGAAAGCGTGACATCATTCATCTTCAGGAAGGAGAGCCTGTCGATCTCATCCCCTTCGAGATACTGCGTATCACCGGGATCTTCAACCCGAACTTTGCGCAGCATCTGACGGACGATCACTTCAATATGCTTGTCATTGATCCTCACGCCCTGAAGACGATACACTTCCTGGATCTCATTGACCAGGTATTCCTGGACGCGGTTGGCGCCGAGAATGGCCAGAATATCGTGCGGCACCACTGAACCCTCGGAGAGTTTTTCACCCGCGTGAACGCGGTCACCCTCATGCACCAGCAGATGCTTGCCGTAGGGGATCAGATACGCCCGTTTGTCACGTTCATCATCAGACATGACAAAGACTTTACGGACGCCCTTGCGCACACCGCCGAACTCAACGGTACCGTCAATCTCACTCACCACGGCCGGTTCCTTGGGTCTGCGTGCCTCGAAGAGCTCAGCAACACGGGGCAGACCGCCGGTAATATCACGGGTTTTTGAGATTTCACGGGGAATCTTTACCAGCACATCACCGGCCTTTACATCGACGCCGTCTTGAATCATCAGATGCGCATGCGTGGGTATAATGTAAGATCCCAGCTTTGTATCATTGCTGTCCACAATCTGAATATGCGGACTCATATCTTTATTTTTGGATTCGATAACCACCACCTGACGCTGTCCAGTGGCTTCATCAACCTCTTCGCGGTAACTGACACCCTCTTCAATATCGACAAACTTGATCTTACCGTCTGTATTGGCAATAATCGTATCAGAGTAGGGATCCCAGCGGAAGAGCACTTCCCCTTTCTGAACCTTATCGCCATCCTGGAAGAGAATATGGGCACCGTAGGGTACGACGAACTGCGACACTACGCGGTTGTCATCGTCAACCACCTTGATCTGGCCGTTGCGGCGCAACACAATCGTAGTCCCATCACTCTGTGTGACAGTGAGCACATTTTCATGCACCACCGTGCCTGTGCCCTTGGAGGCCACTTCAGACTCTGCGGCAATGCGCGAGGCCGTACCACCGATATGGAAGGTACGAAGTGTCAACTGCGTTCCGGGTTCGCCAATGGACTGCGCCGCCATCACACCGACAGACTCGCCTTGATTAACGAACTCGCCAGTGGCAAGGTTCCGTCCGTAGCACATGGCACAGACGCCTCGCTCGGCCTCACAGGTCAGCACGGAGCGGATACCCACCACATCGATGCCTTTGGAGACGATCATATCGGCAATATCTTCGTCGATCACCTCTCCGGCTTCCAACAGAATGTCACCGTCTTCGGGGTCGTAAACATCTTCAGAGGTCACGCGGCCGAGGATACGATCCTTCAGGGGCTCGATGATCTCTTCGCCCTCTTTCAGATCACTGACATGCAGTCCCATGATCGTGCCGCAATCGGGCATATTGATCACGACATCCTGGGCCACATCCACCAGGCGACGCGTCAGATAACCGGCGTCGGCGGTCTTCAGCGCCGTATCGGCCAGACCCTTGCGGGCACCGTGTGTGGAGATAAAGTACTCCAGCACTGACAGGCCTTCACGGAAGTTGGCTGTAATGGGAGATTCAATAATCTCACCCGTTCCACCGGTGAGCTTTTTCTGGGGTTTGGCCATCAAACCGCGCATACCGGCCAGCTGACGAATCTGCTCTTTCGAACCACGAGCGCCTGAATCGGCCATCATATAGATGGGATTGAAGCCCTCCATGTCCTGCTTGAGATGCTCGAAAAGATTGTCAGCCACCTCATTGGTGGTTCTTGTCCAGACATCAATCACTTTATTGTAGCGCTCGCCATCGGTGATCACACCGCGCTCGTAGAGCGTACGGATATGGTCAGACTCTTTCTGAGACTTGGCGACAAGCTCATACTTTTCTTTGGGGATGAGGGCATCATCGAGGCCGATGGTCAGACCGCCCTCCATGGCGTAACGGAAACCCAAGGCCTTGAGGTCATCGAGGAATTTCACAGTCAGCCTGTTGCCCACCTCTTTATAGGACATTGATATGATGGCTTCCATGCGTTTCTTGGTCAGAAGCTCATTCATGTATCCCAGTTTCTCGGGCACAATTTCATTAAAAATCACGCGTCCCGTGGTGGTCTTGATGATCTGTCCGTCCACACGCACGTTGATGCGTGTGTGCAACTCGGTCACGCCGTCTTCGTAGGCGATAATCACCTCGCCAAGATCAGCGAAAGTCAAGTCCTCGCCTTTGCAGCCTTTCTTCGCCTTGGTCAGATAATAGGCGCCCAACACAATATCCTGGCTGGGAATGGCCAACGGACGCCCGGAGGCGGGCGAGAGCACGTTGTGGCTTGAAAGCATCAGCACGCGGGCTTCCATCTGCGCTTCTACGGAGAGAGGCACATGAACCGCCATCTGATCACCGTCAAAATCAGCATTAAAAGCGGCACAGACCAGCGGATGGATACGCAATGCCTTGCCCTCAACCAGCTGCGGCTGGAAGGCCTGAATGCCCAGGCGGTGAAGCGTGGGTGCACGGTTGAGCATCACAGGATGATTCTCGATAATCTCTTCGAGAATACCCCAGACCTCATCACCGCGACGCTCCACCAATTTCTTGGCGGACTTCACGGTCTTCACAATGCTACGGTCGACCAGCTGACGGACGATAAAGGGTTTGAACAGCTCGAGTGCCATCTCCTTGGGGAGACCACATTGCTCCATGCGAAGCTCGGGACCCACCACAATCACTGAACGACCGGAGTAATCAATACGCTTACCCAGAAGGTTCTGGCGGAAACGGCCCTGCTTGCCCTTTAACATGTCGGACAGCGATTTCAGCGGACGATTACGCTCGCCACGCACAGCAGCACGGCGTTTGCCATTATTAAAGAGAGAATCAACCGCCTCCTGAAGCATGCGCTTCTCATTTCTGAGAATCACCTCAGGGGCCTTGATCTCCAGCAATTTCTTGAGACGATTGTTACGGATAATCACACGACGATAGAGGTCGTTGAGATCAGAAGTGGCAAAGCGCCCACCCTCAAGCGGCACCAGCGGACGCAGCTCAGGGGGAATGACAGGCACCACAGAAAGCACCATCCACTCGGGAAGGTTCTCCTTGCCAGACTCGGTGCGGCGGAAAGACTCAATCACACCCAGTCGCTTCAAAGCGTCACGCTTGGACTGGATTGAGGTTTCGGCTTTGGCCTGTGCACGCAGCTCGCGGGAGAGGCCCTCGATATCTGCGCGGCGCAGGAGCTCACGGATAGCTTCGCCACCCATCTTGGCAATGAAGGGCGTACGTTCATCATCCTCTGCGACAAAATCGCCTTCCAGCAACGCATCTTTCTGCCTCAACTCTTCACGAATATCGAGATACTCATCTTCGCTTAAGAGTTGATAGCGGGAGAGACCGGAATCGCCGGGATCGACCACCACATAGGATTCATAGTAGATCACCTTCTCAAGATCGGTGCCGGACATGCCGAGAATATAACCAATCTTAGAGGGAATGGAGCGGAAATACCAGATATGGGCGACAGGTACGGCTAAAGTAATGTGCCCCATGCGTTCGCGACGCACAGACTTTGTCGTAACCTCGACGCCGCAGCGGTCACAGATAATGCCTTTATAGCGAATACGCTTGTACTTGCCGCAATGACATTCATAGTCTTTGACAGGACCAAAAATCTTCTCACAGAAGAGTCCGTCCTTCTCTGGCTTGTACGAGCGGTAATTCACCGTTTCAGGCTTCAAAACCTCACCGAAACTCCAACTTAAAATGGTGTCCGGAGAGGCCAGATTAACCGTGATCTGCGTGAAATTTTTCTTGTCCAAGTTGTCTATCGACAAAATCAAACACCTCCAGCGGGAGTTTGCCGTTAACGAAGTTCCACATCAAGGCCGAGACCCATGAGCTCTTTAAGCAGCACATGGAACGACTCCGGAATGCCCGGGGTCGGGAGATTCTCGCCTTTTACGATACACTCATAGGCTTTGGCACGACCCTTCACATCATCCGACTTCACAGTCAGAATCTCCTGAAGAATATGCGCGGCGCCGTAGGCCTCAAGCGCCCAGACTTCCATCTCACCAAAACGCTGGCCACCAAACTGAGCCTTACCGCCCAGGGGCTGTTGCGTAATCAGTGAATACGGTCCAATGGAGCGTGCGTGAATCTTATCCTCCACCAGATGAGAAAGTTTGAGCATATAGATATAACCGACTGTCACACGGAAGTCAAACTTATGGCCCGTGCGGCCGTCGTAGAGTTCTGTTTTACCGTCCAGCGGAATGCCGGCGCGTTCCATCTCAGCCTTGACCTCTTTTTCAGTGGCCCCGTCAAAAACGGCAGTGGCATAATGGACATTGTTGAACTTGGCGGCCCAGCCGAGACTCGTCTCCAGAATCTGACCCAGGTTCATACGCGAAGGCACACCCAGGGGATTAAGCACGATGTCGACGGGGGTGCCGTCTGGCATATAGGGCATGTCCTCAACCGGCACAACCCGGGCGACCACACCTTTATTTCCATGACGACCGGCCATCTTATCACCGACCTGCAGCTTGCGCTTACGGGCAATGTAGACGCGAACCAGTTTGATTATCCCAGGGGGCAGCTCATCGCCCACTGTGACCTTGTCCTGTTCCCACCGAACACGGTCTTCGATATTGGAAACCTGTTTTTTATAATTGGCCCAGAGCTCAACCAGCAGCGTATTTGTCTTCTCATCCTTGGTCCAGACGTCGTTGCGGTCCAGCACGTCAAAGTTGAGTTTTTCGAGGACTTCGCCTGTGAGAGGAGTGCCTTCACGGACGATTACCTTTTGGTATTCCTCATCACGCAACTCTGTCGCTACCTGACCCTCGAGCACGGTGCGCAGACGTCTGTTACGCAGAGTCCAAAGACGTTTCTTTGTTTTTTCACCCTCGACAGCCAGCGCTTCAAGTTTGACCTTATCGACCTTCTTTGTGGCCGCATCACGACGTTTCAGCGAAAACACCTTGGTATCAATGACAATGCCATTCATTCCCGGAGGCGCTTTCAGAGAAGCGTCTTTCACATCGCCGGCCTTTTCACCAAAGATGGCTTTCAGCAGCTTCTCTTCAGGTGTAGGCTCGGTCTCACCCTTGGGCGTTACCTTGCCCACCAGAATGTCACCGGCCTTCACCTCGGCGCCGATGCGAATCACACCGTTATCCTCGAGGTTCTTGGTGGCCTCTTCCGAGACATTGGGAATCTCGCGCGTCAACTCCTCTTCACCGCGTTTGGTGTCGCGGACCTGAAGCTCGAATTCTTCAATATGCACCGAAGTATAAATATCCTCAGTGACCACGCGCTCACTGATGACAATGGCATCCTCAAAGTTGTATCCGCGCCAGGGCATGAAAGCCACAAGCACGTTCCGGCCCAGTGCCAGGTCACCGCGATCGGTGGCGCAGCCATCGGCCAGAATATCACCTTTTTTGACCTTGTCGCCCACGGAAACCAACGGTACCTGATTGATCATGGTATCCTGATTGGTACGCAGATGTTTGGTCAGCCTGTAGGTGATGGTGTCATCAACATCAAAACGCGTCAGACTCTTTTCATCGTTGCCCTCAAGCCGAATGGTGATGGCAGTGGCATCGACGCGTTCCACTGTACCCGTCACGCCGGACGAGAGCAGCGCCCGTGAATCCTTGGCCGCCTTGCGCTCCATACCCGTGCCCACAAACGGCGCTTCGGGACGCAGCAACGGCACTGACTGACGCTGCATATTGGACCCCATCAAGGCACGGTTGGCATCATCGTGCTCGAGGAAGGGAATCATCGCCGCCGCCGCAGAGACAATCTGCTTGGGCGATACATCCATATAATGCACTTCTTCAGGCTTGACCACAGGAAATTCACCGCGATGACGGGACTTGACCCGGTCATTCAGGAATCTGCCGTCGTCACCCAGAGGGGCATTGGCCTGCGCAATGATATAATGCTCTTCATCATCGGCAGAGAGATATTCAATTCGATCCAGAGCCACGCCGTTTTCGACCTTGCGATACGGCGACTCAACAAACCCGAAAGCGTTGATACGCGCATAGGTCGCCAAGGAGGAGATGAGCCCGATATTGGGACCCTCAGGCGTTTCAATGGGGCAGAGCCTTCCGTAGTGCGTGTAATGCACATCACGCACTTCAAAGCCTGCACGCTCTCTGGTCAAACCACCCGGTCCCAGCGCAGAGAGGCGACGCTTATGCGTCAACTCGGCCAGGGGATTGGTCTGATCCATGAACTGTGAGAGCTGACTCGTACCGAAAAAGGTGTTGATCACAGACATAATGGTACGGGCGTTCACCAGATCCTGCGGGGTGATACGCTCACTGTCACCAATATTGAGCCGCTCTTTTATTGTACGGGCCATGCGGGACAGCCCGACACTCATCTGTGCGGCCAGCTGCTCACCGATGGTGCGCACACGCCGGTTGCCCAGATGATCGATATCGTCAGTATTCTTGGCACCGGCACGCAGGGCGAGCAGATACTTGATAATGGCGACGAAATCTTCCTTGGTCAGCACCGTCGTGTCGTCAGGTACGCTGAGACCGAGCTTACGGTTCATGCGATAACGCCCCACAAGCCCAAGATCGTAGCGTTTGGGATTGAAGAACAACCTGTCGATCAGCGCCCGCGCCGTCTCCTGATCCGGCGGATCGCCGGAACGAAGTTGACGGTAGATACTCTCAATTGCCGCGTCCTCAGACTGCACCGTGTCTTTACGAAGCGTATTGCTGATCACTTCTGTGCCGGCACCACGTTCTTCTGAGGTATGAAATTTGAGTCGCTCCACGCCTAATTTCTTGAGCAGCGGCAGCAACTCAAGTTCAAAAACAGTCTCATTGTCAATGACCACCTCGCCGGTGGCATCATCAATCACACCAATTTCATCTTCACTGAAATACAGTGTACGGCCGACAAATTTTTCAAGCTCTGCCTCGTCGTCCAGCGCCACTTCCTCGATCATATTGAAGAGCCGAAGCACTTCTTCATCGGAGGCGGCGCCCAGGGCGCGGAGCAGTGTCGTTACCGGAAACTTACGCCCCTGGTCGATATACACGTAGAGCACATCATTGGTGTCTGTGGTGAATTCGAGCCAGGACCCCCTGAACGGAATAATGCGGGCCGAATAGGTCCGGCTTCCGTTGGGATGATCTTTTTCATCAAAGAAGACGCCGGGCGAACGGTGCAGCTGGTTGACGATAATCCGCTCGGCGCCATTGATGATAAAGGTTCCCCGATCGGTCATGTATGGGAAATTACCGAGATAGACCACCTGTTCGATGGTATCGGTGTAACTCGTCTTCTCAGCATAGGCATCTTTAACCGACAAACGCAATTTCGCCTTGATGGGCACGGCATAGGTCACACCGCGCTCGCGACACTCTTCAACGCTGTATTTAGGCGCTTCTACGTAATACTCAACGTACTCCAGGAGATAATTCTCTCTCGAATCCATAATTGGAAATATCGAGAGGAAAGCCTCTTGCAATCCAACGGTTTTACGCAATTCAGACGCCGTATTGTCCTGTAGAAATTTCTCAAAAGACTGGATTTGTAGATCCAGCAAATCAGGCATTTCTACAGCACTTGCGATCTTCGAGAAGCTTTTTCTTACGACGAGTTCTTTTCTCAAGTAAACCACTCCCTCACTGGGAATTTCAAATCAAACAGTATAACTACTTCACCTCGATGGTAGCGCCAGCTGCTTCGAGCTTCTTCTTCACATCTTCGGCTTCATCCTTGGTCACGCCTTCTTTCACAGCGGCGGGGGCACTCTCAACCAGATCCTTGGCCTCTTTCAGACCGAGACCTGTCAGGCCGCGAACCTCTTTGATCACCTGGATCTTATTGGATCCGAAGGAAGCGAGAATAACGTCAAACTCAGTCTTCTCTTCTTCGACCGGAGCAGCAGCAGCACCGGGGGCGGCAGCAACAGCAACGGGAGCGGCAGCCGTTACACCGAACTCGTCTTCAAAAGCTTTGACCAGCTCAGCCAGCTCCATCACCGTCAGCTTTTTGACGATATCAAGCACCTTTTCAACGTTCTTGCTCAGGGCCTTGGCTTCTTCCACAGCCTCGGGAGCTTTTTTCTCTTCGGACATCACTATCCTCCAACCTTAAAAATATTGAATAGTCAGTTTTAACAGATTTAGGCTTCAGTTTCTTTTTTCTCTTGAATGGCCGCAAGCGTACGCACTGTCTTGCTCAGCAGGCCGTGCAGCGTCCCCACAAAACCCTGCAGCGGGGCATTGAATCCGCCCAACAACATGGAGATAAGCTCTGTTTTCGTGGGCAGACTGGCGATATGCTCAACCTTCTCGGGACCGTAGAATTGACCTTCAAAAATAGTCATCTTGATCTCAGGAAGGTTGTCCTTGTCCTTCTTGGCGAATTCCGAGATAATCCGCGCGGGAGCCGATGGATCGTCATAGCTGAATGCAATGGCGGAGGGCCCTTTCAGGTAGTCCACCATCTCATCAAAACCAGCTTCTTTGGCAGCAATGCGAGCCAGCGTATTCTTCACCACCATGTAGCTCACTTTGCTTTCACGGCACTTGGAACGCAGGTCGGTGATCCGCTCCACGGAAAGGCCTTTATAGTCGGTCACAAAGACGCTTGTGGCATCTTTCAAAATCTCTGCGATTTCTGCGACCGCTGTTTCTTTCTCAGGTCTTGCCATGATTTATCCTTAACGTCTAGGGTTCTTTAAGCGTGCTTACCGGAGATTATCCAGCAGCGCTGAACGATCAAGGCGAATGCCAGGGCCCATAGTGGATGACAGTGTCACATTCATGAGATACTGCCCCTTGGCCGCCGATGGTTTCAACCGCATGATCTGATCCATCAGCGCCCTGATGTTTTCAACCAGCTTGTCTTCAGTGAAAGAGGCCTTACCAACCGTAGCATGGACATTGCCAAAACGATCGACGCGAAACTCTATACGCCCCGCTTTAAGCTGTTTCACCGCGGCGGTCACGTCATTGGTCACCGTACCGGCCTTGGGATTGGGCATCAGACCCTTACGACCCAGATAGCGACCCAACTTACCCACGTCTTTCATGACATCGGGCGTGGCGACAATGGCGTCCACCTCAGCCCAGCCCTCTTCAATCTTCTTGATGTACTCCTCGAGTCCGACCAGGTCGGCGCCCGCTTCCTGTGCTTCTTTGTCCTTTGGAGACTTACAGAGCACAAGAACGCGTACACTCTTTCCTGTTCCGTGAGGCAGAGAGACCGTGCCACGAACCATCTGATCGGCTTTCTTGGGATCGACACCCAGCCGGATGGCCATATCTACGGATTCGTCGAATTTTGACGTGGCTGCCTCTTTGAGCAACTTCACGCCTTCCTGAATCTCGTAAGACAGGTCACGATCAATTTTGGTGGTACTGGCTTTATACCGCTTACTTCTTTTCATGATCTATATCCTTACCCTTCAACAAGCAGACCCATGCTTCGGGCAGTTCCTGCGATGATACGCATGGCATTTTCGATGTCATTGGCATTGAGATCAGGCATCTTCGTTTCGGCAATCTCACGCACCTGATCCGAGGTCACGGTTCCCACCTTCACACGGTGAGGCTCGCCGGACCCGCTCTCGAGACCTGCTGCTTTTTTCAGCAACACAGCCGCTGGGGGCGTTTTGGTGATAAATGAGAAAGACCGATCTTTGTAGACTGTGATCACAACAGGAATGATAAGACCCATCTTATCCTGTGTTTTGGAATTGAACGCTTTGCAGAATTCCATGATGTTCACGCCATGTTGGCCCAGAGCCGGACCTACCGGCGGTGAAGGGTTGGCCTGACCGGCAGGAATCTGCAACTTGATCATTCCAGTGACTTTTTTCGCCATTAGATTACCTCAAGCATCCGTTTATCAGCTCTCCAGTTCTACCTGGAGAAAGTCAAGTTCAACAGGCGTCGATCGCCCGAAAATACTCACCATTACTTTCAACTTCTTCTTCTCGTGATTGATATCCTCAACCACACCGGCAAAGTCAGAGAAAGGACCGTCGACCACCTTGACCGGATCTCCCACACGATAGGGAATATCCACAATCTCTTCATCCTGCCGCTCTTCAACACGACCCAGAATTCGCTTGATCTCCTCTTCTTTCAGAGGCGTCGGCTTGTTCTTTGGGCCTACAAAGTTGGTCACACCCGGCGCGTTAAGCACCATATGCTGAGTCACATTATCAACTTCCATCTCGACCAGCATGTAACCGGGAAAAAAGATCCGGTTCTTGACCCGCTTCTTTCCGTCTCGCATCTCCACAACATCCTCTGAAGGGATCAGCACACGGGGAATACGGTCATTGATTCCCGCCCGGTCAATTTCATTTTCCAGGTACTTCTGAATTTTCTTCTCGTGACCGGAGAAGACATGTATCGCGTACCAATGCAGCAATGGGATAGATCCCCTCGTTTAGAAAATGATGTGCAGCAACCGACTCAGGATCGTGTCAACGCCAAACACAAACGCAGACAACACAAGACAGACAGCAACCACCACCCCAACAGATCCGTAAAGCTCTTCGCGCGTAGGCCAGCTCACCTTGGACATCTCTGCCCCAACTTCGCTGAAATATTTGGTGATTTTCTGTATCATTGGGATCCTCTATTCAACTTTGATCAGCAGGCCTGGAGGGACTCGAACCCCCAACCCCCGGATTTGGAGTCCGGTGCACTAGCCAATTGTGCTACAGGCCTAACCAGAATCTTAAACTTACAATATCGCTGGCTTAGCGCGTCTCGCGATGCTGGGTGTGCTTGTCACAGAAGCGACAGTATTTCTTGTACTCCACCCGGCCCGAATGCTTCTTTTTATTTTTCGTCGTATTGTAATTACGCTGCTTGCACTCGGTACACGCCAAAATTATTTTATCGCGCATTGATCTGCTCTTTTCTAACTAATTTGACTATTCGATGATTGTACCGACCACGCCGGCGCCCACGGTGCGTCCACCCTCACGGATAGCGAAACGCAGACCTTCTTCCATGGCGATGGGTTCAATCAGCTCAACTGTCATGTCAATGTTATCACCAG
>Ga0209475_10003246_pt1 | contig 15216 bp, 9 predicted proteins | sample tdDd471_FD_187128 | JGI IMG/M metagenome (GOLD analysis project Ga0209475, IMG submission 187128) | Marine sediment microbial communities from the Atlantic coast under amendment with organic carbon and nitrate - tdDd47.1 (SPAdes)... | ecosystem: Environmental > Aquatic > Marine > Coastal >... | reverse complement strand
CTGGCCAGTGCGCTGTGCCTCGGCCACCAGGCGTGGTCGTCGTCCGAGTCGACGAGCTTCAGCCAGGAACTCCGGTGTCAAGGTTTCGAGACCACTGACAGCCACTTCTGACGGGGCGAGGTCCAGGCCCCAGGCAGCCTGGGCCAGGAGGCAGATCTTGTACACCGCATCATGACCCCCGATGTCGGCTGTTGGGTCGGTTTCGGCATAGCCTGCATCCTGGGCCTCACGCACGGCCTCATCCAGTGGAGTGCCGGTCCACAGACGATCCAGGATCCAGTTGCTGGTGCCGTTGACGATGCCGCGCAGGCGCCTGACGGAGTGGTCTCGGCCCAGCTGGCTGGTTCGTTCGAGCATGGGCGCGCCGCCGCCACAGGCAGCCGCCCCATGAAGCAGGGCGCCAGTCCCCGCAGCCAGTCGGCGCAGTTCGGGGCCACGTTCGGCCAGCAGATCCTTGTTGGCGGTGATCACCGGGATGCCCTGGCGCAGAGCCGCGGCACAGAGGGCCCCGGCTTGCTCCTGACCACCCATGGTCTCGACCAGCACGTCGGGTTGGTCGGCGAGAAGCCGGCGCGGGTCGGTCACCAGCGGTACATCGGCGGGGATCTCAGATCGGGCTCTTTCGACGTTCTTGACAGCGACGCCGGTCATCTCGAAGCCTGGGAGCTGGGCGAGATGGAGGGCCAGGCCTCCACCGACCGTACCGCAACCGGCCAGCGCTACCCGGACAGGTTTCTGGGGTTCCAACGGCGAGGTCAGGCTCGTGGCACCGGCCCCGACCAGCGTTCCTTGCCTCGAACCACAGGCTGCGAAATCGAAGGGTCGCTGGTATTGCTGGGCGAAGGCCAGCGCGCGCGGTTGCACGACCCCATCGTCGAGCCCGGCGGCATCGTGCCAGGTGATGGTCTGATAGCGGCGGGGCGCCGGGCCGGGCTGCTTGGGATCCCATTCGAAAAGTCCGTCCGTGTCCTTCACCAGTCGACATCGCTGGGCGCCGAGGCGTTCGGCCAGGAAGAGAGCGGTCAGATCGGAACCACCGCGACCGAGGAGACGCGGGTCGCCGGAACGACCCACGGCCTGGAATCCCGGCACCACCAGGACATCGTGTTCGTCGAGGAGATTGCCGAGGTGCGCGGTGTCCAGGGACACCGGTCGAGCTTCGTGGTGGAGTCCCTCGGCCACGAGCCGGGCCTCGCTCACCGGGATGAATCGGGCCTTCAAGCCGCTGCGGCCGACGGCCAGGGCCAGGTGGGCGGCCGCACGGGTCTCGCCTGCGCCCAGGAGGGCGGCCTGCGCCGAGGGGCAGCTCGTGCCCCAGCGCTCGGATTCGGCCCCGAAGTGGTCGGTGATGCCATGATAGGCCGAGGCCACAGCCACCACCTTATGGCCCTCGCGGTGCCAGCGATAGATCTCCGCAGCGGCCGCGGTCTGGTCCTGCTCCGAACGCAATACCGAGCCACCGAATTTGAGGACGATCAGGTTCCGGTCAGGCATGGCACACCTCCTCGATCTTACGCAGGGCGGCGGCCAGGTCGGCGATGATGTCGGCCGGTTCCTCGAGGCCCACGGACAGGCGAATGAGGCCATCGCTTATGCCGGCCTCCCTTCGCTGCTCCACTGGCACATCGGCATGGGTCATGGAGGCGGGATGGGTGATGAGGGTCTCCGCCGCGCCCAGGTTCTCGGCCAGGGTGCAGAGCTTGACGCCGCCCAGGAGACGTCGGCCGGCCTCCAGGCCGCCCGTGAGGGAAAAGGCCACCAGGCCGCCACCCAGACTTTGCTGCCGACGAGCCAGGTCGCGCTGGCTGAACAGCGGCAAGTCGGGATGCCGCACCAGGGAAACCCCTGGTTGCTCCTGCAGCCATCGAGCCACCAGGGCCGCGTTTCGGCTGTGTCGCTCCAGTCGCAGGGGAAGGGTGGTGAGGCCGCGCAGGGTGAGCCATGCATCCCAGGGCGCCTGGATGTTGCCCAGGGTCTTGCGGATCGTGTGGAGCTTGGCTCGCAGCTCCTCATCACGCGTCACCAGAGCGCCTCCGATGGTGGCGTTGTGTCCCTCGATGTACTTGGTCGTCGAGTACACCGACACCTGGGCGCCCAGTTCCAGCGGCTGCTGGCCCACGGCGGTCAGGAAGGTGTTGTCCACGGCGAGGGGCACGCCGGCTGTCTGGCATATCTGGGCCGTGCCGGCGATGTCGGCCAAGCGTAGGGTGGGATTGGCTGGGGACTCCAGGAGCACGAGGCGGGTGTTGGGCTTCAGGGCCAATCCGACGGCCGATGGTTCCGCGGCATCCACGAAGGACACATCCACGCCCAGCGGTTCGAGGACGGTGTTGGCCAGCCGAACGGTGCCGCCATAAACGGGATCACCGATGATGACGTGGTCGCCGGCCTTCAGCAGGCCCAGGCACAGGGTGGTGATGGCGGCCATGCCGGAGGAGAAGGCCAGGGCCTGGGGCGCTTCCTCGAGGGCGCCGAGGGCTTCTTCGAGGGCGGCGACGGTGGGGTTGTCGGCCCGGCTATAGGTGAATGGGACCTCGGCGCCCAGGGTGTTCTGGGCGTAGGTCGTGCTCTGGCAGATGGGGGTCAGGACGGCGCCGGTGGTGGGGTCGCTGTGGCGACCGCCGTGGATGGCGATGGTGTCGATGCTGGGTGTGATCTTGGCCATGGTTCATGTCCCTTCGTTCCAGTGATTGCCGGCGCCTTGAGTGGTCTGGCGAAGCCCGGTCGGGGGAGTGAAGGGAAGAGAGTGGCGCCGATTCCAGTGAACGACTTTCCCTGCACCCGGACCCGTCCGGGCCTGGGCATGGACATGCTTTTCAGGGGAATGATGGCGCACAGGGGAGTCATTGAATTACCTCGTTGTCAGTTGGTCTGGACCATGGAGAAACAAGAAAAACCACCGCTTTGGCGGTGGCTGCCGGGTCGAGTCAGGACGTTTCGGGAGATCAGTCCATGACCAGGCAGCCGCCGCACATCATGCGGGGCATTTCCATAGTCATGAACGACATTCGCTTCACGTCTGAACTCCAGGTAAAATACAGAACTATTGTCGGGCTGAGTTGTAAGGATAAACAAGAAGCCAGGATAAATCAAGTCCCTCTATTGACTCATGGTGAGAATATCCCGTTACTGAGATCAGGCCCGTGTGCACCGACCGCTACCCCTGCCAGGTGTCGCGATCCCTGCCGGTGTCACGGGCCGCCGGAAACCCCCCACGCAGCCGGGAGTCGTGCCATGCACGCAGTCGCCCTGGCCCGTGCCCTGTCGGAACAAGACCTGTTCAAGAAGCAATACACCCCGACATTGCGGTGGTCGGTGCTGGGCGCCCTGGTGGTGCTGGTTCTCGTGGTCTATCTGATGCCCGAGTTCCGGCCCGAGGCCTACCGGTTGCGTGAGAATGTCATCGTGGTGACAGACATTGAGGTGGTAGCGCCGGTGGTGGAAGACCCGCCACCGGCCGTGGAGATCCCTCGGCCGATCATCATCGAGCCTGTCGACGATCCCACTCTCGAGCCTGTCAGGGTCCCGAGCATTCATGAGTATCTCCTCCCGGTTCCTGATCCTGGCGGTTGGGTCCTCCCCGGTAACGACACGCCCTTCGTGGCTTCAGCGGAAAAACCCGCGTTGCTCCGTGGTGCCGTGGCCGACTATCCGGAGATGGCCCGCCTGGCCGGGATGCAGGGAACCGTGGTGGTGAAGGTGCTGGTAGCGCCGGATGGTGCAGTGGAGCGAGCGGAGATCCTCAAGGGTGTCCACCCGCTTCTGAACCAGCCGGCGCTGAAGGCCGCCAAGAAATTCGTGTTCAAGCCCGGGACCCAGCGCGGTATTCCCGTGCAGTGCTGGATGGCGATCCCGTTCCGCTTCGGGCTGAACTAGCTCAGGTCGGCGGCCTGGCCCCAGGTTCCGGTGAAGACGAACTCGTCCTGCGGTCGACGTGCTCGAGGCGCGGTGTCCCGCTCTTTCAATCCATCCGGTAAGCCCGCGGGGTCGGCTTCGAAGCCGATGGCCAGAGCGGTCATCGCCTGGAATCCTGCCGGGATGCCATAGAGCTCGCGGGCGCGGTCGGGCAGAATCCCACTCATCTGATGCACCACCATTCCCCGGCTCGTCGCCTCGTGGGTGATGTTGGCCGAGGCCAGCCCCAGGTCATGCTGGGCGGTGCCGTTGGGTTTCCCGTTGCGCTCGTGGTTCAGGCTGGCCACGGTGATGACCAGGGCCGAGGCCTGACGTGCCCACTGCTGATTGGGCTCGACTAGGCAGGACAGCAACTGCTCGAACGCTTCGCTGTCCTGACGCATGGCCACGAGGTAGCGCCAGGGTTGCTCGTTGAAGGCTGACGGCGCCCAGCGGGCCGCCTCGAACAGGCTCTGCAGATCGGCCGCCGGCATGGGGCGCGGGTCGTAGCCGTAGGGGCTCCATCGGGTGGCCAGGGTCTCCTGGATGGAGAACTCGGGGGTCGCGTGCTTGGGATGGCTCATGACGTTCAGGCCTCCTGGGGAGTGGCTTGGGTGCGTGCGGGAATGAGCTTGCGAATGGTGAAGTCACCGGGGCCGATCAGGGCCAGGCCGGCGACCATCACGCCCAGCGTGAGGGCGTACTCCATGCCGCCGTTCTGGGCGCTGAACTTGCCGGGGTGGGCGGCGAAAGAGGCGACCAGCATGGTGACCACCAGGGGCCAGAGGGCGTAGCGGAAACCGAGGCCGGAAAGCAGCAAGAGCCCACCGCCGACCTCGCTCAGAGCCGCCATGAAGGCGGCGAACTTGGGCATGGGAACGCCGAGGGAACTCAGGTAGCCGGCGAATCCATCGAGCCCACCGAACAGCTTGCCCTGTCCGTGGTAGATGAAGACGATGGCCAGCATCAGGCGCATGAGGAGGAGACCGGTATTGGTCATGGTATCGCGGTTCATGGGAAGACCTTCCTTGTTTTCGCGTTTATTGTTGAAACAGCTAATAGAGCAAAAAATCAATCTGGCAGCAAGGCATCGAGAAGACGGTCCAGCTCGGCGAGCTTGGCGTTGTCGAAGTGGCGAAACTCCTGCTTCACCTGATCCTGCAGGGGTTTGTCGATGTCAGCGAGAAGCTGCAGCCCTTCCTCGGTGATCTGGGTCTTGACCACACGGCGGTCATCGCTGCAGCGCCACCGGGTGATGAGGTTCCGCTGTTCGAGTCGGTCCAGTAGGCGTGTCACGTCGGGGACGCGCTTGAGCATGCGGTGGCCGACCTCGTGGCAGTTCAAGTCCTCGCCCTGGGCGCCGCGGAGAATGCGGAGCACGTTGTATTGCGGTCCCGAGAGCCCATGGTCCTTGAACAGGCTCATGTGGCCACCGTCGAGGTGCTCGAAGACCTTCATCAGCTTGAGGCCAGTCAATTCAGCCTTCTGGATGTTGAGCTTGGGCATCGGATCTCTCCGGGTTGCAGTCATCGTTTCCTTGATTCAGGACAATATATGTCGTGACGATATTTGTTGCAACAGATATTTGCGGGGACTTGTCCATGCTCTCCCCGAGCGCTCTCAGCAATCGTCGGGAGCAGGCAAAGGTCGGCCCAGTGCATCACAGAGCCTGGTCAGAGGCGCCACCGAGTAGGGGCGCTGGAAATCGAAGAAATCACCATAGGGTCGACCGAGCAATTCGATCATCTCAGCGGTCTGGGGATCGGCATCCTCGGCCAGGACCGATGGCAAGGTCGCCAGGTCGACGGCACTCAGCTTGAGCGGCATGAAGTCCTTCACCAGGCCCGTGTGCAGACGAAGCGGGCTGAGCCCCTTGGTGAGGATGAGGTTCTTGGCCCGGCTAATGCGTCGTTCACCGACCTCGGATAGGACGTCGCGGTACTTCTGGTGCAAGACCCACTCGTTGAGCAGGAAGGCGATCTCGTCCTGAGTGAAGCTTTGCCAGAAGGTCACAGGCAAGGCCGGGTCCACCAGGCTGCCGATCACGAAGGCACCCGCCTTGTAACCGGTCTTGCCCAGGCGTCGGGCCTGTTTGATGGACGCCGCCAGGAAGAGAACCTTGTTCTCCAGGGACAGCAGGCGGAAGGCCGACTGGTTGATGAGATGCATGCCGAGGGCGGTGTCGAACAACCGCGACACCAGTCGGTCGCCATTGATGGAGAAGCACTGGTTGATGAAGTCGGCCGCGGTGCTCTCGTCGGCCCGGAGTTTGCCGCTGCGCAGGGAATGGCCAAGGTCGGCAAGGCTGTCGTATTCGGCGGCCGGGACACTGTCCTGGAGCTGTCGGAACTCCTGATAGTCGCAGGCGAGGGATTCGAAATGAGCCTTTTCCTCAGGCTTGAGGTTCAACTCTTCACCATCGAGGAAGCGCAGGAGTCGGGCCACGGTAAAGCGGGCCTTGCCGCGGAAGAGTGTCTTTTTACGGCTTGAAATGGTGACCCAGTCGCCCTCCGCTAGCCGCTCGCCTTCCCGGTTGATGAGGCTGTGGCCATCCTCGCCGATGCAGACGCCGCTCTTCTCGAGATCCAGGAGGGACGGGATGCCGGTGGTCTGGGCGGTGGTCAGCACGTGGATGGCGGCGGGGCTCAGGCTGCAGATGCCGTCGACGCTCTGCATGGTGATGGCATCGGTGGGTGTGAAACGGTCCTTGGCCAGGATGACGTTGTCTCCTCCGTGGCCGCGCCGGATATGGCCGGCATGGTCCCCTGAGAAATCCAGGCGACCGGTGACCGCCGAGCGTGGCAGCACCGAGACACCACGGCAGAAGGGAGTCAGGTCCTGGAAAGAGGCCGGGTCGATGGCATCGGATTCGAGCTGCCGGATGTGGAATGGCTCGATGAGCTTGCGCACCCGGGCCTCGTCGATCTCACCTTCGCGGTGGAGATTCATCACCGAGGTGAGCATGCCCACGCCCGAAAGCTGAGCCTGGTTGACCTGCAGGATGGTGAACGTGCCGTGGACACCGGTGAATTCGACCATCACCGGCGCTTCGAAGATGCGTTCGAGCTGGATGAGGCGCGGCCAGAAATGCTGAACAGCGGGGAAATCGGCCCGGGCCTTGTCGGGGTCCATCAAGTGGACCTCCTGGGGGCTCAAACGGCCGGTCATCAGATCCTCACCATAGATGGTGCGTGCGTACTGGAGGTGGACCCCAGTTCCCAGGCGCGGGTGCCGGCTGTAAAGGACGCCGGCGTAGGAGTCCTCATCGATGACGCTGCAAACCATGCGTTGCAGGATCATGGTGGGATAGTAGATCTCGTCGCCCATGAAGTTGCGCAGCGCGTCGAGGTGGAGGTCGTAGTAGGCGTAGGTCTGGTCGAGGAAGAACTCGATCTGGTGGTAGGGGTCGTCCAGGAGGGCGGGATCCTGCTCGGCGATGATGCCCTCGATATGTTCGGCCAGGGCGATGTTCTCGTCTCTGGTGAGATCGGGTTGGAAGCGGTGGTCGAGGCGGCGGAACGCCTCGAGGTCCAGGGCCTCGAGAATGGTCCGCCGATTGTTCAGACGGATGCGGGAGGCCGCTTCATCGCCATAACGTGACGGTAATTCGGGGAACAGGGCCGGGGTGAGGCCGACATTGAGGTAGGTCGGCATGAAGCCGGGAATGTAGTCGGGCATCGCCGACCGCATGGCGATGAGCAGCGGGTTGTCAGGGTCGCCGAGGCGGCGGCCGCTGAGCTTCTCGAGATTATGCAGGGCGTCGTGGAGGCAGCGCCGGCGGTCGCTCTCGGGCAGGTTGTAGACGCCGGCGGCCAGCAGGTTGAAATCGGGGGTGGCGAAGCCGAGCTTGGCCAGGTGCAGCAGGATGGCGCCCTTGTTGCTGATCTGGGTCTCCGGCCAATCGCGATTGGTGGTGTAGGGGATGACATGATCGTTCTCCACCAGGTCGGACCCGATGAAGCGGGAGGCCAGCTGCGCCTTGAGCTCATGGTCGATGAGTCCGAGCTGGCGGCGGGCACCGATGTCGCCTTGGCGGGCATCCAGGATGGACTGGAGATGACTCTGCGCCAGGTCGGAATCCACGCGGTCGAGGAAGCGGACATCATAATCGCGGACCTGGACCGTGATCTCGCGGCCTTCAGGGGTCAGGAAATCCACCTTGGGCGACAGATAACCCGGCGCCCGCTGGAATCGGGCGCCGGATACGCGGTGGGTCAGATTGGCGAAGATGAGGCGCGCGCTGGTGTACTCGGAACGGACCTCGGTGAGGCGCTGGACGGAGTGGGTCATCGTTTGCCGCCACAGAAGAAGGATGGGCCGGAACAGCTGTCGTTGTCCTCGTTAATCCTTCCGGCATGTGGTGTCAATGGAAGAACGTCTCGGCCGCCTCCATGATCGATTCCGACAGCGTCGGGTGCGGGTGGATGGTCAGCGCCAGATCTTGCCAGCGAGCCGCCATCTCGATGGCCAGCGCCGCCTCGGAAATCAGCTCCCCGGCGCCCGGACCGGCCAGGCCGACACCCAGCACCTGATCGGTCTCAGGATCGATGATCACCTTGGTCAGGCCATCATCGCGCCCCAGGGTGAGGGTGCGTCCAATGCTGCGCCACGGGATCTTGGCCGTCTTGACCTTGCGTTTCTGCACCTTGGCCTCGGTCTCGGTCAAGCCCACCCAGGCCACTTCGGGATCGGTGAAGCAGACCGCAGGAATACAGCGCGGTTCAAAGGCCGCCGTCTTTCCGGCCGCGACCTCGGCAGCCACATAACCTTCATGGGTGGCCTTGTGGGCAAGCATGGGTTGGCCCGTGATGTCGCCGATGGCGAAGATGCCGGCCGTGGTGGTGCGGCGCAGGGCATCCACCTTCACGAAGCCGTCGGCGACCTCGATGCCGGCGGCTTCGAGTCCCAGATTCTCGACGTTGGGACGACGTCCCACCGACACGAGCACCTGGTCAAATCGTTTCTTGGACTGCTCGCCCTTCTTGTCCTCGAAGGTCACCATGACCCCGTTTTTCTGCTCCTTCAGACCCAGCACCTTGGTATTCACCATGATGGCCTCGAACTGCTTGTCGAGGCGGCGCTTGACCTGGCTGACCAGATCGCGGTCGGCGCCGGTCATGAGCTGGGGAAGCATCTCGACCACCGAAATCTTGCTGCCCAGCGCGGCGTAGACCGATCCGAGTTCGAGGCCGATGTAACCGCCACCGATGACGAGTAGGGAGCCCGGCACCGAAGTGGGTGATAGAGCTCCGGTACTGTCGATGATCCGGTCGGACAGTTCGCTCACGAAGGGAGGCAAGGCAGGCCGTGAACCGGTGGCCAGGATGGCCTGGTCGAAAGCCATGGTGGCCTGACCACCTTCCACCAGTTCGATGGCCAGCTCATTGGTGCCGCTGAAGGTGGCGCGACCCCGCACGTGGCGGATTTTCTTCTGCTTCACCTTGCCGCCGAGTCCGCCGGTGAGGGTCTCGACGATGCCATCTTTCCAGGCCGTGAGCTTGGCGATATCGAGCTTGGGCTTGGTGTAGCTCAGTCCCATGGCGCCGGCTTCCTCGGTTTCCCGGATGAGCTTGGCGGCATGCAGGAAGGCCTTGCTGGGAATGCAACCTCGATGGAGGCAGACACCGCCGGGATTCTGCTCGGGATCGACGATGGTCACCTCGAGGCCGAGGTCGGCGGCCTTGAATGCGGCGGCGTAGCCACCGGGGCCCGCCCCGATGACCACGAGGGCGGCCTTGTCCAGGGTCTTGCTCATGACTCGTCCTCCATGACCAGCAGCAACGGTTGCTCGAGGGCCGCGCAGATCCAGCGCAGGAAACGAGCGCCGTCGGCTCCATCGACCAGGCGGTGGTCGTAACTCAGCGACAGGGGCATGCGCAGGCGCGGCTGGAAATCCTGACCGTCCCAGACGGGCTCCATCTCGGCGCGTGACACGCCGAGGATCGCCACCTGGGGCGCATAGACGATGGGCGTGAAACCCGTGCCGCCGATGCCGCCGAGGTTGGAAATGGTGAAGGTGCCGCCTTCCATGTCGGCGGGGGAGATGCGTCGTTCCCGGGTCTTGACCGCGGTCTCGTTGAGCTCGGTGGCCAGGGTGGTGATGCCCTTGTGGTCGGCGTCGCGGATCACTGGCACGAGGAGGCCGCCCGGTGTGTCCACGGCCACACCCACGTGAATGTACTTCTTGAGGATCATGTCGCCGGCCGCGAGGTCGAGGCTGGCATTGACCTGGGGATAGAGCTTGAGGGCCTGGGCCACCACCTTCACAAGGATGGCGGTCATGGTGAGCTTGGCCTCGGCCGGGGCCTTCTTGTTGAAGTCACGGCGGAAGGCCTCGATGGCGGTGATGTCGGCCTTGTCGTCCTGGGTCACGCGGGGGGCGCTGGCCCAGGCGTAGGCCATGGCGTCGGCCGTGATCTTGCGGACCTGGGACAGGGGCTGGCGCTCGATCTCGCCCCACTTGGCGAAGTCGGGCAAGGGCCGACTGGCCACCTGGCCGACCGCTGCCTGGCCGCCGCCACCGGCCATCACCTGCTTGACGAATTCGCGGACGTCCTGCTCGGAGATGCGGCCACCGGGGCCGGTACCGTTGACGGCATGGATGTCGACGCCCAGTTCACGGGCGAAGCGACGTACCACGGGGGAGGCGGGGGCCACCTCACCAGGAGGCGTGACCTCGGTGCGTGGAGGCGGCAATTCAGCGGGAGCGCTGGCCGGGGCCGGAGCAGGTGCCGGCGTGGGCTCGGGTTCGGCAACAGCTACTGGCGTAGCAGCCGCCTCGACCTTGGCCGGAACCTCTGGCTCCGGATTCGGTGCGTTGGGATCGGGCGCGGCCGCCGCCTCTTCAGGCTCGCCGGCCATCACCACCTGGCCGATGGCCACCTCATCGCCCTCGTCCACCAGGATCGCCGTGATGGTGCCGGTGATGGGCGACGGCACGGCCACCACGGCCTTGTCGGTCTCCATCTCCAGCAGCGTCTGGTCCTCTTCCACCCGGTCGCCCACGGCCACCGAGAGGCCGATGATGGTGCCCTTGGTCACGCCGTCGCTGACCTCGGGAACGCGGATCTCGTGCTTCATGTCGTCTCCTCGTGTGCCGCGTCTCAGTCGACGTGGGGATTGAGCTTGCCGGGGTCGATGTCCAGGTCCTTGATGGCCTGGCGCGCGACCTTGATATCGAGATCGCCGTCCAGGGCCAGCTCATGGAGCGCGGCCAGGGCGATATAGCGGTGGTCGACCTCGAAGAAGTCGCGCAACCGCTCACGACTGTCACTACGACCGTATCCATCGGTGCCCAGCATATGCAGGCGACCCGGCACCCAGCGGGCCACCGAGGCCGGCATGACCTTCATGTAGTCGCTGGCCGCCACGAATACGCCCTTCTCCTTGCCGAGCACGGTCTCGATCCAGGGTTTGTCCTTGGCGCCGGGCTGGAGCAGGTGCTTGCGCTCGGCCTCCACGGCGTCGCGGTACAGTTCCTTGTAGCTGGTGACCGACCAGACATCGGCCGCCACGCCGTACTTCTCGTGGAGCAGCGCCTGGGCCTTGATGGCCTCGTTCAGGATGGCGCCCGAGCCCAGGAGATGCGCCCGCTTCTTGGCCTTGGCGCCCTTGAGCGGCGACTTGCTGAAGCGGTACATGCCCCGCAGAATGCCCTCGCGAACCAGGGGATCGTTGGGCATGGGCGGCTGCTTGTAGGTCTCATTCATCACGGTCAGGTAGTAGATCCAGGCCTCGTTGTTGCAGTACATCCGCGTGATGCCGTCGTGGATGATCACCCCGAGCTCGTAAGCGAAGGCGGGGTCGTAGGCCTTGACTGCGGGCGGGGTCATGGCCAGCACGTGACTATGTCCATCCTGGTGCTGCAGACCCTCGCCGGCCAGGGTGGTGCGACCGGCGGTGGCGCCGATCAAGAATCCCTTGGCCTGCATGTCGCTGGCGGCCCAGATGAAGTCGCCCACCCGCTGGAAGCCGAACATGGAATAGAAGGTGTAGAACGGAATGGTCGGTACGCCGTTGTTGGCGTAGGACGTGCCGGCGGCCATGAAGCTCGCCATGCTGCCGGCCTCGGACAGGCCTTCCTCGAGGATGGCGCCGGTCTTCTTCTCGTTGTAGAAGAGCAGATTGCCCTTGTCGACCGGTTCGTAGAGCTGGCCGACATGACTGTAGATGCCGGCCTGCCGGAACAACGATTCCATGCCGAAGGTGCGCGCCTCGTCGGGAACGATGGGCACGATGTGCTTACCGATCTCCTTGTCCTTGAGCAGCTGGCCCAGGAGGTGGACGTAACTCATGGTGGTGGCGACTTCACGATCGCCACTGCCCTCGTAGAGTTCCTTGAACATGGCCTCGGTCTCACAGGCCTGCTTGACCACTTCCACCTGACGGCGGGGCATGCTGCCACCCAGCTCCTGACGACGCTTCATGAGATACTGCATCTCGGGGCTGTCGTCGGCGGGGCGGTAGAAGGGTGTCTCGTCGAGTTGCTCGTCGGATACCGGGATGTTGAAGCGGGTGCGGAATTCGAGCAGTTCCTGGTGGTTCAGCTTCTTCTGGCTGTGGGTCACGTTGCGGCCCTCGCCGGCTTCGCCCAGGCCGTACCCTTTGATGGTCTGGGCCAGGATCACCGTGGGCTTGGGCTTGCCGTGGCTCACGGCTTCCTTGTACGCCGCGTACACCTTGGCGGGGTCGTGGCCACCGCGGGGGAGCTTGCGAATCTGCTCGTCGCTGTAGTCTGACACCAGCTCGAGGAGCTCCGGGTACTTGCCGAAGAAGTGCTGCCGGATGTAGGCACCGTCACTGATGGTGTAGCGCTGCATCTCGCCGTCGAGGATCTCTTCCATGCGCTTCTGCAAGAGGCCGGTGGTGTCGCGCTGCAGCAACTCGTCCCACTCGCTGCCCCAGATCACCTTGATCACGTGCCAGCCCGCGCCGCGGAAGGCGGCTTCCAGTTCCTGGATGATCTTGCCGTTGCCGCGCACCGGGCCGTCGAGGCGCTGCAGGTTGCAGTTGATGACGAAGATCAGATTTCCCAGCTGCTCACGGGAGGCCAGGGTGATGGCACCGAGGCTTTCGGGCTCGTCCATCTCCCCGTCGCCCAGCAGGGCCCATACCTTGCGGCCCGATCGCTTCCGCAGGTCACGGTCTACCAGGTAGTGATTGAAGCGGGCCAGGTAGATGGCCTGGATGGCGGTCAGCCCCATGCTGACGGTGGGAAACTCCCAGAAGTCGGGCATGAGGAAGGGGTGCGGGTAACTGGAGAGGCCGCCTTCGGGGTCGAGCTCGCGCCGGAAGTTCTGCAGGTCCTTCTCGGTCAGGCGACCCTCAAGGTAGGCGCGGGCATAGAGGCCGGGGGAGGCGTGGCCCTGGAAATAGACCATGTCGCCCATGCACTCGTGGTCGGGACCGCGCCAGAAATGGTTGAAGCCCACTTCCCAGAGGGTTGCGGCCGAGGCGAAGGTGGAGATGTGTCCCCCGATGCCGGCGCTCTCGCGGTTGGCCCGGGCCACCATGGCCATGGCGTTCCAGCGGATCAGGCTCTTGTTCCGGCGCTCGATCTCGCGGTTGCCCGGGAAGACCGGCTGCTGGCTGGCCGGAATGGTGTTGATGTACGGCGTGTTGGCCGTGAACGGAATGCTGACGCCCTGTTCCTGGGCACGGATCTGGAGGAGCCGTAGCAAATCCCGCACGCGATCCGGTCCCTGACCCTGGAGAACGTAGTCGATGGACTCGCGCCATTCGCGGTCCTCGATCCGTTGCAACTCCTGAGGGTCCTTGAATTTATCGTCGGCCATGATGGCCCCCTCTCTTGGGGATCTGGGCGAAATCCTGCTTCATCTTGCACTTACCATGGATAAGGCTGTTCCCGACGGCGTCAACGGCTGGTCCCTGTCTGAATCGGGCATTGGCTGGACCCCATCTGTTTGGTATCCTCATGTCAGCGGACCTGCTTGTCCTGCTTGATGTTAGCGGGTCCATGATGATGGTACATCGGCCATGGCGACTCCTATGCGAAAACTTGTTTGCAAATCGACAGTCCAATCCACCCTGCCGGCGCTTCTCGTCCTGGCAGGATTATTGTCGAATACACCGACCTTGGCCCAGGGCATCACCTTTTCCCAGGACTTCAATTCCGTCCGTCTTCCCCGCATCGCCGACCAGGTTCATCCCTATCCGAACTGGACCGTGGAGGTGGACGGCCGGGTCTGGTACGACGTGAGCTTCGTCTCCCAGGGACCCGACAGTTCGGTCTGCCTGGTCCTGCGCGCCAGCACGGTCGACCCCGGCATGACCGACGCTGCGGTCCGCCTGCGCCTGGACCTGCGCACCACCGACCCCGAGCAGTATTTCCTGGTGCCCGAAGACGGGGTCCTGCAATGGGACTGGTGGTTCCGGGACAACCGTCTGTCCGAGGCCGTCGGCGTGCGGCTCATCTATCGTCGCGGCGATCGTCGTGAGACCCGGGAGCACTGGAACACTCCCTTCTACACGCCCAGCGACGGCTTCGACCCGGTGCTGGTCTGGGATTGTCACCGCCTCGATCTCGCCGACTTGCATACACCGTGTGAGGACCCCGACCAGGAGTGCATCGAGCTGGAGGCCCTGGAATTCGAGTTGCGGGGACCGGTGAGCCAGGAACTCCGGCTGGACAATATCTACCTCGGCCCGCGCGAAGGCGTGCTGGATTGTCGGGTGGCGCGCACGCCGGGCTTCGTGGTCCAGAAACTGCAGAGCTATAGCGCCAGCATGGCCGACCTCAACCATGATGGGCACTGGGACGTGTTGTTGCCCGGCTTCCTCGGACGCCAGGCTCAATGCTGGATGGGAGCGTCGCCCCAGATGGTCGATGCGACCCCCAGCCTGGGGCTCGACCGTTACCTGGGAGACGTCTGCCTCTTCCTCGACATCGACAACGACGGCGATCAGGACCTCGCCCTGGCCCGGGTCGAACGTGAGGGCATGGAGACCCTGGAGAATATCGGTTACGGGCGCTTCGCCCGGGAGCCCCGGCACCACCCGACCCGGACCATGCCCTTGAACGTCACCGCCATGGCCGCCGGCGATGCCAACGGCGACGGTGCTCTGGACATCTATCTCACGGTCCATGACGAGGTCGACCTGCTCATGCTCGGCGACGGCCGGGGCGGATTCCATGAAGCCTCGCCCGACCTGGCGCTGTCGTTGCGGGAACGTCGAGTCTCGACCGGGGTCGCCTGGAGTGATTTCGATAGTGACGGCGACGCCGATCTGGTCATCGCCGGAGCCGGCCTGCTCAGCAACGAAGGGGTTGACGGATTCCAGGTCACCGGTCCCGCGCCCACC
>Ga0209475_10003244_pt1 | contig 15228 bp, 13 predicted proteins | sample tdDd471_FD_187128 | JGI IMG/M metagenome (GOLD analysis project Ga0209475, IMG submission 187128) | Marine sediment microbial communities from the Atlantic coast under amendment with organic carbon and nitrate - tdDd47.1 (SPAdes)... | ecosystem: Environmental > Aquatic > Marine > Coastal >... | reverse complement strand
GGCGGGGCATTTCCGAGATTCCCGGCCTCTATTTTCTGGGCCTGCCCTGGCTGTCGCAGCGGGGTTCGTCCTTCATCTACGGGGTCTGGCACGACGCGAAGTATCTGGCCGATCACATCTTCAAGCAGCGCAAGTACCGGGTCTATGACCGTGATGTGCAGGACAGGAAGACGCAGCCGGCGGAAAAATAGGGATGCCGCTGCGCTTCACGCTCCGCCAGTTGGAATATTTCGTCGCGGTCGGCGAAGCGGGCAGCATTGCCGAGGCGGCGGCGCGCGTGAACGTCTCCTCCCCCTCGCTGTCGACCGCGATTTCCCAGTTGGAAGCGGAATTCGGCGTCCAGCTTTTCGTGCGTCAGCATGCCCAGGGCTTGTCGCTGACGCCCGGCGGGCGGCGGTTCTATGTTGCGGCGAAAACGGTGCTGGAACGCGGCGCAGCGTTGCATGACATCGCCAGCGACATCTCGGAACAGGTGCGCGGCCCGATTCATGTGGGCTGTCTGGTGACGGTGGCGCCCTTCGTCCTGCCGGAGATCAGGAAAGGGTTCGTGGACGCCAATCCCGAGGTGGATTTCCGTCAGCAGGAGGCGCATCAGGGCGACCTGATCCGAATGCTGCGGCGGGCGGATATCGACGTGGCGCTGACCTATGACCTGGAAATCCCGCCGGACGTTCAGTTCGAACCGCTGCTGACATTGCCGCCGCACGCCTTGTTCTCGCCCGAACACCCTTTGGCGAAACGGAAATCCGTGACATTGAAGGCGCTGGCCGACCAGCCCTTGATCCTGCTCGATCTGCCGGCCAGCCGGGAATATTTCATGTCGCTGTTCCAGGCCGCCGGCCTGCAGCCGACCATTCTGGAACGCACCGCGCATCTGCCCATGGTGCGGTCCCTGGTGGCCAACGGGTTCGGCTACGGCCTGTTGAACGTGCCGAGCATGAATGTCGACGCCCCCGACGGGAAGCCGCTTTGCTATGTGCCGATCAAGGACGATGCGCGGCCGATGAATTTGGGCCTCGCGACCATTCTTTCGGAACGGAAGTCCCGCGTCCTGACCGCCTTCGGGGAGCATTGCCGCGCCGCCATCACCGCGGCCTCCGCGCCCGGCATGACGATGCTGAAAGGGGTAGCCCGGAAGAAGGCCTGATCAGGCCTCCAGCCGCTCGATCAAGGCGTCCAGCATGCGGTCGCATTTCGCCATCTGGTCGATGGCGATGAACTCGTCCGGCTTGTGGCCCTGGGCCATGGAGCCGGGGCCGCAGACAACCGTGGGAATACCGACCTGCGTGCTGAACAATCCGCCTTCCGTCCCGAAGGCGAGCTTCGTCGTGCTGTTCGCGCCGGTCAGCGCCTGGACGAATTTGACGATCTCGGCATCCAGCGGCGTGTCCAGGCCGGGATAGCTGTTCACGATCTTGATCCCGATCCCGCCGCCGTTGCCGAAGCGCCGGGCGATATCGGCGGACGCGTCTTCGATGCGCCCAAGGATCGCGCCGGGGTCGTCGGTTTGGATGTTCCGGATTTCGAAATCGACGGTGCATTCATTCGGCACGATGTTGAGCGCCGTGCCGCCGGCGATGATGCCGGGATGGATGGTCGTGTAGGGAATGTCATAGGCATCGTCCCTGGATGCCGAGGCGGCGATTTCCGCCTGCATTTCCTGCAGCATCCCGACAAAGGCCGCCGCCACCTGGATGGCGTTCACGCCGGTCGGGGCGAGGGCCGAGTGGACGGATAGTCCCGTGCAGACCGCGCGCGCCGCCGTCTTTCCCTTATGGCCGTTCGCGACGACCAGTTCCGTCGGCTCGCCCACGATGCACATGGCGGGCTTCACCGGCGCTGCCTCCAGAATGTCCAGCAGCCGCCGGACGCCGACGCAGCCGATTTCCTCGTCATAGGAGAGCGCCAAATGCAGCGGTGTGACGAGCGGGCGTTCCGCGGCCGCCATCGCGGCGCGAAGGGCGCAGGCGACGAAACCCTTCATGTCGGTCGTGCCCCGGCCGTACAGGCGGCCCTCCCGCTCGGTCATCCTGAACGGATCCACCGTCCAGGCCTGCCCGGTCACGGGGACGACGTCGGTATGCCCGGACAGCATCACGCCGCCCTTGTCCGTCGGGCCGATGGTGGCGAACAGATTGGCGCAATGACCGTGATCGTCCCGAACCAAGGTGCTCTCGATTCCGGCCCCGTCCAGCAATTCGCGCACATAATCGATCAGCCCCAAATTCGGGGTGCGGCTGACTGTGTCGAAGGCGATCAGCTTGTCCAGGATTTCGATGCTGTTCGGCATGGCGGCCCTTTCAGGATGGTCTATCATCCCTAGCGCATCGGGCGGCGGCGTCCAATGCGCATTTCGTGAACGGGGGGAACCGGATTGTTTAGCGTTTAGCCGTTTGCCACAAAATGAATCGTCGTTCATTATTCCGCGCGGCATCCAACCGACAAGGAACGATCATGGGCAAGGCATCCTCCACCGCAGGCAAGAACGTCGATGCGGTCGTCATCGGGGCGGGTTTTACCGGCCTGTACCAGCTTCACCTGCTGCGCGACCGGTTGGGCCTGAATGTCCGGGTTCTGGAGCGCGGGGACGGGGTGGGCGGCACCTGGTACTGGAACCGGTATCCCGGCGCGCGCTGCGATTCCGAAAGCCATTCCTACTGCTACTATTTCAATGACGAGATCCTGCAGGAATGGGAGTGGTCCGAACGCTATCCCCAGCAGCCGGAAATCGTCCGGTATCTCGATTTCGTCGCCGGGAAGCTGGACCTGAAGAAGGATATCCGGTTCGGGGCCAATGTCACGGCCGCCCGCTATGACGAAGCGGCGAACCGCTGGCATGTGAAAACGGAAGCGGGTGAGGTCTTCACGGCGAAGTATTTGATCACCGGCGTCGGCTGCCTTTCGTCGGCGAATGTGCCCAACATCCCCGGACGCGATTCCTTCAAGGGCGCGTGGTACCACACCGGCCAGTGGCCGCATGAGGGGGTCGATTTCAAAGGCAAGCGGGTCGGGCAGATCGGCACGGGATCGACCGGCATTCAGGCGGTCCCCGTCATTGCCGAGACAGCCCAGCACCTGACCGTCTTCCAGCGCACGGCGAATTACAGCATCCCGGCCCAGAACGGGCCATTGTCTGATGAATTCAAGCAATGGGCGAAGCAGAACACGGACGACATCCGCCGGACCATGCATGCCTCCACCAACGGGCATCCATTCCTGATCGCCAAGCGAAACACCACCGACGTTTCCGACCAAGAACGGGAAGCGATCTATGAGAAGGCCTGGGAGGTCGGCGGGCTTCGGTTCCGGGCCACCTTCCAGGACCTGTTGATCGACAAGGCGGCAAACGACACCGCGGCGGAATTCCTGAAGAGCAAGATCGGGGAGATCGTGAAGGATCCGGCAACCGCCGCCACGCTCGCCAATATCGATCATCCTTTCGCTACCAAGCGGCCGCCCATCGATACCGGCTATTTCGAGGCCTATAACCGCGACAATGTCAGCTTGGTGGATTTGCGCAAAACCCCGATCGTGGAGATCACGGAAAAGGGCGTTCGCACGACTGAGAAGGAATACGAACTGGACATCATCGTTTTCGCGACCGGTTTCGACGCGATGACGGGGTCCCTGCTGAAACTCGGCATTGTCGGGCGCGACGGGGTGCCGCTCTCCAAGGCGTGGGAAGCGGGGCCGCGGACCTATCTGGGCCTGCAGGTCGCCGGTTTCCCGAACATGTTCACCATTACGGGGCCGGGCAGTCCCTCCGTTCTTTGCAATATGCCGGTCGCCATCGAGCAGCATGTGGAATGGGTGACCGACTGCATCGAGCATATGGAGAAGAACGGCATCGCGCGGGTCGAGGCGACCGAGGAGGCCGTCGCCGGCTGGGTCGAGCACGTCAACGACGCGGCCAATGCGACGCTGCTGCCGCAAGCTGGGCATTCCTGGTATCTCGGCGCGAACGTACCCGGAAAGCCCAGGGTCTTCATGCCTTACGCGGGCGGCATGGCGAAATACCGTGCGATCTGTGACGAGGTCGCCGAGGACGGATATCGCGGCTTCGTCTTCTCCGCCGAGGGGGCGCGGACGGACAGGCGCGCGGCCCGGTAGCAAAGCGCTTCAACAAAGATAAAGAGAACGGAAAATGACAGGGACGGGAACCTATGACGGCCGTATCGCGGTCGTCACCGGCGGCGCCAGCGGGATCGGCGCGGCCTGTGCGCGGCTGCTGGCGGCGCGCGGCGCGAAGGTCGTCGTGGCGGATATGAACGAAGCGGGCGCGATGGCGGTCGCGGCTGAGCTCGGCGGTGCCGGTTACGCCATCGACGTCCGGGACGCGGATGCGGTGGCGGCCCTGGCCGAGAAAACCGAGCGTGACGTCGGGCCGACCGATATCCTGGTCACCTCGGCCGGTATCGTTCAGGCGCCCTTGCCGCCGGAAGACCTGCCGCTTGAGGTTTACGACAATGTCATCGCGGTGAACCTGCGCGGAACCTACCTGACCGCCAAAGCCTATGGCGCCTTCATGGTGCAACGGCGGCGCGGGGCGATCGTGACGATCAGTTCGATCACCGCCGAACGCTCCGTTCCCTTGCATGCCTATGCGCCGACCAAGGCCGCAGTGACGAATTTGACCGCCGGCCTTGCCGCCGAATGGGGCAGTGCCGGGATCCGCGTCAATACGGTGGAACCCGGCTTCACACGCACCCCCGCCTTGCAGGACCAGATCGACAGGGGCAACCGCGACCCCGCGCTGCTGGCGGCGAATTCCACCCTCGGCCGCATGGTGGAGCCGGAGGAGATCGCCAAGGCCGTTGCTTTCCTGGCGTCGGACGAAGCGTCGGCGATTACCGGGATCGCGCTGCCGGTCGATGCGGGTTTCTTCTGCGCCGGGTCCTGGCATCCCTATGGCGGGGTGCGGCAGCGCTGAGGGGCGGCTTAGGAAAAAAGCCCCTTGGTCAGGACTTTCATATAGGCCTTGATGACATGCTCGGGCACCGGCCCGGCATGGCCCTTTTCGTCGCGGGCGTAGCGCATGGCGATGTAGGACCGGGCCGCCAGCAGCACGTAGATCACCGCTTCCAACTCGTCTTCGTCGTACCCCGCGATTTCGCCGCGCGCGACCGCGCGGTCGAGGGCGTTCCGGTAGCCTTCCACCAGCACCCGGAAATGCTCGGCATGCGCCTTGGGCGCGAAAACCTCCGCTTCGTAGAGAATGCGGTAGAAGCCCGGATGCCGGTCGAGATAGTCGAAGAAGGCGCGTAGACGGGCTTCTTCCCGTGCCGGGCCGGCCAGGCCGCGCGGCAGGGATTGCGCAATGTGATCCAGCATTTCGCGGCCCATATAGGGCAGCAGCTTGTCCAGAATGTCCTGCCGCGAGTCGAAATAGTTGTAGAAGGTGCCCTGCGCCACGCCGGCAAGCTGGGTGATCTTGGCGATCGAGGCTTCGGCATAGCCGTCATTGCCGACGACCTCGGCGGCTGCTTCCAATAACAGCCTGCGGGTTTCACGCGCCTTTTCCTCACGCGACAAGCGCCGCGGCGGCTGTCTGTGCAGGGCGGATTGCTTGCTCATGGGAAACCTGTGCCGGCTACCGTAAGGGGGATGGTTTCGCGGTCCCCGAAAAGATGCGGGCGAATTGGGGCCGACGCAGATCGGATCCGGGGCTGGGGGACGACCATTTTCGTATTCTTCTTTCCGTGTCCGCTCACCCGCAGTTTGTGTCTCTGCCACGACCAGGGTCAAGCCGGGATGATCATTTGCCCGCTTCAATTTGCTGACCGCATTTTGCCGACATCAATATGCCGTATTGAAATTGCCGTTCTCTTTGGGCGAGACGCCGACCAGAAAAACGCGTTGCCCGAGGGGCTTCATATTTGTATACAGAACTCAGAATGTTGAAGAGAAGCTCCCATGAGCGTTATTCGGTCCGTACCCAATCTGTCCGACCAGATTTACCAACTGGTCGTCGATGAGATTTGCGACGGCGTACTGCCGCCGGGCGCGCCCCTGGTACAGGAACGCTTGGCGGAACGGTTCGGCGTTTCCCGTCAACCGATCCAGCAGGCCACGGCGCTTCTCAAGGCGGACGGCCTGATCGAAGAGGCGGGCAAACGCGGCATGCGGGTCGCGTCGCTGGATATCGCGTCGATGCGGCATCACTATCAACTGCGCGGGGCGCTGGACGCCCTGGCGGCGCGCTTGGCGGCGGAAACGGCCGCCGGGAGCGCGGCCCTGGCGCGCGACTTGGAAAAACGCGGCGGGGACATCATCAGCCGTGGCCTGAAAGCCGTTCAAAGCGGCAGCGTCCGCAACCAGGTCCGCGAGGAGACGGCGTTTCACTTCTTCATCTATGAGGTTTCGGGCAATCCGCTGATGGCCAAGAGCGCGGAGCCCCATTGGCGATATCTGCGCCGCGCCATGGGCGACCGACTGCGGGAAACGCCGCAGCCCGAGGCGATCTGGCGGCAGCATGAAGAAATTCTGGCCGCGATCGTTTCCGGAAAGCCGGATCTTGCGGCCGCGCGGGCCGAGAAACACGTGGCATTGGCGACCGAGATGCTCGTCGAAACCTTCTCGGGAGAACAGCGCGAAACCTTCCGGGCAGGCCGCTGACGTCCCACCCTCAACCGACAAACCGAACACCCTAATGCGGAGAGACCGTGATGATCGACCTTGGCAACAGAGTTTCCATCTACCAACCCGAACAGGAAGGGCTCAAGTTTCCGGAGGAGCCGAAACTGAACTCAAACGAGGAAATCCGGCTGGACCGGAAAAAGCGGCTGGTTGCCGCCTGCCGTGCCTTTGCCCAGCAGAAGTTCGACTACGGTTTCGCGGGGCACCTGACGATCCGTGATCCCGAACATCCGGAACTCTATTGGACCAACCCGATGGCGGTTCATTTCGATCAGGTGAAGCTGTCGAACCTCATCCTGGTCGATCACAAGGGAAAGGTGATCGAGGGCGACTATGCGGTGAACCAGGCGGGATTCGTCCTGCATGGCGCGGTGCATGAGGAACATCCAGAAATCCTGGCGATGTGCCATGCGCATACCCTCTACGGCACGGCTTTCGCGTCGCTCGGCCGCCCCCTCGATCCGATCAGCCAGGACGCCTGCGCCTTCTTCGAAGACCATGTGGTGATCGAGGAAAAAGCGGGCGCGGTCGCCGTCGAAGTCGATGCGGGCCCGAAGGTCGCCAAGGCGTTCAAGGGCGTGAAAGCGGCGATCCACCAGAATCACGGTCTGCTGACGGCCAGCCGCCACAGCATCGATTCCGCGGCCTTCTGGTTCATCGCGCTGGAACGCTGCTGCCAGCAGCAATTGATGGTCGAAGCGACCGGCATAAAGCCGACTTTCGTGCCGGAAGACTCCGCCCGGTACAGCCGCGAGCATGTCGGCAGCGACTATATCGGCTGGCTGCATTTCCAAACGATCTACGACCAATTGACCGTCAAGGAACCGGACATGTTCCACTAGGCGGAAACGGCCTCAGGCGCTGGGGGCAGGGCGGTCCAGCGGCCGCCCTGTATCGCTACGATTTCATCCGGCGGCCGGCCGTCAAGGCGGCGCCGGACGGTCCCGCGGCTTCGGCGTGCAGGCACCCGGCTTCCAGCTTGAACTCGTCGCCCGCGCCGTAGACCGTCGTCTTGCCGTCGACGGTGACGCGAAATTCGCCTGCCGTGACCAGACCCCAGGCATCGAAGTCATGGGTGTGGTCGTCAAGGCCTTCGGCAGGGCCGAGTTCGCGGCGGACGACCGTATAGCCTTCACCCTCTACGCGTTTTTCGAAAGCAGCCGTGTCGATTTTACTCATGCCGTTTCCTTCCTTTGCGCCCGCGGATCGGGAGAGTTCCCAGCTGGGCGCGATCCGGGAAGTGTATTCACGAATGCGGGGCGATGTGAAGGTTTGCGAAATCGGCACGAGTGTCAGAACCACATGACCCTCGCCGGATGCCGGACGGCGAGGCGGATTTTCGCCGAAACCAATCATCGGTGAAACGCATATCAAAATCGGCTGACGGCGACGCGGTCCAGGTGCCGTTCTCGCGGAAAGTGATCGCTTTCTCGCCCGCTCGTATTATAACCTCGGGCAAAGAAGTACGGTTCGGCAGGTACCGATGCCGTCGCGGCCGAATTGGCCCCCCGTACCGAAGCGCCAGAAGACACGCATCGCAAAATCACGGTGAAGGCTGAAACAGGACAGGGAATGCCTTCCCCACTCACAATTCATCCCGCTAGGACATATTCATGAAGTTCCGCTTTCCAATCGTCATTATCGATGAAGATTTCCGGTCCGAAAATTCTTCCGGTCTCGGCATACGCGCGATCGCGCAAGCCATTGAAAATGAAGAATTTGAAGTTCTTGGGGCGACCAGCTATGGCGATCTGTCGCAATTCGCCCAGCAGCAGTCGCGGGCCAGCGCCTTCGTGCTTTCCATCGACGACGAGGAATTCACCCCAGGGCCCGACCTCGACCCGGCGGTGCTCAATCTGCGCAATTTCATTGAGGAAGTGCGTTGGAAAAACGCCGAGGTGCCGATCTACATCTATGGCGAGACCAAGACCAGCCGCCATATCCCGAACGATATCCTGCGCGAGCTGCACGGCTTCATCCACATGTTCGAGGATACGCCGGAATTCGTCGCCCGCCACATCGTGCGCGAGGCGAAAAGCTACCTGGAGAGCATCCAGCCGCCGTTCTTCAAGGCGCTCCTCGATTATGCCGAAGATGGTTCCTATTCGTGGCATTGTCCGGGGCATTCGGGCGGCGTCGCCTTCCTGAAAAGCCCGATCGGTCAGATGTACCATCAGTTCTATGGCGAGAACATGCTGCGCGCCGACGTCTGCAACGCCGTGGAGGAATTGGGCCAGTTGCTGGACCATGACGGCGCCATCGGCGCCTCCGAGCGCAATGCCGCACGCATCTTCAACGCCGATCACTGTTTCTTCGTGACGAACGGCACATCGACGTCCAACAAGATGGTCTGGCACCACACCGTCGCGCCGGGCGACGTGGTCGTGGTGGACCGCAACTGCCACAAGTCCATCCTGCATTCGATCATCATGACGGGCGCCATTCCGGTCTTCCTGAAACCGACGCGGAATCACCACGGAATCATCGGCCCGATCCCGCAGGCGGAGTTTGAAGTGGAGGCGATCAAGGCGAAGATCCGCGCCAATCCCCTGCTGCAGGGCGTGGATGCGGACGCGGTCAAGCCGCGGATCATGACGCTGACCCAGTCGACCTATGACGGCGTGCTCTACAACACGGAAACCATCAAGGGCATGCTCGACAGCTATGTGGACAATCTGCATTTCGACGAAGCCTGGCTGCCGCATGCGGCCTTCCACCCGTTCTACGGCACCTATCACTCGATGGGCCGCAAGCGGGAGCGGACCAAGCATTCGGTCGTCTACGCCACGCAGTCGGTGCACAAGCTGTTGGCCGGAATCAGTCAGGCGAGCCATGTGCTGGTGCAGGATTCGCAGGAGACGAAGCTGGACCGGCATCTCTTCAATGAAGCCTATCTGATGCATACCAGCACCAGCCCGCAATACAGTATCATCGCGAGCTGCGACGTCGCCGCCGCCATGATGGAGCCGCCGGGCGGCACCGCACTGGTGGAGGAAAGCATCGCCGAGGCGCTCAATTTCCGCCGGGCGATGCGAAAGGTCGACGATGAATTCGGCGCGGACGACTGGTGGTTCCAGGTCTGGGGGCCGGATCAACTCGTCGATGAAGGCATCGGCCGAACCGCGGATTGGGTCCTGAAGAAGACGGACGCGGACGGCGTTCAGGCCTCCGATGGCGAGGATTCATGGCACGGTTTCGGCGATATGGCGCCGGGCTTCAATATGCTCGATCCGATCAAGGCCACGATCGTCACGCCCGGTCTGAACATGGACGGGCGGTTCGAGGATTGGGGAATTCCGGCGTCCATCGTGACCAAGTATCTGGCGGAGCATGGCGTGGTGGTGGAGAAGACCGGCCTGTACAGTTTCTTCATCATGTTCACGATCGGCATCACCAAGGGCCGCTGGAACACCCTGCTGACCGCGCTGCAGCAGTTCAAGGACGATTTCGGCAAGAACCAGCCGGTATGGCGCGCCATGCCCGAATTCTGCGCCAAGCAGCCGCGCTACGAGAGCATGGGGCTGCGCGACCTCTGCCAGCATGTTCACGCGCTCTATTCGAAATACGGTGTCGCGATCCTCTCCACCGACATGTATCTCAGCGACCTGACGCCGGCCATGACGCCCAGCGACGCGTTCTCCCATATCGCGCGGCGGACGACCCAGCGCGTGCCGATCGACGCGTTGGAAGGGCGCATCACGACCAGTCTGGTCACGCCCTATCCGCCGGGCATTCCGCTGTTGATTCCGGGCGAGGTTTTCAACCGGAAAATCGTGGAATATCTGAAGTTCAACCGTGAATTCGCCCGCGAATGCCCCGGCTTCGAGACCGATATACACGGCCTTGTTCAAGAAGTCGGGGATGACGGACAGTTGCACTACTTCGCCGATTGCGTGGCCGCGTGACTATATCCCCAATCTGTCGCGCAAGGCGTACCACCAGGATCCGGCCACCGAATAGGGCACCCTGAACACCCGCCCGCCGGGGAACGGGAACCAGGGCACCTTTTCGAAGACGTCGAATCTCGACCGGTCGCCGTCGATGGCTTCCGACAGGATGCGGCCGAAGGTGTGCGATCCGGTGACGCCATGGCCGCTGTAGCCATGCGCGAAATAGGTGCTGTTGCCGATCCGGCCCATCTGCGGCACCCGGCTGAAGGACAGGGCGAAGTTTCCGCTCCAGGCGTAGTCGACTTTCACGTCCTTCAATTGCGGGAACACCTTAGTCATGTTGGGCAGCAGCTTGGCCTTGATGTCGCTGGGATCGGTGCCGCCATAGACCAGACCGCCGCCGAACAGCATGCGCTTGTCGGCCGACAGGCGGTAGTAGTCCAGAATATAGCGAACGTCCTCGACGCAGATATCGGTCGGCAGCAACTCATGCGCCCTTGCTTCGCCAAGCGGTTCGGTCGCGATGATCTGGGTGGAAACCGGCATGACGCGGGGCGTCAGCGTGGGCACCACGTGACCCAAATAGGCATTGCCGCACAGCACCAGCGTAGTGCAGGTGATCGACCCGTCCCTGGTCTTCACGACGGGTTTGGCGGAGTGGGTATCGACCGTGACGGCGGGGGTGTTTTCGTAGATCACTCCGCCAAGCGTCTCGAAGGCGGCCGCTTGGCCCAGGGCCAGGTTGAGCGGGTGAATATGGCCGCCGGAATGGTCGATGACGCCGCCGGCATAAACGTCGGAATTGACGTGTTTGCGCAGTTGCTCCCTGTCGAGCATTTCCTGGTTTTTGATCCCGTAACCCGCCCAGAGCTTCAGCCGGTCTTCCAATTCGCGCATATGCGCGCTGGTATAGGCGGTGAAGACGTTGCCGTCCTTCAGGTCGCACCGGATATCGTAAGTCTTGATGCGCTCGCGGATGATCTCGCCGCCTTCCTGGACCAGTCCGGCAACGAAATTAGCCGTGTCCGCGCCATAGCGTTTCTTGATCGTCTGCAGGCTGGCGTTCAGGCCGTTGACGATCTGGCCGCCGTTGCGGCCCGACGCGCCCCAGCCGACCCGGGCCGCCTCGATGATCGTGACCTTGTAGCCCTTCTCGGCCAGATGCAGGCCGGTCGAAAGACCGCTGTATCCGGCGCCGACGATCAGGATGTCGGTTGTGATATCGCCTTTTAGGGGCGGGCGGTCCGGGGACGGGTTGGCGCTGGCGGCGTAGTAGCTTGCGGTATGGGCGGCAACACCGTCAGCGGCGTTGACCTGGGTATTCATCATACGACTTCCAGATAGGTGTCATACTCAAAATCGGTGACCTGACGGGCGAAGCGCTTCAATTCCTGCATCTTGCTTTCGACCAGCATGGTCTGCAGGCGTTTCGAATAGACGCGCTGCACATGGCCGCCCCGCCGGAAGGCTTCGATGGCGGTCGCCCAATCGAGCGGAAGGTGATCCAGCTTCATGTTATAGGCATCGCCGCTGATCGGGGCGGCGGGTTCCATCCCGTCCTCGATGCCGACCAGGGCGCCGCCCAGGATGCTGGCCACGACCAGATAGGGGTTCGCGTCCGCACCGGCGACACGGTGCTCGATCCGCCGCGCCTTCGAACTGCCGCCCGGTATCCGGATGGCGGCGGTGCGGTTCTCGTAGCCCCAGGCGACGCTGGTCGGCGCATGGGCGCCGGGCAAAAGCCGGCGGTAGGAGTTTTCGTGCGGCGCGAAGGTGAGCGTGTTTTCCTGCATCGTCGCCAGCAGGCCCGCGACCGCGTTCAGCATCAGCGGCGATCCGTCCTCGGCGCCATTGTCGAACAGGTTTCGGCCGGTCTCGTCTTCGAGGGAGAAATGGACGTGGAAGCCGCTGCCCGACCGCTCGCCATAGGGTTTGGCCATGAAGGTCGCGGCGAGGCCGTGCTTGCGGGCGATGCCGCGCACGAGGCGCTTGAACAGGACCGCGTCGTCCGCGGCCTTCAAGGCGTCGGCGACGTGCACCATGTTGATTTCGAACTGTCCGGCGCCGTTCTCGGAAATCGCGGCGTCGGCCGGGATGTCCTGTTCGGCGCAGGCGTCGTAGACGTCGTCCAGGAATTCGTCGAAATGCTGCAATTCGTCCAGTGACAGGGCGCCGTCCGACCCCAGCCTCTTTTCCGTGATCGGCGAGCAGGGCGGCTGCGGCTGCGTGCCGCTGGGGTCGTAGAGGTAGAATTCCAACTCGGTCGCGACCACAGGCGTCAGGCCGCGCTTCGCATACCGGTCGACGACATTGGAAAGCGCCCGGCGCGGGTCGCCGGCGAAGGGTGTTCCGTCCTCCTCCAGCATCCACAACATGGCCAGCGCCGAGGGGCGGTTGGTCCAGTTGATCAACACGATGGGCCGGCCGGTGAAATCGCAGATCCCGTCGGAATCGCCGGTTTCGAAGACCAGCTCGTTGCCCTCGATATCCTCGCCCCAGACATCGACGCTCAGGATCGACAGCGGCATGCGAAGCCCGCCGCCCAGAATCTTCGACGCCTGCTCGACCGGCAGACGCTTGCCGCGCATGGTGCCGTTCAGATCGCAGACGCAGGCAAACACGGTTTCGATTTCCGGGCGTTCCAGCAGCCAGCTGTTCAGATTATCAAGAGACACTTTTTTTCCTCTATTGGGCGCACGAAGATTCGGTCACCGTTTAAGAATACGGCCCGTGGTTCCTCCGGTGTCAAACTGATTATCCGGTGGCCGCGCTGGATTTCGGGTTCACGCAAAATGGGATCGCGGCTCTCTCATGCATTGCGCCTGCAACCGCGCGGGCGGGCGCCGTCGCCCAACCGGTCGGTCACGCAATTCCGGCTGCTTCACATTTCGATAACCGTCGGCGGAATGGGGTCTGTGGTTTTTTCTTTCAGCGGCGACAGCATCGAGACGATATGCGTGACAATCCCATTCGCGCCCAAGGGCAGGCACAGTCGCGAATAGACCACCCAATCCTCTCTGTGACGCTCCGGAAGGGCGCTGTAGACAGGACGGGCATGGTCCAGAACCGACCCGTAGAGCTGCAGGGCGAAACCGGTGCGATCGTCGTTCCAGTCGCTGATGCGTTTTCCGGTCATGTCCTTGTCCATGCCGACCAGCGTCCGCGTCGTGAAAACTGCGTAGCGGAAGTCGCGGCCGCCATCGATCGGCTCCAGAAGATGTAGAAAGCCAATCCAGGGAAAGAGGTCTTCCGGCACGAAATCCGCTCGTTCCGGCATCGCACGCCCGGCGCGTCGCGCATTCCAGAACTGGAGAAGGGACAGTTCCTTTTCCGTGAGCATCTCCCTGGTGATCAACATTGCGTATTCCAATAAATTCTCGTTCCACCGGTCACTGTCGGCCGGCATATGCGAACAGGCTTATCATGGCGGAAAGGGGGCTTACAGCACTTTGCGGCCGGGCTCCACAAGCCGTGCCGTCCCGGCACCTGCCTGCGTATGGCGAGGGGCGAATTCGGTCTGATCACTTGGTCAATCGGCCTGCGCCGAAGGCGGTGGGGTCGATTGCGATGACGACGCAGAGCGGCTGACGCACGAGGCCGAGCTTCGCGCATAGTCTTTCCGACGCGTCGTTGCCTTCACGTATCCCGGTGAAGAAGCGTGTGAAGCCATGGCCCCTGTTCATCGCCAGCATCGACAGGCTTCCCATGGTCAGGGCCAGGCCTTCGCCTCTGCGATGTTCCGCCGTGCTCAGCATGCCCCACCAGGCGGCGCCGCCGACAGGTGTGGACGGGTGGAACATCGCGACCGCTGCGGAGCTCGCGACGGGTCGGCCCTCGCCGTCCCGCGCGAAAAGACAAACCGACTTGGCGTCGATTCCCCGCATGACGCGGCTGTTGGGCAGCAATACGCCGCCGCTGTCGGCCATCATCCTCGAGAGGGCGCGCAAATCCTCGGCGGGCGTATGCCGGTCGACATGGGTGACGGAAACGGCCTGTGGCAAGGGGCGCTGCTCCACGATCGACCGGGCCAGATCCAAGGATTGCGCCGTGCTTTCCCAGACTTCGAAGCGATCGGTCTTGAGCCCTTCCTCGTCGCAGGCGCGGATGTGTTCTTCGGCGCGGTCGATGGGGAGGTGGTCGCAGGCGCTGACGCCCAGCAGCCGGGTGAGCGCCAGGTGAAGGGCAAGCGCGTCTTCCGCATCCCCTCGAACGCCAACGGAACGGCCATGCGTTCCGAAGCAGTCGTCCTGACGGAGCAGGCGCCAAAGGGCCTCCGCCTTGCGCCCGGTGGCCTGCTGGTCCGGTGACCCGTAATAGTCTGTTTCCGTCATGCCGGCGCCTCCAGATTTAGGCCATCGCGAACGCCCGACGGGGCACGACGGCAGACGGTGAGAGCCTATATGCGCGGCGCCGCATGTGGGAAGGTCGGAATCAAACAGACCGACGACCGGATTTAGCTCGTCAGCTTCATGGACTATGATCTGGGATATTTCGACGACGAAACCTGCAGACTCGAACCCCTGCAGAATCCATTCGGACCAAAAGTGTTACCTATGTGTCCGGGTCGGACAAAATGGAAAGTGGTGGCGGATCAGGGATTTGAACCCCGGACACAAGGATTATGATTCCTCTGCTCTAACCACTGAGCTAATCCGCCACGGCCCTGACATACGGGCATCGCCGTGAGGCGAGGCGTTTTCCT
>Ga0209475_10003241_pt1 | contig 15240 bp, 2 predicted proteins | sample tdDd471_FD_187128 | JGI IMG/M metagenome (GOLD analysis project Ga0209475, IMG submission 187128) | Marine sediment microbial communities from the Atlantic coast under amendment with organic carbon and nitrate - tdDd47.1 (SPAdes)... | ecosystem: Environmental > Aquatic > Marine > Coastal >... | reverse complement strand
TTTCACTTGTGCTGATCTTGGTCCCAATAACGTAACATTAACCGTTACTGATGGAAATAATAACCCGGCCAATTGTATTGCGGTGGTAACTGTGCTTGACACTGTTTCTCCAACAATTACATGTCCGGGAAATCAAACAGAAACACCGGATGCTTCCTGTAATTTTACTTTACCTGACTATACAGCTTTAGCTACGCCGGCAGACAATTGTAGTGCCTCACCAACGGTGACTCAATCACCTATAGCGGGAACAGTTATTTCAGGAACGACTACAATAACAATGACAGCTGATGACGGAAATGGAAACACTTCCTCATGTACTTTCATTGTAGTTTTAAATGATGCGACCTCGCCAACGGCAGTTTGTCAAAACATCAATTTGTATTTGGATGGAGCAGGAAACGGAACAATCACAGCCTCTGATTTAGATGGCGGTTCAACCGATAACTGTTCAGGAATAACATATAGTGCTTCTCAAACCGCTTTCACTTGTGCTGATCTTGGTCCCAATAACGTAACATTAACCGTTACTGATGGAAATAATAACCCGGCCAATTGTATTGCGGTGGTAACTGTGCTTGACACTGTCTCTCCAACAATTACATGTCCTGGAAATCAAACAGAAACACCTAATGCTTCCTGTAATTTTACTTTACCTGACTATACAGCTTTAGCTACGCCGGCAGACAATTGTAGTGCCTCACCAACGGTGACTCAATCACCTATAGCTGGAACAGTTATTTCAGGAACAACTGCAATAACAATGACAGCTGATGATGGGAATGGGAATACTGCCAATTGTACTTTTGATGTGATAATAAATGATGTTACTCCACCAGCAGCAGTTTGTCAAAACATAAATGTTTATTTGGATGGAGCTGGTAATGCTACAATAGTTGCTGCTGATATCGATGGTGGTTCAACAGATAACTGTTCGGGATTAACGTTAAGTGCTTCTCAAACAGCGTTTACATGTGCTAACCTGGATGCGAACAATGTAACACTTACTGTTACTGATGGAAATGGTGCTTCGGATGATTGTGTTGCCGTTGTAACGGTTTTGGATACAATCTCACCAAATGCTGTTTGCCAGGATATTTTGGTATACCTTGATGAAGCAGGGTCAGCAACGATATCTGCTTCAGATCTTGATAACGGATCAACCGACAATTGTGGCACTGTAACTTTTTCGGCATCTCAAACTTCTTTTATCTGCTCCGATATTGGACCCAAAAATGTAACTTTAATCGTTGACGATGGAAATGGAAACACTGCAAGTTGTGGTGCGCTTGTAACGGTTGCAGATACTACTTCCCCAACGGCAGTTTGTAAAAATATCGAAGTTTACCTGAATGGCTTTGGACAAGCTTCTATACTTGCCGATGATATTGATGGTGGTTCTTCCGATAATTGCGGACCGGTAAACTTATCTGCATCTCAATATAGTTTTGATTGTTTTGATCTGGGACCACAAAATGTAACACTTACAGTAAGCGATGCTTACAATAACTCAGCTACCTGCATTGCTGTAGTTACAGTTAAAGATGATATCGCCCCTGCAATATCCTGTATTGCACCTCCACCCTCGAACAATATTCCAGGCCAGAACCAGGCTTGGGTTATTCTTCCGGTTCCAAATACGGGTGATAATTGTTTTGTGAAAACCCTTACAAACGATTATACCAATCTTCCCAGTGCCAATGGACTATATCCTATTGGAACAACACAAGTAACCTGGACGGTTTATGATTACTATGGTAATTCAAGCGATTGTGTTGTTGATGTAGTTGTAATTGATAACGAACCACCAACAATTAGTTGCCCGGCAGATATTGACGTTGATAACGATCCCGGCCAGTGTGGGGCTGTAGTAAGCTTTACAGTTACAGGATCTGATAATGTTCCTGGCGTTACTATTTCAGCTGTACCGCCCTCCGGAAGTTTCTTTGTTGTGGGTACAACCCTGGTAACAGCAACAGCTACTGACCCAGCAGGCAACCAGGCACAATGTACATTCAATGTAACAGTGAATGACACTGAACCACCAACAATAAGTTGCCCTGCGGATATTACAGTTAATAACGATCCCGGCCAGTGTGGGGCTATAGTAAACTTAAATGTAACCGGATCTGATAATTGCCCTGGTGTTGCTGTTTCAACGTCACCACCATCAGGAAGTTTATTCGCTGTGGGAACAACCCTGGTAACAGCTACAGCCATTGATGCATCAGGCAACCCGGCAACGTGTTCATTCAACGTAACAGTAATTGATAATGAGCCGCCCCAGATTACTTGTCCGCCCAATATTTATTTTGAATTATGCGGTGCGGATACCAACCTGGTTATACCTCAGCCAGTAATCACTGAGAATTGTGGATACATCTTAACAAACGATTATACCGGCAGCGACGATGCCAGCGGAAATTATCCGGCCGGGATAACACTGGTAGTCTGGACTGTTACTGATGCATCAGACAACTCGATTTCATGCACACAAACCATCGAACTTCCTCAGGTTCCTTTGCCAATAGCTTATGCAGGCCTGGATGCTGCCATTCTGCACAACGAGAATTATCCATTAAATGACGCCATGGCTGCAAATTACAGTTCGATGCTATGGGAAAGCTCAGGCGATGGAAGTTTTAGTGATGCTTCGGAATTACATCCGGTTTATACGCCGGGTGATAATGATAAACTGGCCGGTAGTGTTGAGTTAAGCCTGTCGCTTGAAGGATTGAATTCCTGTGGCTTTGCTGATGTTGATGAAATGATACTCACTATTTACAGGCCTCCAAGCGTTGAGATTACTTTCCCATTGGAAGGGGATAATTTTTACGATTATACAATTTCTGCAACAGGTACTGCAGCCGATCCCGATGGCGACCTGGCTGATGTTTATGTGAATCTTAACGGTGGCGGTTGGGAACTGGCCACAGGAACAGATGCCTGGACCAAAGACCTGATCCTGGTCTACGGTGAAAACCTCATCCAGGCCAAGGCTGTAGATGCACTGGGCTTAGAATCAGAAGTTGCCGAAGTAAATGTTTTCCTTGGTATCCAGGTTATTCCTCTTGCACAGGGCTGGTCGGCCATTTCTTCATACCTCACTCCCGACGATCCGGCACTTGAAACGCTCATGGCCGGTGTGGGCATTCCCGGCAACCTGACCATCATGCTTGGGTCCCCGGGTGTTTTCTGGCCTGATCACAGCATCAATAACATTGGCGACTGGAATGTTCTTGAAGGCTACAAGGTCAAATATAAAAATGCAGATGAGTTGATCGTTCGTGGTGATAAATTACCTGATAATGATGTAAGCTTCAGTGAAGGTTTCCATATCATACCTGTATTGTCTAATGTGGCGTCGCCCATTGCTCAAATTTTTGCAGATCCTGTGAACGATGTCAGCTATATTTTCGATCTGACTTCAGCGCTGGCTTATTGGCCACAAGGTGGGATATTATCTTTAACTGAACTTATTCCGGGTAGGGGATACCTTGCAAGTTTCAATAAAGAAGTTACCATCGATTTTCCGGACTATCAGAACCTGAAATCAGAAGTTATTCAAAACGTAAGCATAGCTGAACAAACTGGCCCCTGGAATTATTTCCGAACAGGAAGTATGCATTTAATTTCTATTGACCAGGATGCTACCGAAAATTTTAAGGAAATTTCCCATATCGGTGCATTAGATGCAAACGGTAATTGTATTGGTTCGGTTCAATTAAATCTATCAAATGGGAACTGTCTGCTGACTATTTTTGGTGATGATGAAACCACCTCTCAAAAGGATGGTGCTTCCGATGCAGAGTTTTTAACCTTCAAAGCCTACAGTCAGCACCAGAATATTGAATACGAAATCATACCTGAGTTTAGCAACAAAATGCCCGATGTTTCTGGTGAGTTTAGGACAAATGGGATGTCGATGATTGTTAACTTTAAGGAATCGTCAACCGGATTTGCTGGCTCAACCGGCGATGGCTTACAGGTAGAATTGTTCCCAAATCCTGCAAGGGATGTGGTTTCGCTTGTATGCCCGGATTACGCAGTTGATACTCAGTTCAGGCTGAATTTATAAATTCCAATGGTAATTTAGCTAAGATGATCGAACTAACCGGCAAGTCTACAAACATTGATTTGGATGGTATGACCCCAGGAGTGTATTTTGTGAAGATCACTTCGCAAAGTGCTACGGTTATTAAGAAACTTGTTATTCAATAGGAGTGGAGTACTTGAGTTTTGGAGTAATGAAATTTAAGGACTTCTAAGCTCTACTTTCCAACATCTAATACTCTTAAACAAATCCCGGCTTCATCAACAGATGGGCCGGGATTTTTTTTACTCCTTGCACCCATCATAAGACTGATATGGATTATCTTGATTTGTTAAAAATTTCACAAAAAATGATTATTGATAAACACAATTCATTGCTATCTTGTTTTTAATAACCAATTGCATGTGCTTACTGCAAATAGCAGGGCCATGTAAATAAGTATTGAGCTTAAACAATGTCATAAACCCTAAATCTAACAAGTGACCGCATCCTTAGCTGAACTGGCTAAGTATGAATTTATTAATGAATCTATTCACCTAAACCTATTATTATGAAAATTTTTACTTTGTTTGTTTTATGCCTGTTTAGTGGCGTATTGGTCGCCCAGGAGCGATTTGAAATTAGAAATCCTGAAATAATTGAAGCAACATTTTTGGGAGAATCGAAGCCTCTGCGCGATTTTGTACCGGATCCCAATTATCGGGAAAAAGTTATCAAGCCTGAAAGACTGGGTTATCATCCCAAAAAAAACTGGCCGCTTCACGAAAGCGTAAACCCCAATGCATTGCCCAAAGACGGAGATCCTGCGTTGCAAAAAAATTATTCTCCTGCTAGAGGTGTGAAAGACCTTGAATTAAACATTGATGGTTTGGGTTATACATTTGTTAATCCCTCCGACCCAAATGTTGACGTGGGCCCCAATCATGTAATTCAAATGATTAATGGTGGCGGCACCCAGTATCAGATCTGGGATAAATCCGGAAATTCACTGTTTGGGCCAGCTAGTTTTGCAGCAACCATAGGAGGTACAGGCTGGGGAGACCCGATTGTTATCTATGATCAATTGGCTGATCGCTGGTTGATGTCTGAGTTTGGCCTTAGCAATTCATTATTTGTAGCCGTTAGTGCTACCTCCGACCCACTTGGAACATGGTATACATACACTTTTAGTACGCCGGGTTTTCCCGACTACCCCAAGTATTCTGTGTGGCCTGATGCCTATTACGTTACTACCAACGAAAGCACTCTTGGTGTTTATGCTTTAGATCGGGCAGCAATGCTGGCAGGAACACCGGCAACAGCGCAACGTTTTTCAACACCCAGGTACACGGGTGTTGGCTTTCAGGCAAATACACCTGTTGCACTTACCGGACTTACAGTTCCACCTCCCGGAACACCTGCCATGTTTATGCGCATGGCCGATGATGCCTGGGATGTATCAATACCCAACGACCGGCTGGAAATTTATGAGCTGAGCATTGATTTTGCAACACCTGCAAATTCTGTTCTTTCCGGTCCAACATTTTTGGCAACCGATCCCTTTGATACGGAGTTGAATGGTTTTAATGCTTTTGCCGCTTTTCCACAACCCGGAAGTGGCATATTACTTGATCCCTTACGTGAGGTGTTGATGTACCAGGTCCAGTATCGGAATTTCGGCACCCACGAGTCTATTGTTTGCAATCATGTTACTGATGTGGATGGGAACGACAGGGGTGGCATCCGATGGTATGAATTGAGAAAATCAGGAAATGACCCCTGGACTATCTTTCAGCAGGGTACATACTCACCCGATGCCGATAACCGTTGGATGGGAGCAATTGCAATCAATGGTCATGGAGATATCGGTCTGATGTATAATATCACCTCAGGAACAACTTACCCCGGAATACGTTACACAGGACGTAAAGCCGGTGATCCCCCGGGTACAATGACAGAAGGTGAAACCACCATTGGGGTTGGTCTTGCAGCCAATGGAAGCAACCGCTATGGAGACTACAACTCATTAAGTGTTGATCCTTTGGATGAAACAACATTTTGGGGTACAGCACAATATAACCCTACAAGCCAATGGAGCACCAAAATAGTTGCTTTCGAAATAACTAATGGTTCTTACTGTACAGGTGACAATATCTTTTATGTAAATGACGATGCTGCTGGATTGAATGATGGTAGTACCTGGAATAATGCCTTCAATGATCTCCAGTTTGCGCTGGAACAGGCAGAACTTTGTCCCGATATCACCCAGGTATGGGTAGCCACAGGAACCTATTACCCCAACTTAGGCATCGACCGCAATACTTCATTTGTGATGCAAAATAACCTTGCAATCTATGGCGGATTGGCAGGCACAGAAGCACCGGATTACGACATGTCCTTAAGGGATTTTGTTGCAAACGAAACAATCCTCAGTGGGGATCTACTTGGCGACGATGGGCCTGATTTTGCCAATAATGGCGACAATAGCTATCACGTGCTTAAAAATATTTTTGCCTTCGGCAACGAACTTGATAACACTGCTGTGCTTGACGGTTTTACAATCACAGGTGGCAATGCCAATGGTAGTGATTTTGCCGCATATGGAGGCGGAATGTTTAATTATTACGCTTCACCGATTGTGCGCAATTGCTCCTTCTCAGGCAATGCGGCTTTATCCGGCGGAGGTTTGGCCAATCATTATTGTGACCTTAACCTGACGGTGACAGATTGTTCATTTATAGATAATTCTGCAGGAGATGGCGGAGGGGTATTTAACTTCTATTCCTCGACAATGTTGAGCAATGTTACTTTTTTAAATAATTCGGCTACATCTAACGGTGGTGGATTGCGTATGAGTGATTCAAATCCCTCTCCTTTGAATAATGTTGTTTTCTCAAATAATTCCGCTCAAAACGGGGGCGGGATTTTTAGTAGTGGAAGCAACATGACAATTATAAACGCTTCTTTTTCAAATAATCTGGCCACTGCTGCTGCTGGTGGCATATATTATAGCCAGGATGTACCTACAAACCTGTTTGTTACGAATAGTATATTATGGGGCAATAGAAATGGAGCGGACGAGATCAGTAGCTTTTACTCAAATAATCCAGGTAGCATTATTGCCAACAACTCTGATATAGAACAGGACAGCGGAGTATTCCCGGGCACAGACAATCTGAATATTGACCCGCTTTTTGTAGACCCGGCTACTGACAACCTATACCTGCAATCCTGCTCTCCAGTCATTGATGCTGGGACATCAGTTGATGCTCCGGCTAGCGACATTGAAGGATTGGGAAGAGTTGATGCAATTGCCGGTGGTAGCATAGTTGACATGGGTGCTCACGAATACCAATCGGTCCTGTCTGATGCAACACATTGGTTTGTTGATGCCGCTGCTGCTGCTTCAGGAAATGGAACAAGTTGGGCATGCGCATTCAATGATTTACAAACCGCATTGGCAATTGCAGTTCCGGATGCTGACAACAAAATTTGGGTAGCTGCAGGCGCGTATTATCCCACCTCAGGCACCGACCGTAACATCTCTTTTGTGATGAAAAACGGTGTTGCTATCTACGGAGGCTTTGATGGTACAGAAGATCCATTGACATTTGACCTGGCTGATCGGGATTTTGTTGCAAATGAAACAATACTCAGTGGCGATATTGACCAGAACGATGGGCCTGATTTTACCAATAATGAAGGGAACAGTCTCCATGTTATTTTTAATAACAATAATGGACTCAATAGCAGTTCCGTTTTGGATGGATTTACTATCACTGGTGGGAATGCGGATGGTGCTTATCCGGATAATAGTGGTGCTGGGATGTTTAATTATCTTTCATCTCCTGTTGTTGGTAAATGTAATTTTATACAAAATTCAGCCTCGTCTGTTGGTGGTGCAATGTATAATATTTCGGGCAACATCAGTTTGTCGGATTGCAATTTCAATGATAATTTTGCAGGTTGGGGTGGAGCCATTGCTACACATGCAACATTAGGATATTCAGTTGACCATACTTTGATTAATTGTGATTTTACCGGAAATATAGGCACGGGTGGCGGAGGAGCCATCAATCATGGCTTTGTCGGCTCAACCGGTAGTGGTTTGTTCGAATGTATCAATTGTACATTTATTGATAATATTTCCTTTAATGGGAGTAACTATGGAGGAGGTGGCGCATTCTTCAATGAAGAAATTGGTTTCGATGGCAAGTTTACAAATTGCCTGTTTGATGGAAACCAGGGATTAGGTTCTGAAGATTGGGGAGGTGGTGCATTTTTGATTTACGAAGGCAATTGTACAATCATCAATTCCACGATTGTGAATAGTGTTTCGGCTACTGTAGGAGGAGCCATAAGTATTTGGTCAAGCAATAGTGTTGTGGAGTTAAAAAATTCAGTGCTTTGGAATAATTCAGCTGATAGCGAAAATAGCATATATAATGGTCAGGGTGGAAGTGTAAATGTTGAGTACTGTCTCCTTCATGACAATGGCTGTCCTGCTGATGTTAGCTGTGGAGATGGCATGATATACAATCATGATCCTCTTTTCGTTGCATCTGATGACTTTCATTTGCAGCCCTGCTCCCCGGCAATTGATGCCGGAACTGATGCTGGGGCACCAACTGATGACCTGGATGGCAATCCAAGGCCTTTCAGTCCGATGGGTTATGTCCCGGCAACGGTTGATATGGGTTGCTATGAATATAGTATGTCAACTGATGTTTGCAGCATTTGTCCGGCCATAGCTTTTGCAGGAAATGATGCCGGTGTTTTCCCGGGTGATAATTATGAAATTTTGGATGCCGCAGCTGAGAATTATATCTCCGTTTTCTGGTCAACTGCAGGAGATGGTGCTTTTGATGATCCAACAATTCTGAACCCAATTTACACACCTGGACCAAATGATATAAGTGCTGGAGGGGTTGAGCTAACGCTCTCAATTGAAGGCATGAATTCATGTGGCATTGGTGACGACGACCAGATGACACTGGCTATCTATCAGCCACCAACAGTAGAAATTACCTATCCATTTGAAGGAGATGTCCTCTATGACTATCTGCTAACGGTTACTGGTACAGCAGCTGACATCAATGGCGATTTAACTGAAGTATATGTCAATCTAAATGGCGGTGGATGGGAGTTGGCTACCGGTACAGATGCATGGACCAAAGACCTGACACTTGCCATCGGTGAAAACCAAATATTGGCAAAGGCTGTCGACGCACAGGGTTTGGAATCTGATGTTGCTGAAGTAAATTTTATTTTGAGTGTTCAGGTTGTCCCGCTTATGCAGGGTTGGTCTGTTATTTCATCCTTCCTTATACCGCTCGATCCTGTCCTGGAGTTGGTTATGGCAGATGTTGGGATTCCCGGAAACCTGACAATTATGTTGGGTAAAGAGGGTATATTCTGGCCTGAACACAACATCAACTCCATAGGTGATTGGAATGTTTTTGAAGGTTATAAAGTAAAATTCAAAAACGTTGATGAACTGTTGGTCCATGGCGAAAAACCAATGGATAACAATGTTACTTTCAGTGCCGGATTCCACCTAATGCCTGTTCTGTCAAATGTTCCGGTGCAAGTTTCACAAATTTTTAGTGATCCTGAAAATGATGTGAAGTACTTGTTTGATCTGTCTTCAGGACAAATCTACTGGCCGCAGGGTGGTGTTTTAACTTTGTCAGAACTCATACCGGGTAAGGGATATCTTGCCAACTTCAACACAGAAGTTACCATCGATTTCCCTGATATAACAAATTTAAAATCAGCCTTTATTCATACAGACCCTGTTGTACAATCGAAGAGCCCATGGGATTATTCGGCTACCGGAGATGTGCATTTGATATCGATCGATCACGTTTCAGCTGAAGCAATGAAAGACGTAAGCCATATCGGCGCGTTCGATGTAAACGGTTATTGTATTGGTTCAGCTGAAATTAATCACACCAATGAAAATTATCTTTTAACCGTTTTTGGTGATGATGAAACCACCTCTAAAAAGGATGGTGCTTCTACTGCAGAGTTTTTAACCTTCAAAGCCTACAGTCAGCACCAGAATCTGGAATATGAAATCATTCCTGAATTCAGCAATAATATGCCCGATTATTCCGGACAATTTAAGGCCAACGGCATGTCATCCATAGTTGGTTTTAAAGATGCTGCAACTGGAATTGGTGGCAATACAACAAGTGGATTACAAGTTGATTTGTTCCCAAATCCGGCAAGGGATGTGGTTACACTGATTTGCCCGGATTATACAACCGATGCTCAATTTGAGGCGGAGTTTGTAAATTCCGGTGGTAAATTCGCAAAAAAGATTGAATTAACCGGTAAGTCCACAAACATTGATTTGGATGGTATGAATCCCGGTGTCTATTTTGTGAAGATTACTTCAGAAACTGGAACAGTGATTAAGAAACTTGTTATTCAGTAGAGGAGACGGATGCCATCCCTTTCAGAAGAACTAACGACAACCCTCTGAATTCTATAGTCTTCAAAAAAAAAACCGACTTCATCAACAGATGGGGCCAGTTTTTTTTAATTGTATTGATTAAGAATGCAATTCCACCAATAATCTCGAATAGATACTATCTACATATGTTAATTTTTAAAAAAAAATGTGATTTCTGATTAACAAAGGTTATTTTCGGTTTGTTTTTATTCAGAAGTTCCTTTTTAAAGCTGGTAACCCTATTTGTATCTTATTTCTAATATTCGTGTTTTTTTGGTAGAAAATTACAAATCACAATCTGTAAATCACAAATAAATTACAAATTCAAAAATACAAATTTTCAAACGGGAATTGTCGTTGGTGTTTTGAAATTGATTATTGGAATTTATTTGAATTTTGTTTTTTGAAATTTGTCTTTTCCAGTTTATCTGGTTTAGGGTTGAAATATACTAATAAATTAAGTCCCGGATCCAACGGTTGATGGATCCGGGATTTTTTTGATTCTAAAAAACATTTTTTAATAATAAAGTATAATATCAACATATGTTAATTTATCATAATAACTACTTTTTCATTAACATAAGGTTCAACTCTTTGTTATACCATAGTTAATGTGAAACTATGATAAAAATCATAACTTCATTACGATTATCAGATAAGGGTTTATATGGCTCTAATGGTGGGTGGCAAAGGATCCGCATCATCCTATACTTGCATTTACGGATTTTCGATCACCTTTATTTCAAGTTTAACTGAAGTGGAATATTTAAAAACAAGCATACGCTATAATTTAATAAACAAATACTTTTCAAACATGAGATCAACAAAATTTACACCCTTGAAATCAACAAAACCAATTACCATGAAAATTTTATTGAGTGCACTCATCCTGCTCCTTTCATTTGGGCTCAATGCCCAGACTGGAAATCATACTCAGGGAAATGGTGCTGGGGCATCAATAACCACAGGTGATTATAATACATTTGTTGGCGACTCAGCCGGCCACAAAGTAACATCAGCACTTTATGGTACTTACATTGGATATAGAGCGGGTAGAAATATGGAAACTCAATACGACAATACATTTATTGGTGCGGAGGCAGCATTATTAAGTACAACTGGAACTGACAATGTAATTATTGGAACAAGAGCCGGTCGTGAAAATACAGGTACCGATGTCGTGATCATCGGAACTCAAGCAGGAATTGTTAACCAGAGTGGTGCTGACGTGGTATTTATTGGGGAAGAGGCCGGCTATAGTAATACAAGTGGTGATGATAATACCTTTATTGGCGAAGATGCCGGTTATAACAATACCACGGCAAGCGATAATACTTTTATTGGATCTACTGCAGGTAGAAGCAACACAACCGGATGGAGGAATACTTTTGTGGGTAACGAAGCTGGTTATGATAACACGACTGGCCACTGGAATACAGCTTTGGGCGATTCTGCATTGACTGACTGTGGAGCAGGTTGGGGTAATACAGCCGTTGGCCAGGGAGCAGGTGCGGCAACTGAGCATGCTGATTTTAATACATTTGTTGGGGCCCGTGCAGGTTGGGATAACAATCGTACAAATAATACTGGCGATGCCAATAGAAATACTTATGTAGGCTATCATGCCGGCTATACAAACCGGCAGGGTGAGGACAATGTTGGAATGGGATACGATGCAGATTTTAGTGGTACAGTGCGATACAGAAATACCTTCATAGGTTCAAGTGCCTATGTAAAGGGCAATGATATAACTTCAATGGGATATGATACATATAGCGATAAAAATAATAGCGTATTATTAGGTAGCGGGGTATATGTTCGTGGAACCGGCGCTATTGGAATGGGCTATTATACTAATATTTCAAACAACTCACACTATTCCATTGCGATAGGCTACCAGGCCGATGTTGATGATGACAATAATATAGCTATTGGGTATGCTGCCAAAATAGGAACTACGATCAATCCTTCGAACTATAATGTTGCCATTGGTTACCAGGCGACAATTGATAGTATTTACAATGTTGGAATAGGAAGTGATGTTACAATTAATGGAAGCAATACTGTTGCTATCGGTACCGGAGCTTCAGTTTCAGGAAATAACTCCATAGCCATTGGGAATGGAAGCAACGTCTCAGCCGACCATGAAGTATTCATTGGTAACAGTGCCATCACGTCCATCGGAGGGAATGTTAATTGGACAGCAACATCCGATGGTCGGTTCAAGACAAATGTGCAAGAGAATGTACCCGGACTCGACTTCATCAGACAATTGTCACCTGTGACATACAATTTCGACCTGGACAAATTGAATGAGTTCAATAGTTCGAATGGACTTCCTACTGCGCATAAAACTGATGTTGTTTATTCTGGATTCATCGCGCAAGATGTGCATGAAACAGCAAAAGGATTGGGCTATGATTTCTCCGGTGTAAAAGTGCCGGATAATGATGAGTCAGACATGTATGGAATAAGATATGCTGAGTTTGTAGTTCCTTTAGTTAAAGCTACTCAGGAACTGGAAGAAAAAGTGGAAGCACAGCAACTACAGATAGATCAGCAAAAAGAGTTGTTGGCTGCTCAGCAAGAGTTGATCGAGCAGTACAATCGGACTCTTGCTGAATCTGCTAAAGCAATGGCAAAGTTGAAGAACGATATGAGATCGCTTGAAGTCAAAGTCGATTCAGGATCTACACCTGTGCTTACTTCTAATATTATCCGATAATGAAAAAGACAAGAACATTGCCTATGCGTTTGATGAGATCAAATACATCTGTCTTCATTGCTGGCCTATTGCTCCTCGCAGTAGGGCAAGCTGCCAATGCTCAATTGGTAGGTGTTACAAGTGAAACGCTTGTGAATACAAGTGTGACCTTGAACACGCAACAGAATTGTGCGATCTCCATGGATACCCTGGGTCGCTATGTAGTAGTGTGGGAGAGCGATGGCCAGGACGGAGATGGTTTTGGAGTCTACGCAAAAGTGTTCAATGCGGATCACAGTGTTCGGGTTGCTGATTTTTTAGTGAATTCAAATACAGTTGGGGATCAACGATACCCGGATGTAGCTATGAACGCGGATGGGAGATTCTGTGTTGCCTGGCAATCGAGCCAGGACTATGCCACGCAAGGCTGGGATTGTTATAGAAGGATCTATAACATAGATGGAGCAGCGATCACAAGTGCGTCCAGAATGAATTCATCGACCGCTGGTAATCAAATGCACCCAGCAATGGCTGCAGGAGATGATAAGTTTGTTGGTACATATGCTTCTGAGGTGTCAGGAACGGGTGATTTTGAAATTCACGCTCGTCCCTTTTTATCCAATGGAGCGAATTTGAGTTCCCCACAGGTTGTCCATTCTGTTCCGGGTTCTCATATGATGCACCCGGATGTAGCGATGGCACCTGGCAATGAATATACCTTAACCTGGCAAGTAGATAGTCTGGACGTAGATCGGAACGATATCTATTACTCATCTTACGATAATTCATTAAACCAGGTTATAACGCCTACTCAGGTGAATACTACCACAGCCGGTAATCAGCAGGAGCCAGGAATTGCCCTGGATGAAAATGGAGAGTTCATGATTGTTTGGTCATCCTTTGATCAGGATGGGGATCACTATGGGATCTACGGTCAGCGTTTCGATAATTCAGGGACAGCATCAGGTGGAGAAATTGCTATTTCGACAAATTCGGCTGGTTCACAGGATCATGCTGCAATTGCTGTCACTCGAGAAGGAGGAGTATATACTATTTGTTGGACCGATGATTCTACAGAAGGCGACAAACCATCCATCTACAGTCGTTCCATGCTCAGCAACGGTTCTTTTCTCGCAGCGGATGAAATCATCAATAATACGACCACAGATTTTCAAATTTTTTCTGATGTAGCTCTGGGTACGGATGCTACACTGGCCGCTTTTGTATGGCAAAGTGGTATAAGAGATGGCGCAACCTCACAGACGGATCCAAGCAAATATGGGATATATACTAAAACATTTATTGTAGATGACACTATACCACCGACTGCTGTTTGCCAGAATATTAATCTCTATTTGGATGGAACAGGAAATGGAACCATCGTTGCTGCTGATATTGATGGAGGATCAACAGACAATAGTGGTGCTGTAACACTTTCCGCATCTCAAACAGCATTTACCTGTGCTGATCTTGGCCCCAACAATGTTACCTTAACTGTAACAGATGGAAACAATAACTCGGACGACTGCGTGGCTGTTGTTTCAGTGCTTGATACAGTCTCCCCATCAGCACTTTGTCAGAATGTTACAATATATCTGGATGGGACAGGAAATGGGACCATTTTAGCTTCAGATATTGATGCCGGATCAACAGACAATTGTGGAGTAGTTACATTTTCAGCGTCTCAAACAGCCTTTAGCTGTGCTAACACTGGACCCAACAATGTCACCCTCACAGCTAATGATGGAAATGGTAATTCCGGATCCTGTGTAGCGGTTGTAACGGTCGCTGATACCGTTTCCCCAACGGCGGTTTGTCAGAATGTTACGGTATATTTAGATGGAACAGGAAACGGAACAATCTCTGCTGCCGATTTAGACGGTGGATCAACCGACAATTGTGCGGGACTTTCATTTAGTGCATCTCAAACAACATTTACATGTGCAGATCTTGGACCTAACAACGTAACGCTTACAGCAACTGATGGAAATCTAAACTCATCGAACTGTATCGCAGTGGTATCTGTATTAGATACTGTATCAC
>Ga0209475_10003237_pt1 | contig 15250 bp, 11 predicted proteins | sample tdDd471_FD_187128 | JGI IMG/M metagenome (GOLD analysis project Ga0209475, IMG submission 187128) | Marine sediment microbial communities from the Atlantic coast under amendment with organic carbon and nitrate - tdDd47.1 (SPAdes)... | ecosystem: Environmental > Aquatic > Marine > Coastal >... | reverse complement strand
CGAGAGCACCTGCTGTGAGTAGGCACAGTAATTGGCCATAGTTGGCCACCAAACTCGCCAGTAGCACTTTAGGGTGCATATTGCTGGGATAGCTTAATATCCGGCCGCCATACTCACCAATGCGATGTGGCGTAAATAGCGATAAGCTAATACCAGCGAAAACAGCGCGTACGGCCAATCGGTAAGGACTTGGCGCCAGACGTTGCAATAAAAGCCACCACTTACGAGCTTCGGCAAGCCAGTTGAGGGGCATTAGCATAAAAACAAGTAATAACAGCCCCCCGTTTTCTAGCCACCTTTCGGGGGTGCACAGGCTTAGAAAGGAAGCCCAGTAATCATGACCCCAAATCTGCTGATAAAGCGTATAAGTTAGCAATAGTACTAGCATTACCTTTGCTCCTCCTATCCAATAGTGCCGATTTGTTGGCGCCATATCATGCGTCATTCTAGGGTTGAGTCAGCAGTTTCTTTTAGTTCAAGGGGTGAGTTACTCACCCCTTGAGCTAAAGAAAAACTGCTGAGAATTCACCAAATTCTAGCAGTTACGTCAGGGGGTGAGTAACTCACTCCCTGACGTAAAACTGCCAAATAATTTGGCTTTAGGACGGTATAAGCCTAACTTGCTTTTTTTTGCGTTTTAATCGATATACTTTGAGTGACAAAAAAGACACCCATCGCATTTTAGGCATTGACCCCGGTACAAATATACTGGGTTTTGCCATCATTGAAGTAGAGAAGAAGCAGATTAAGCTCTTGGAATTGGGCGTTGTGCACCTCAGCAAGCTTGGTGATCATGCGCAAAAATTGAAGAAAATTTTTGAACGGGTTCAAACGATCATCGACGTTTACCATCCCAACCACATGGCTATCGAAGCCCCTTTCTTTGGAAAAAACCCGCAATCCATGCTCAAGCTGGGGCGGGCACAGGGCGTGGCCATGGCTGCAGCGATTACGAAAGGAGTAGCCTTGACGGAATATTCACCGAAGAAGATAAAACAATCTGTAACAGGTAATGGCAATGCTTCCAAAGAGCAAGTGGCCGCCATGCTTTGTCAGATATTGAAATTTAAGCTGGACGGCCACTATTTGGATGCCACAGATGCTTTAGGTGCGGCAGTATGTCATCATTATCAAGCAGGATCTCCATTTGGTGGGAGTAAAAAATACGCCGGTTGGGGTAATTTTATCAAGGATAATCCCGGTCGAGTGAAGTAGCCAGACTAGTTGGCGTTCTTGACTTTAGAATCGCCTGATAATTGTTGTTTATTGATGGTTGGGTTCCCTTTGTAGTTCATTACACTATCGCCCGAAGCTTTGACAGACATTTCATCGGTGACCGTGAGATAGGCATCGCTATCCGAAGCTAGGATGATATCCAGGTTTTTAATGGCGAAGTTATAATTCTTCACTTTACTATCTCCTCTTGCTTCTATTTTGGCTTCATCGGCTTCTCCAGTTAGATCAATTTCTGAATCACCAGTCAATAGTGCATCAATCGATGCGACATCGAAAGCTCCTTCAAATTTACTATCTCCTTTGACGGTTAAGATGACTGATTCTCCTTGCATCATGTTGTCCATGATCATTTTAGAATCTCCTCCAATGCTAGCCTGTAATCGATTGGCTGTAATTGGGCCTAATAGTTGACTATCACCGCGTAGGTCAATTTTCAATTGCTCCGTTTTTAATTCATTCTCAAGGGTTACTTTAGAATCGCCAGTCGCTTCGATCTCATTCAAAGTGGCCGTGGTAATGTAAGCATTCAAGGTCCTTTTGCCTCGGATGTTTTGAATGTGCTTTAGCGAAATATGTAGGGTGCTTCCAATTTTTTCAGCGATGATATACTCCGCAAAATTATCATCCGCTTCGATTCGGACACTTTCTTCCGTATCAGAAAACTGTACGAAGACCTTGAAGTCATGCGATACGTCCAGCGCATCAAAACCCGTAATGTCTTTTTCGAAGGTTGCTATATTGCCAGAAGGCGTGAAAATTTGCTGCTCACAAGAGGTGAGAAATAAACCGAGAGCGAAGATGGCTGATAAGATGAATCGTGCTTTCATGGTTTTAAAGTTTTCTATTGTTTGATTGTTTTCACTTTACAACCTTAAGGATGGGCCATCTTTCATTCCACCCCTACCTCCTCTTCTATATCGACTGGTTTTGTAACACTTTGTTATTTGGTAAGCAATTGATTATCAATGATTAATACACGCGCATTTTTTTTTGTGAAATATTTTTAATTCTCCTGCCGTTTATTTCCGAAAGAGCAGCACATCCTGAAAATCCATCGCCGTTTTTTTTGCTCTTCCACACCAAAATCCAAAAAAGGTATTCTCTAATTGGAGTCCAATTTTTGATAGGTATTGCTCTAAATAAGCAGATTGATAGGCCACGTTGGCTGCTTTGACTTTATCATCCATTAAGCGATAGTGGCCGTAGTCATACGGAAACTGGAATTTGGGATTGGAGGGACTGAGTCGTTCGGATTCTTCATTCCAGAGGAAAAAAGTGGCCATGCATTTTCCACCAGGTCGCAAAACACGATGTATCTCTTTGAGGTAGTTTTCTACTTCATCGGGAAGCATATGAGTGAAGACAGAGGTAAGCACTACAAAATCGAAATAATTGTCTTCATAAGGGAACCGGAAACTAGCCGCATTCAGCCCTTTGGAGCGATAAAGATCATTGTCCAGGGGGATATAAGTGAAATGAAACTGCGGATAATTGGCCGTGATATTTTTTTCACACCATTCTACCCCCAATTTTACCACGTCAAATCCTTCGTATTTGGCCTTGCTGTTGAGGTATTGGGTAAGCGGTATAGCTATTCGTCCGATACCGCTGCCAATGTCCAATACATTATGATGGGGCGCCAATTCTCCTTCTTGAATAAAATGCTTTAGCCAGGTTTGGCCTTGCTCTTTGAAATCACCAGAACCGGTATAAATTAGGCCTTTAGGTGGAATTAATTGATCTTCTTTTGTACCCAATTTTCGACTTAAATCGGCTGGAAGGTAATATAATCGCCTGGCCAGAAAGCGCATATTGGGCGGTAAGAGATAGAATAAGCGTCGGAGTAAGGTCATGCCGAAAAATAGGGATTTTATCGTAGCTGCCAAAAAGTGCGGTAGAACTATCACATTCGGATGAGCTACTTTGCATAAGATTGATTAAAAAACTAACTTGCTTATCTTAGGCTCAAACTTCTGAAGTTTTCATGGGACAGAACGGAGGAAACTTCAGAAGGTTAATAAAGCAGAATAATATGATGCAAGGCAATATACCCTCCAGGAAGAAGCCATTAATACCCGCCAGTAAGTCCTTGTTTACCTACCTGCGAACGCATAATCGAGAGGTGAAACTTCCTTTGCAGTACGTTGACTTATTGCGTTATAGTGCCTCTGTGCCCTTAATAGACCAGGCAGGGGAAGATACACTTTGGGAAACGGTCTATTATCAGGAATCAGATCGAATTGAGATTTATGATGCCTTGACCCATATCTATGCGCTATTGAAAATGGATGGAGATACAAAGGCCTCAGAGCATCTCAATGTAGCTCGGATCGACTTTTGTACCTTTGGCAATACCAAACCTTTTCGGGTTCGTATCATCAATCGATTGAATGATAATTACGATCATTTCTATGTAAAAAAAGCAGATGCCTCTCGGATATATGGGCTGGAATTAGAAGACCTACTATCCCCCAACCGGGTGATTTATATGGTGGATCGCAAAACCCTAATTGAGGAGCATGTAGCGGGGATTCCCGGCGATAACTTTATGCAGCACAACCTGGAAGTTTCCGCTTTTAATAAAATTCGGATCGCGAAGGAATTTATCAAATTTAATGAACGCTGCTTTGTTCGCTTATTGGGCGATATGCGCGCCTACAATTATGTAGTAGATATCACGCCCGATATAGAAGGCAACCAGTATCGCCTGCGAGCTATTGATTTTGATCAGCAATCGTATGAGGGCCGGAAGAGTTTTTACCTGCCGCAATATTTTAAGGAAAACAATCCCATTATATTCTTAGGTATTGACCATATGACCAATGAAACGGTTAAACAATACCAACTGGAGGAAAGGAGCTTGATTGCCACCCGGGTAAAAGCTTCCGAAATGCAGGTGAAAGCCTTATTTGATGTAATGGTAAAAGATGAATTGTCCACGCATACAAAGGTTAGTCAACTGAAGGAGGAACTAGCCTATCATCACAAAAATGATGCCTTTAGAAGCTGTACCAACATGGGAGAAATCGTTTTGACTAATATTCGATTATTACTCCGAAAAGACTTTAAGCAAAGTATGATTGCGATAGAGCCTTAGTACCTGTTTGACGCCAAACAGGGACTTAACGAATCAAGGTGATCTCCCCACTTAAAGACTCCGTCCGCCCATTTACGCCCCTAATTTCTGCCTGGAAAATATACACTCCTTCTGGGAGGTCGAGGCCTTCGAAAGACCCATCCCAGCTTTGGCTGCCAAGTGCTACCGCTTTTTGAGTATACACCAGGTTTCCCCAGCGATTGTAAATATTCAATTCATTAATTTGGGAGAGTTCTTCCCCTCCATAAAGGCTGAAATAATCATTGAACCCATCCCCATTGGGGGAGAAGACATTGGGGGCGTAAACGGCAAATTGTTGTTTCACAATGACAGTGATCTCTGCCGTAGCTGTACATCCCCGATCATCTTCTACGATCACCTCGTAGCGCGCCGTATAGGCTGGGCTCGCTACCGGCTCAAAGCAGTCGAAACAACTCAAGCTGTCTTGTGCTGCCCATCGAATTTGCGTTAGCGGGCGATTCCCTGTGATGATCAATTGCGCCTGTTGTCCACTATAAATTTGATAGCTAGGCTCGTACTCTAATTGGAGAGGGGTCAAAGGCAGTATACTAATATTCTCTTCAAAAATACATCCTTTGCGATCTTCTATTTGTAAGCTAAAAGTGCCAGCTGGAACGGCTACACTAGCCTCGGGAATTACTTTTCCGTCCAGGCGTATCTGGTAATTGCCGCTGCCACCAGTGATCGATTCAATTTGCAGAATACCATCGGCAGAAACGGCACAAGTGGGAGGTGTGACCGTATATTGGGCATCAATGACCGTAGGCAGTACATCCCAACTATCTTCTCCAATGCAACCGGCATCGTCCGTTACCGTCAGTCCATAGGTGCCTGCTTGATTAATGCTGAGACTCGGCCCCGCACCACCTGTAGACCATTCATAATCTACAAAAGAACCGCTAGTGACTAATTGATCCACATTCCCTGCACAAATACTGGCTGGCCCATTAATCTGTGGGCTGGGTGCCTCAAATAAGATGATATTGAAAAGGGTAAGACTATCACACCCATTCAGCGCAGGCGCGAGGGTACGCCAACTCGTATCTTGCAAGTAGGTCACCCCATCATAGCTATCTCCTTGGCACAATCCTATGTTTTGCTCAATGATAATCGGCGCTTGGATATTTAGGTTTAATTCTACCAAACTATCGCCTCCATTTTCGTTCTTCAATAAGACCTGGTAAGATCCGGTATGGGCAAATATTTCGGTGCCCACTTGGATGGTTTGATTCGCACAGAGGCTGGTATCTATAACTGTAGTAGGACAATCTAGTATAGGTAAATACGCAAAGCTTAAGGTCGAAGAAATATACCGGCAAGAGGGGCGATCAATCTTCTCTATGTCTTCTGCGACTAATGCCCTTAGTGCTAGGTTTTCAGGGAGATTATTGATCAATAAAGAGGTACTTGCACTAGGCGTACCAAAGTTTTGCCAATTCGTACCCTCATCCTGTGAGATCTGCCATTGAACAACAGGATCACTGGGGCCAGTACCGATTCCCAAGGCTATTTCTACGGGATCATCTACACAATGAGCTTGTGGTAATACTTCCTCCAGGATTAGACTGGGGCCGCAAGGGCGAAACTGTACATTGTCGATCGCCAAATCATTTCCTGCACTAGCAGAGGTATTATTACGCAAAGCAATCGTAAGTGTGGTCTGAACCGCATCAGGGGTGAAAGTGAAACCGAAAGAATGCCAGGTTTCATCTTGAGCCAGCTCTCCGGTACTACCCAAGACTTGATTATTGGTGAGAAATTCGATTTCTGGTAACCCCTGGATGCTAATGGTGGAATCATGGAGGTTTATAAAATCGGCCGAAAACTCATAGGTGATTCCTGGACAAAGCCCCTCTACTTGCCACTCCACAAAAGTGGCATTGTCTTCCAATCCATTGATCACCATCATATAGCCATCGGGTATCGGACTGTTATCACTGATCTCAATCCAGCTGGGTGCTAAGAATGGAGTAGGCCAATTCGCAGTGCTATTGGTCAGGGTATAACTGCCTGCTGCTAATGGTAAAGAGGAAGAATAAGTATAGTCAGATTCATAGCCAGGGTCTGCTATCGGAACATTGCTTGCCCCACTACCAAAAAAACCTTCGCCATTGAGGTTGATGCCCACTGCTCCACCACAAGCAGGAGGAGGAGGGGGATCCAGGTCTTTGGCCTGTGTTAGCTTTTGTCCTAGTAAGTGGACACTACAGCAAAGGATATAAAGTAAGAGGAAGAAGTATCTTTTTTGATTCATGCCCTTAGTGCGATCGGTTTTGGGATTTCATGGATCACAAAGGTACAGGCTTTATGGTTCCTACACACTAATAGGATGAAAATCTTTGTATTATCTATGACGGATAGGTGTTATGGGAAGTGGGAAGTGGGAAGTCGAAGGTCTGGAAGTCGGAAAGTCCGAGGTCTGGAAGTTGAGAGGTTGTCAGTCGATAGCCGGAAGGCGTGATATCTGGCAGCGGGCTGATTTTCCCCTTCAGAGGATTTAGGGGCGCGGGTGGGGAAGCTGATTTGGGGTCGATAGAAGGAGGACAGAAGAGAGAGGAGAGAAGGAAGAAGACAGAAACGGCGCGCGCACGAAGCCCTCGTCTCGCAGCAAAGCGATCTCTCCTCTCTCCTCTGACACCCTATAATGGAATCATCAAGCCAGCTGTGATGCCGATTGTGCGATTCTTGGTTTCTGAATCATTGCTTTCGTCGATGTCACCTAGGCCTAGGATGTAGCGGACGTCAGCAAAAAAGCCCATATTGGCTAGATTGAGCGTAAGGCCCAAAGCCGTAGCAATACTAAAATCGCTTCGCTTCACTTGGTCTTCCACAAAATCGATGCTTTCTTTTAGGTCACCTATCTTTGTGGTACCGCTAATGGCATAATTAAGGAAGGGCCCCGCTCCAATGTAAGCTCCGATAGGATCTTCAGCTCCAAATCTAAGTTTGGCCAAGGCTCCCACATCTACATAGGCAAAGTTTTGTCTTACCCCGACTCCGACGATGTCTGCTTCGTAGCTACGCCCGAGGTAGGTAATTTCTGGCTGTATGGAGAAAGCAGGGATAATTCCCAGATCTAATGCAATACCGATTTGCAAATCGAGATTGGATTTGGTATCGATCTTTACACCGTTTACGGTGCTGTTTACGTTGGCAACCACAGCTCCTAATCGAGCAGAAAAGAAGGATTGTGCCTTCATATTACTGACCGAAAAGCAGCATATAGCGCATAGAAGTAAAAATAACGAGCACTTTTTCATTGGTTTATTTTTTCAGTATTAACGATTATTGATGTTCCTTTCTTATATGCTCTTAGGATTCGGATTCCACTGCGGCTAATAAATTCTTAGCACTTTCTTTGGCGGCTTTCGCTGCGCTGATTTGATAGGTGACAATACCTCGCAGGCTAAAAATCATATTTCGGAGCCTTTTATTATCCAGAAAATCCAATTTTCCTGCGAATATGGCATCGTAATCGAGATTTACAAAAAAATCGGCCATGTAGTTTTTGCTGAAATTATCCCGACGCTCATATTGTCGATTCAAGTATTGATATTGACGGTAATGTTTTTCGATAGCCGATTTCAATTCAAAGTCAGAAATGAGCTTGAAATCGCCCGCGTTGACAAGGGTGTGATAGGTGGCGTCTTCAGGAATGAAAGCCACCGTTTCGGCTAGGGTGAAAATCTTTCGGTAGATCGTATCTCTTCCGGCTAATTGTCGACCTAAGTGAGGAACAAGGACCTCAATATCCTGCAAGTCCTGTCCGAGCTTTTGGATATTTTGATCGAGTGAGGCGAGGTCGTTATTGAGGTCTTTTTCAAGGTTTCGGAAGTAGCGTTTTTCCGTTTTACTTTCACTTCGGTGTGCCGCCCAATTATTCAAGGCAAAAGCAATACTGATACCAATGATAACAATACTAATTTCTCCTAAGGCATACCGCCAATTGATTTTCATATGGTCTTGGTTTTGGATAAAAGCTACAACTTTTTAGGGTTTTTTCAAAGTTGCTATCAGCTTCATTCCTAAACCTTACCCTTAGGAGAGTACTTTCCGGTTTATTTTACCAGTATCATTTTTAGGAAGTGCTTCGAGAAAGTGGAAGTGCTTGGGGATTTTAAATCGAGCCAGCCTACTCTCAGCGTAGGTTATAATAGCACTTTCATCCAGTGTCATATGGGCATTCAGGACGATAAAAGCTTTTCCCACTTCGCCCCATTTTTCATGGGCCACTCCAATCACTGCTACTTCGGCGATAGCAGGATGCCCGACCAAAATTCTTTCAACTTCAGCGGGATAAACGTTTTCACCGCCTGAAATAAACATGTTCTTGATACGGTCGATGATATAAAGGTACCCCTCTTCATCTTCGACTACTCGGTCTCCGGTCTTAAACCACCCATCACAAAAAGCCGCTTCACTAGCAGTGGGTTTAGCCCAATAACCAGGGGTGACCATCGGGCCTCGGAGCCATAATTCCCCCGGTGTTTGTGGTGACACCTTTTCTCCTTTTTCATTTACGATTTGGGTCTCTACATAAAAGTTGGGCCGACCGATAGAGCCCTTTTTGCGGATCGCGTCATCTTGATGGAGTGAGGTGAGATTGGGGCCTACCTCGGTCATGCCGTAGCCTTGTCGGATGGGAACTCCTTTTTCATGCCAAATTTCAATGAGTGGAATAGGCATGGGCTCGCCCCCTACGATGATGTAATACAAACTAGCGAGCGAGGTAGTCGAGAATGCGGTTTCGTTGGCTATCATTTTGAGCATCGTGGGCACGCCCATGAAGAGCGTTGTCTCTTCCGTAGATAGCAGTTGTAGGACGGTGCGCGCCTCAAATTTCTTGAGCAAACAAGTATACGCGCCGTGATGCAGGAAGGGCGTAAGTAAAACATTCCATCCACCGGTATGGAAAAAGGGCATACAATTGAGGGTGCGGCTTTCGCTATTTACAATGAGAGAAATGGCGGTATTTATACTATTCCATAAGAGCATCTTGTGGGTGTACAGCGCTCCTTTGGGAAAACCTGTGGTTCCCGAAGTATATAGGATGAAAATAGGATCATCTTCATCAATACTTGGGGGAGAGCAGCGATTAGCGGTATGGTCTTTCTGTTGATCACAGAAATTTTCGAGTTCTTCCCATGGCCAGTGATGGCTAATTTTTATTGTTGCTTCACTCGAACTTAGGCGCTCTCGGAATGTTTTTTCCGCCAAGAGAAGACTGGGAGAAGCGTCATTCAATAGGTATTCGATCTCACCAACAGCTAAGCGATAGTTGAGCGGCACCAAGGTGAAGTTAGCTTTTTGAGCGGCGCAGAAAAGCACAACATGGGCTAGGCTATTTTCAGCTAGAATGGCTACTCGATCCCTAGGCTTTAGGTCAAATTGTTGGGTGAAATACTGGGCTAAGTGTTCTCCCAAATTGTTGAGCTGCCGATAGCTTAGTGTTCTACCGCTTTCAAACTCTTTGATGGCGATTTTATCGGGGCTATACAGCGCCCATTTGGCGATCCAATCTGCTTGTCTAACTTTTTTCAAATCTAAATCTTCTTTCAGTGATACAGTGCTTATAAGCGAAAAGCAGCACTGGCAAATGCCAATCCTCCGCCCGAGCCAATAAAGTAAACTAAATCTCCTGCGTGAACCAAGTTTTTTTCCCAGGCATCATTCAAGGCCATGGGAATACAGGCCGAACCGGTATAGCCATAATGGTGCATAATGGTATGGGCCTTATCATATGAGAGTCCCAATCGATCCATGGTTTCTCGGATACTATTGATATTGATTTGCGTAATAAAATATTGATCGACTTCATCCGCTTTTACGTCCAGCCGTTTATTGAGTTCGAGGGCCATAGCTGACCAGGTCTCTGGATTTAGGGTTTTGGGAAATTTCTTGGCAAAAACCAACTGGTGGCTATGTTTCGCTATGGCCTCCTCTGTGACCGGCTGCTGGGCTCCGCCCGCATAAATGCCCATATAATCATGGTATTGACCCTCCGAAATGAGTTGACTGGAGAGGTAACCTCGATCCGTTTCTTTTGCCGCTTGCAGGATAACGGCGCCGGCGCCATCTGCAAACAAGGTGACCGTCTTTTTGTCGGCCAGATTGAGGTGCTTGCTCATCGCATAAGCGCCAATGACGAGTACATTTTGATAGTGCTCATCCGATTGGATGTACTTGGCACCTACATCGAGGGCGGTAACAAAGCCTGCACAGGCCGTATTAATATCGAAGGTTCCTGCGGATTTTGCGCCCAGTCGATGTTGTACCACCGAGGCCGTAGAAGGCGAAATAAACTCTGGCGTATCGGTAGCTATAATAATCAATTGTAACTCGCTTGGATCCAGCTGGGCACGATCCAAGGCTTGATGCGCAGCTTGTACACATAAATCAGCGGTACTTTCATCGGGTGAACACCAGCGGCGTTCGAATATTTCTACTTTTTCTTCCAACCACGTGCTTACGGTTTCACCTAACAATTCGTCGAAGTAGGCATTATCTATACGGCGAGGAGGGGCATAGGCACCCGTTGCCGCAATAATCGCATTTTGCATTAGCTAATTGAATTTTGTTGTTGCTTGTAAATGTAACTCCCTAATAGGGTGGGGGTAAGGCCAATCAGTAGGCCGATGGCAGCTGTAACACCAGGGTTACTGAAGGTAAATGGGCTGTCGGGGAATAATTTTTGTCCGATAAAATAGAGCAGGAAATGGGTGCCCATACAGAGCAACGAACCGACCCACACCAAAGTAAGCGAGGTTCGTTTGAAGAGTACGCCAACCAGTAAAGGGGGAACGGCGGCCAGTACTAAACCATAAACACCTACCTGTCCAAATATGCCTAGCAATTGGGGCGGGTGGAGGTTAATCCAAAAGGTTAAAATGGCGATCAAAATAAGTACGATGTGACTGGCAGAGAAAGCGATTTTCATTTTCTCCTCAAGACTACGTTTCTTAACACTGACTTGTTCCAGAATCGGCAACACCAGATCATTGGCGGTAATGGTAGAAATGCCAACCAGCAAACCATCTAGTGTAGACATGGCAGCGGCTAATAACACTACACTGATGACCGTGAAGACCCATTCCGGAAAAACCTGTTGCAGGTAGATCGTCATGACTAAATCTTGCCGGAATTGGCCACTGTCGGGATCATTCAATAATTCGGGGGGAACGGCGAGGTGTGCCCAAAAACCGGTCAATAATAAGAGGGTGAAAAGAAAATAGACAAGGGTGAAAACACCGATGTATTGCCGAACTGCTTTATCCGTTTTTACATAAAGTGCTTTGGTCAAAATATGCGGCTGACAAACCAGTGCGGCTCCGATACAAAAACCTGCAATGTAAATAGAGAAGAAGTTATTGAACAGCTTTCCTTCCGGATTGATACCTGACAATAAATGAGGAGATGCTGCTCGGATGCTATCCCATAAGGCAGGGCCATCTGTCCACATCAAATAAGTGCCCGACCCCACTATGAGCAGGGAAACCCCAATCATGAGGCTACCCTGCAACATATTGGTAAAGACATGCGCATATGTTCCGCCTAGAAAGACATAGGCTGTTACAAATATTAGTGTGATCAATAAAGCCGTCGTATTGGAAATGCCGAGTAGTCGCTGCATGACGATAGAAATCCCGCCTACCAAGAGTACTACAAAAGCGAAAGCTAGAAGATTCAAAATGGAGAAGTAAATAGAGAATCCTTTAGAGCGATACCGCTTTCCGATCCAGTCGGGTATCGTCAGCGCCCCCATTTCATCTCCCAGCTTTCGAAATCGAAAGGATAACAGCCATAACATGAGTAAGAAGCCTAAGTATACCGCTATTCCCAAGTGCATAAAAGCGGCTAAACCATCGACATATACAAAGCCTGGATTAATGATAAAAGTGGCAGCTGATGCCGTGCTGGCGGCCAATGTAATCCCCACCACGAGCGGAGACAAGTCACCTTTGCCAATGGCAAAACTGCTGAATCCATCTGTCTTCTGATGACCTAACCAACCTAAGTAGGCTGTCCCGACCAAGTAAATACCGAATAATACCCAAGCAAGCATAAGTAGAATTTATTTTTGCTTAATGGCCGGCAAATTAATCCGCAATTCCATCGTATAAAGTCCTCTCGTCGGAGCCGAAGCCGTAAATTCACGCAATTCCTGATTGAATAAATTACTAGCAGCAGCAGAAAGGGTAAACATTTCATTAATACGATAACCCAAGCTCAGATCCATCGTAAAGAATCCACCGAGTGGGCCATAATTGAAGGTATCGGCGCTACGCGCATTTTCTACGATAGGCTTACCGCGGTAGGTCAAGCCCGGGTGACTTTGAGAAGCAATCTGGAAGCTGGAGAAGTAATCATAAGCATCCACCCAACGACCAAAGACACTGCCAAAGAATTTATCCCCACTATAGTTGAGTCCTGCTCCAAATTTGTGGGTAGGAGCATTCACCAAAATATCTAAGAAATTGACTACACCATCATTGTTGAAATCATTTTCTGGGTCATCTTCATCCACTGCATAATCGAAGTAAGAATAGTTGAAATTCGCACTGAGATTTGGGTTGAGGTAGTAAGTAGCACCGACATCAAACCCATAGGTATTCACCTTGCCAAAGTTGATATAAGTAGCCACAAGCCCATTCCATATCGCAAAACCAGATTGTACTTCTTCGATTTTCTGGGAACCACGAGCCGTCGTTACACCTACCACAGTTACTGGACTGAGGAAATCGGTAGAGGTACTATAGTAGGCATTTGCATCAAGGAATAATTTATTTTTGACCAATTGACCCCGATAACCCAATTCAAAAGTTTCGATTTTTTCCACCTTTTGTTTTTCCACTTGGCTACCATCGGCTAGGGTGAAGCCTTCTGCATTTCCCAGGATTAACCCACTGAAAAGATTACCAAACATATTCAGGATGGTTGGTGCAGCTATGCCCTGTCCGTAAGTCAGTCGCCAAGTTCCGCGCTCTCCAATCTTGAGCAAGCCAAACTTGGGAATGAAGTTAAAGTCATAAATTTCATGATTATCGAATCGCCCAGAAGCAATGGCTTTAAACCCACCACCAAAGTCATAGTTGAGATGCAAATAGGCTCCCAATTGGTTGACGTTGATATAATCATCTTCGTTTTCATCCAGTAGATAAGTACCCAAGCTGTTGGCTTGATCCGACTGAAATTGTGCACCTGCAATAAAGTCTAGTTTCCCGAATGTATCATAATATTGCGCTTCGGCATTCCATCGGCGAGAAGCATCTTGGAAAAGTGCGCCGCTAGCGTACGAAGAAGCGCCGCGTGCCACTTCATGAGGAAGGCCCGCATCAATACCCCGATAGTATTGCTTGGTTCGTTCATCAATGGAGTAGGTACTATCTGTTCTACTTTCAGTATAGTATACTTGGGCAAAGAAATTATCGGTGGTCAATTTGAGTTGGTAATAATTGATCCGCCAATCGACGATCTGATTTCGTCCTACATTAGTGGGCGAAAGGTAGTTGCTATTGCTGCGACCCCAGTTTAGACTAATGTCAGTACTTTTAGTTGGGCTATAGATGAAAGCAGCTTCTGTGCGCAGAAAATCTACTCCTTTATCCAGTTCAAATTCCTCATAGCCTTCACTTTGTCCGTCAGGAATACTGTTGCCCTCATCATCGAATGCCCCAACGCGGTCAATAAAGACAGAATCAGTATAATCAAATTCTGTCCCTGCCGTATATTCTCCCATTAACTTGAAGGCAAATTTTTCACTTAAGACCTGTGCGTGGCGGATTCTTCCGGAGAAAAATCCTTCGCCATCCCCACTCACCCCAGGGTTGATAGCAATCGTCGTTCCTTGTGAAGTGCGAGGATCCTTGGTGATGGTGTTGAGCAGGCCGTTGTGGGCATTAGGGCCATAAAGCGTGGCATTGGGTCCGAGGATAAGTTCTACCCGTTCGATATCTTCTTTGATGGTCGTATTGAGTGGGCCAAGTGGGAGGCCGGTAGCGACGAGGGAGGAGAATCGGCCATCGGTGACTTGTAGGTTTTTTGCATTGAAGTTGGAGTTGAAACCTCTTATGTTGAGGGCGGGGGTGGCGATACCTGCTCGGAAATAATCTACTCCTTTTTGTCGAGCGATCAATTCTCCGGGATTACCAGCATATTCTTCAATTTCTCGAGCAAAAATGGTTTCAATGGTAGCTGGACTTTCCGTTAGCTTTTCTGGTTTTTTCGATCCTGAAACTACCACTTCATCCAAGGCCGTTCCTTCTTCTAGGGCAATGTCAAGAACGTTATTTCCACTATTGCTGACGTTGATACTAAATGTTTGTTCTGCAAATCCGATGTAGGAGGCGAGTATGGTTTGACTACCAGTGGCAAGACGGATCGTGTATTTTCCATCAATGTCTGTCACGGTACCAAGGGTGCTTCCTTTTACTAAAATATTAGCACCCACTAATGGGGTTCCGTCGGTATCTGTGACCTTTCCGGTGAGAGTCCCTTCTTGCGCCGCCGTGAAACCAGCACATAGGGTGATGAGAATGAGTGTCAATACTTGTTTCATAAACGATGTGACTTTGATATGAAATAAATGAAATCGTAAGCTGAATTAGCAATACACCAAATTAAATAGCAGTAGACCTTGGTTTTACAATTGTAAGTTTTGCTGAAGCAAGGTAGCGTGGAAAGTCGATGGATGACGAATGGGAAAAAAGATAGGAGGTATTGACAGAAGGAGGTAGGATGATGGAAAAGGATTTTAAATACTTGTAAATGAATTAATTAAGGCGGTTTAAAAAAGGGTGCTCATGCTGTTGGACAAATACGGTTTATCAGTTGGAAGTTGAAGGTTAATGCCCTGGTATAAACCTTCAAGCCTAAACTTTTAACCCCCCCTTGGAGTAA
>Ga0209475_10003235_pt1 | contig 15254 bp, 14 predicted proteins | sample tdDd471_FD_187128 | JGI IMG/M metagenome (GOLD analysis project Ga0209475, IMG submission 187128) | Marine sediment microbial communities from the Atlantic coast under amendment with organic carbon and nitrate - tdDd47.1 (SPAdes)... | ecosystem: Environmental > Aquatic > Marine > Coastal >... | reverse complement strand
TTGTATCTGTTGATGCTCTAGGCCAGTACCAAAGATGGAACAGATCTCATTGCTCCCAAGGTTCATAATAAAGACGGTGCACCTTTCTGCCTTCATTAAGGAAGGAATAAAGGACGAGTAAAAGGTAATGAGGGCGTGGTAATCCTCATTGGTCCATGCGCCTGTTAATCGGGAAAGTTTTTGTTTTAACAGGGTCAGTTGTGATTCATATGTGGTTATATGAGGTGCGTTGTCTGTCATAGGTGTAAATTATGTTTACGATATCGTGGGTGTAAGGTTTGTGGTCTTGTTAAGTGACTGAATCTATATGTGATATCTTGACTCGATAAATACATACATGTAGAGCTCTGGTTACGAAAAAAGAGCGGCAAAGATTCCTGTAGATTTTTATGTGCTTAAAATATAGAGGTAAATTATCTTGTCGACTGGAAGCCGATTGTCTTGTCATTAATTGTCATTTTTCGATCTATTGTTAACGTTGTTGACGTTTATATCAAAGTTGTAAACAAAGTCAACGAAATATCTGCCCTCTACCTGGTTTTTCGATTATAGAAAGTAGAATGAATATTAAATAAAGAATAATATATTTAGATAATTAGGTGTTTTTGGGCCACTTCAGCCATGGTGGGATAATCAACATAATCCCTCTTGGCACCGTAATTGCTTTGTTTAAAATCAGTAGAGCAAAGTAACCCGCAATTCAGAAAAATAAATTGTTAAAAGGTGGTCACAAATGAGAGACAATCAAACTGATATTCAATTTCGTCCGGTCGGCAAAGGTTTTATAATTAATCAGATGGCAGGGATGTCAGGACGCATATTGACTCAGACATTTGTGGATAACAAAAAACGCCCCTATGTAAAGGTGAACGGTGAAATCGTTCCCCTTACTCCGGAGCACAGTTACCTTGCCGCAAATTAACTCTACCTCACTGTAACAATACAACTCTGAAGTCAGATAGAAATTTATCTGATCGTTTCGTGCCCGTATCAATACAATAAGCCGAGTTACCTTTACCTCTCCTGAAGGTTGCTCGGCTTTCTTGTGCTCTAGCCCAAGGGCTTGTGGATTGTGTTGCTTATCTTTTTATCATTTTGCAGAGACTGGTCGTTCCGGAATCAACAATGGCTTTTATTGTAGTGGCTTTGTCCATTTTCACTAATCTTTCAAAACAGGTAACAGCAATAAGATACAGAAGGTCAGTGTTGTTCTCGTTCTTGATGTAGTGAATAATTTCTCTTTCTGGCATGTTAAACCTCCTGTTTTGGAACGGACTTTAGGTAACAGGTTTTTAAAAATCAGCAGGTCTGAACACATAAGAACATCCAAACCAGCTCAAGGTAAGTAGACATTAAATATCGAACGAAAAATTACCCTCCGCCAATAACAGGAAAGATGGCGAGCACATCTTTTTCGATGGGGGTAACATCGAACTCGGTATGTCGGGAATTTATCATCAGTACTCCAACTTCCTCACGATCAATGCCAAGAGAATCGACAATATCACCTACTGTTGTGGCTTCGTCTATCTCTCTTTGTTCGATTTTAAAACGCTTATCCCGAAAGTAGGCGAAAAGTTTCACTGTTATATTCATGTACAATGTTTCCTGATCCGGATAAATTCAATTTTTTTCAGTATGCTTCGGGGGAGGTTCTTTACGAGCTGATGTTCTTGTACAATAACAAGAACATCAGCTCTAGGTTATTAGAAGTCCCAGAAAGTAGCAATCTCTTCGTCGGTGAAATCAAAAACAACATTGTGGGGAGGCAGTGGTTCTGTATAAAAGAAATCCGGCAGCCGATCATCTGCTGCACTGAATCCGGCTGCAATATTGAACGCCCTTTCTGTTTTAAGAATAGATTGGCCAAGGGCAACCACATCATCACCAGTTAGTGTAATACCAAACCTGGCATTGAGGAGATCAATCAGGGCTGGAAGGCAGCTTTCATCATCAAGTGCCGCAAAAGCGATAAAGAGGCACATTCCTGTGGAGTCAATTGCCGCAGTGGCAATCTGCAGATTCCTGGAAAGTTCAATCTGGCCTTCTTTAGACATTGGGTCGACATTTCCACCTACACCAAGGATATTGGCAGTTACCGCATAACCCATTGTATGATCAGCGCCCTGGGTAGAGGTGGCATAGGTAATCCCCATACCTTTAATGGATCTTGGGTCATAAGCTGGAATTGCCTGGTTTTTGACGACAGGGACTCTGGTTACGCCATAGGCACGACCAACGGAGCCTGTTCCGTTACCAATAATTCGCCCAAGGCCTGTCCCTTTTGTTACTTCCTCTTCTAATATTCTACAGATCCCAGCACCGTCACCAAACTCAAGTACACCAGCTTCCATGGCAACACCAAATGCAACAGAGGTCTCGATGGTATCAATGCCGATATCGTCCATGATCCTGTCGGCCTGGGCTATCTTATCAAGATCATCGACACAACAGTCAGCTCCCATGGCCCAGATCGATTCATACTCGAATCCTGCTGTGAGTTTTTCTCCCTTGGCATCATTGTATACCTGAGAACACTTGATAATACAGCCGGCATGGCAGTTGTGTGTGGGTTTTCCTCCACGCTCAACAATTATATCATGCATGGTTTCCCCGGAAATAGACTCATGTCCTTCAAATTGTCCGGCGGTGAAGTTTTTAGTAGGCAGGCTGCCAGCTTCATTGATTACATTTACAAGTACATTGGTACCATATTGACCAAGACCTGCAGTTAATGGATGATCCATCAGGGCCTTAGCGAACGCGCGATTTGCTTCTTTGAATTTATCCGGCTCAGCAACGGGCACTTTACCGTCTTTGGGGTCGATGGTGATAAATTTGATTTTTTTGGAGCCCATAACGGCACCAAGACCACCACGGCCACTTGATCTAATATTTCCATCCGGATCTTTGATGGAGATGTTGGCACTACTCATTTTCATTTCACCGGCCTGGCCTATTGTTAGAACTGCAGGTTTGCCCTCAAGGCGATCAGCAAGGGTGTCAAGAACAGCGAAATTGCCTTTGCCCGGCAGCTCAGTTTCCTCCGTTATGGTAAGTGATTCCGGGGTGAGTGCGATGGAGTACCAGGTGTCTTTTTCAGGTAATCCTTCAATTATAAGTGCCTTACAGCCGGCCCGGGCAAGAAGCTGGGCTGCAGTACCACCTCCGTTGGACTCTTTGATAGTGCCTGTGAGGGGGCTTTTGGCGCCGATGGAAAGACGGCCTGAGTTGGCGGCTACTGTGCCGGAAAGAAGGCCTGGTGCGAAAACAAGCTTATTGTTTGCCCCGAGTGGGTGACAGGTTGGTATGACCTCTGCCGCAACTATTGTTGAGGTAAGGCCGCGGCCACCGTGTCCAGCCCAATCTGCTGGTACATCTTCAATGGAAGTAGTTAGGTCTGTCATGTTAACACGAAAAATTTTGTCAGCCATGATATTCTCCTTGTTGAGTTATTTGTTTAGTAGATATTGAAAAGACTAAATTAATACCTTCTGTTTATTTACTGTTCGTACATAACTTTGCCGCAATCGCGAAGATTGTAGCCACCAAGAGCTAGAATTGCGTTGTGGAAGACTTTGTTTGTCCTGATTAGTTCTATGATGGTAATTACTTTGCTATCCTCTTGATGTTGCCCCGGTACAATAAGGTCATACCTTTCCTCAGCGATCGGCACGAAGTCGAGCCCAAGAGCATTGGCTGCGGCCCGAATGCCAAGCCCGGCATCAACGCTGCCATTAGCAACAGATGCTGCAACGCTCATATGGGTGTATTCTTCATGGTCGTAGCCGACTATCTCAGAGGTGTCAATTCCTTCATCCTGTAGGACCTTGTCTGTCAGTAACCGTGTGCCGGCTCCGTTTTGTCTGTTTATAAAGACATGATTGCCTTTAGCTAGGTCCTGGAAGCTGAGAATATTCTTAGGATTACCTTTGGCAACAATTAATCCTTGTTCGCGATAGCAAAGATTAATTAATTGTAAAGGAAGGTTTTTAAGGAAGCGCTTGATGAAGCTTATATTATATTCACCCGTTTCCTCGTCAAGGAGATGGGTTCCGGCAATGTGGGCCTCGCCACGTTTTATAGCCATAATGCCACCCATCGAGCCAACATGGGCCGATGAGATCCGGACGATAGGCCGCTGTTTATGCAAGTGGTTGGCGAGCAGGTCAAGGATATTATCATGACTGCCTATACAGACCAGAGTCGCGTCAACTTCGGTTTGGGGCCTGAGTAATTCGATCTGGACTTTTTCTCCAGCTCCTATCCCTTCGCAACCGGAGGGAACATTGAGGAGCCCATCGGCACGCACAAGGGACATAACAGCGCCAGCACCTTTACCGGAAGGAGTAGCCATCAGGTTATCACCTACCCGACCCAAAGTAATGCGAACAAATTGATCTACCCCCATTGCAGAATGTAACGGTCTTGAGAGGGTGGCGTCGACATATTCTGATTCCGGCTGGCCCTGGCCGAGAAAAACGGAAATCATTTCCCGGACAAAGATCCGCATGGTTAACAGGGCAGAGACTGGGTAACCCGGTAGACCGATGACCGGGGTATCTCCGATCATAGCAAGGATAACAGGTTTTCCTGGTTTGATGGCAACCCCATGGACAATCACTTCTCCAACCTCAGCGAGCACCTTGGCACTGTAATCGCGGGTACCGGCTGAGGCCCCGGCATTTAGAATAACCAAATCATTTTCAGCTGCAGCAGTTGTGAGTGCGGTTTTTAAAAGTTCGGGGTCATCAACTACCGGTAAACCACGACTGGCACTGGCTCCCCATTCATTAAGATATCCAGCAAGGATGCGGGAGTTAAATTCTATAATCTGTCCGGCTTTTGGTTGCTGGTTGGGCTGAATGAGCTCACTGCCGGTGGGAATGACATGGGCTTTTGGTAATCGTTGTACCTTGATTTGGGTAACACCGGTGGCAAGCATGGCACCCTGGTCGATAGCCCTGATGATGTGTCCTTCAGGGAGAATGAGTTCTGTTGCCACGATATCTTCGCCGATAGTCCGTACATGTTGCCAGGGCGTAGCTGCCATATGCAGCTCAACTTCGGTTTTACTGAGGTAGTGGACGTCCTCAATCATTACCACTGCATTAAAGCCTTCGGGGATAGCGTTACCGGTATTAACAGGGATAAATTTATTATCACTTAAACGCAGAGGGTTGGCCTCACTGGCCCCGGTGAGATCATTAAAATGTACAGCAATACCGTCCATCGCCGCTGCATTGTACGAAGGAGAAGACCTCATTGCAAAAACAGGTTCAGCTGTAATTCTACCAAGACTGTCGTCAACCCCGATCATCTCCAGTGAGTTCCTGGTATAAAATCCATGCTGCTTAAGGCTTTCCTGCCAGAGCTTTTTTGCTTCAGAGAGTGGTTTGTTGCTTAGGTAAACGTTTCGTTTGCTCATTGGAAGAGATGCACCTTTATAGCTGAATTTTCTGTTACTCCCTGGCTATCTTCCTCGATAAGAAAGTAGCCGTCAGAGCGAGAAAGTGTTGATATGGAACCCGATTTGCCAAGAACAGGAGTAGCAAGCCAGGCATGATCTTCTTTAATAATTTTTACCCGCACCACATCACGCCTTCCTGGGGCTGAATTAATATTACGGGTTAAAGTGGCAATTATATATGGAGTTGGCAGTTTCGGTATCTTTACCTGACCTGAGAGTTCCTGAATTGCTGGTTTTACAAAGGTATCAAAACAGACAAGAGCTGAGACCGGGTGGCCGGGGAGGCCAAAAACGGGGGTGTTGCCACTGAGACCGATTAACACAGGTTTTCCTGGTTTCAGAGTAACACCGTGGACTAAAATTCCCGGTGGACCGAGTTCTTCGACGACTTGTTCCCCAAGGTCCCTGACACCGACTGAACTGCCTCCTGAAAAGAGGACGATATCATTTTCCTGAACTGCTTTTGTTATTGCCGGGAGAAATATCTCTAATTGATCCGACACGACGCCGTAATCGCAGCAGACACCCCCTGCTCGGTGAACGAGGCCAGCCAGGGCAATAGCGTTAATGTTGCGTATCTGCCCAGGCTTGGGGACTTCGGTATGGGCAATAATCTCGTCCCCAGTGGAGAGAATACCAACTTTGACTTTTCGAGTCACCTGAACTTCGGCAATACCAAGTCCTGCTAACAAGCCAATATCCTGGGGGCGGAGCAACTGTCCACCAGGTAAAGCCTGTTTACCTTTTGCAATATCTTCGCCTTTTTGGATGAGGTTGGTGCCGGTACCAACGCCCTTGATGATCTCGATCATAGTTTCATCAACAGGTACACTATGCTCAAGCATTACCACACTGTCGGCACCCTCAGGTAGAAGACCACCCGTGGGAATTTTATAACAACAGCCTTTTTTTACTTCGCCGATGGGGGCTACACCCATTGGCACTTCACCGGTTATATTAAGGTAACAAGGCATTGATTCACTTGCCCCGAAGGTGTCTACAGCACGAACGGCAAAGCCGTCCATAGTCGATCGCGCTTGTGCGGGAAGATCTTCAGGGGAGATTACCGGCTCTGCCAGTATTCGATCAAAGGCCTCGGTCAGGGGAATGCGTTTGGTAGCTGTTGTGATGCCTTCAAGGTTGGCTAAAAGAATGTGCAATGCCACATCTACAGGGATTAAACCACTGCGGCCAAGCATGTCTTTTGTCTGCGTAGGTTCAGCCATTTGTGTCGACAATGTAGAGATTGACTCTTGATGAATCGGAGAGTAAGGAAAGAAGTTCTTTGGGGTCTATTTCTCTTTGGTCAAAATGTATATTGAGAACCTGCGGCCAAAGGTTTGATCTTTTGTTGAGAAAGTTTGCAAGAAGGTCAGCTTTAATAACTTGACCTGATTTCAACAATGCTCCCCCGCGATCTCTGGCAATACTGTTAAATAATTTCAGTGTGACTGTAATTGTTTTTTCTTGTATGGATTCAGACCGTAATGCATTTGTTTCGGTTCGCAATGCAGAATGGAAACTGTTTTTCCGGAAAATTGCTCCAGCGAGTCCTGGCATTGCAGCTGAAAGGGCCAGCACCGGATTACTTCCAGTTAGTGGAAGTGTTAGATCGTCAACAGCAGTGCCGTTGAGAAAAATTGTTTGTACGGTATCTGCCAAATATTCGGCTGTAAAACCCTGGTAATTGCTTAAAAACTTCCCTAGGGTCTTGCCATGGGAGGTCTTTACTTCTATTCCTGACTGTAAAACAGTGGTAAAGAGAGATACGGACTCCGGGGTGACGGTAAATCGTATGTTGGATAAGGGCAGTTGATCTTCCATGGAGAGGCTTTACATTGTATATGTTTTTGGGATTGTTGATTTGATAGTGTCTTTGACGCACAAAGAAATCGACTTGGCTAAAAGTTATTGACTATAACAAATTTTCTTCGTTTCAGTTTTAAAAAAATAATTTTATTTTACTTATAATTTCCTAAAAGGACGTAAAATGACAATGCGACCATTATCACCTCTTTCTGGTTATAAAAATTTCGACGGTCCGGTGGTAGCCATTATAATGGATGGAGTAGGCATTGGTTCAGGTGATCAGCGGGACGGAGTTTTTGTCGCTAATACCCCTGTGCTGGACCAACTTTTTAACGAACCGCTCATGTTGAAACTCAACGCTCACGGTACGGCGGTTGGCTTGCCGTCTGATGGAGATATGGGCAATTCAGAAGTCGGCCATAATGCCCTGGGGGCAGGCAGGGTTTTTTCCCAGGGGGCAAAACTGGTTAACGAAGCCCTCAAGTCGGGCTCTGTTTTTAGCGGAGAAGCCTGGCAGACACTTAAAAAACAGGGTTTAGCTGGTGGAACAATTCATTTCATTGGGCTCGTTTCCGACGGTAATGTGCATAGTCATATCGATCAGTTGAATACTTTGATCGATCAGTGTGCGGCAGAGGGTGTCGATAAAGTCAGATTACATGTCCTGCTTGACGGTCGTGATGTTGAGCAGAAAAGCGCCCTGAAGTATGTTGTGCCACTTGAGGAAAAACTAGCAGCTCTCTCTGTTAATGGCCGTGACTACCGTATAGCATCCGGGGGTGGGCGGATGGTTACCACAATGGACAGGTACGGCGCCGACTGGCAGGTCGTGGAAAATGGCTGGAAAGCACATGTACTTGGTATTGGACGAACCTTTGCCAGTGCCTCTGAGGCAGTAAACGCATACTATGAAGAAGATCAGGAGATGACCGATCAGTATATGGCTAGTTTTGTGGTCGTTGATCAGGATGGTCCGGTCGGCACCATCGAAGATGGGGATGGGGTTGTCTTTTTTAACTTTCGTGGTGATCGGGCAATTGAGATTTCCAGAGCTTTTGAAGAAGCGGAATTTAAGGAGTTTGAAAGGCAGCGGGTGCCCCGGGTGCTTTATGCCGGTTTGATGCAGTATGATGGAGATGCATTGATCCCTAAAAATTATCTGGTTGAACCGCCAGTTATAGATAATACTCTTGGCGAGTATTTTTGCAGTACGAAAATCACCAGTTATGCGATCTCTGAGACTCAGAAATTTGGGCACGTCACTTATTTCTGGAATGGTAACCGCTCTGGTTATATTGATGAATCTCTTGAAAAATATGAAGAAATTCTTTCTGACAAGGTCGCTTTTGATTTAAAACCATGGATGAAGGCTGGTGAAATTACTGACAGAGTTGTTAGTGCCATAGCCAGCGGAAAGTACAAATTTATCCGGCTTAATTATCCTAACGGTGATATGGTCGGGCACACAGGGATGGTCCCGGCCATAAGAATTGGTGTTGAAATTGTCGATCTTTGTCTGAAACAGGTTTTGAAAGCAGTAGAGAAAGCCGGCGGTATTGCTGTCATTACTGCAGACCATGGTAATGCGGACTGTATGTGGACCGAGAAGAATGGTCGAATAACTCCGATGGTGGCGCACACCCTCAACCCGGTTCCCTTTATTATAAAGGATTACAGTGGAGCCAACAGTTTTGAGTTAACTGAAGAAAAGAATCCCGGGTTGTCCAACGTCGCGGCGACTCTTTGTGTTCTTTTGGGGCTGGTGCCACCAGATGATTATGATGCTCCCCTGGTAAAACTGGTCAGCTAATTGTAGGTGTTGTTTTAATGATAAAATCACCCGTACTTAGCACGAGACATGTATTAAATAGGATAATTTACCAAAACCCCCAATATTGCAATAGGTAGAGATGACGGAAAGAATTAGCAAATCAGCTCAGAAAAGACGATTTAAGGACGAGGAAAGTGCCGCTGGAGAACTGGCAAAGCTTTCGGATAAAGATTTAAAAAAACTGTCCATTGATCAGGCTGTAAAGGATGAAATCATTCGATGTCGAGGCTTGAAAGGTGGTTCATTGAAAAGACAGGTTAAATATCTTGCCAAAGTTATGCGGGAGTATTCTGTCGATGAAGTATTTGATTTTCTAGCCGCTCGAAAAGGCTCCAAGTTAAAAGAGAATAAATTACATCGGGAAGCTGAGAGGTTGCGCGATGTAATTATTAATGAGGCGATGGACAATCAACAGAAGCGTTTACAGGCGGGGATAGTCTGGGAACCTGATTGGCCGGGAGAGGTTATAGACTCTTTTGTGAAGAACTATCCTGTAGATGAAGGTGACTTGCGACGGACTGTATTTCAGTATGTAAAAACCAGGATTCACAATCATAATCGGGAAGTTTTTCGTATAGTAAAAGCGGCGGTCGAGAAAGAAGAAATGCTGAAAAAAATGGCCTGAGCTTGAATAGCAAAGTAAACATAGGTAATCGAGTATCGTTTCCCTGTGTTTGCTTTTTAACTGGACCTTGGTTTTATTGACAGTGATTCTCACTTCCTATTGCATTTTCGAGATGCCTGTTGTCACTTAGGGAGCATTAATCTAAGAATTATCCTGAACCATAGTTTCCTCAGTGTCTGAAAGTTTGCTTCCTGGGCTAGTTGAGCTATCACAAATTTGATAATCGAAAAACTTGTAGTTATCATTTTCTGAAACTTCTGTTTAATATTGACAGGTACCGTAGTTGCAGCCTAATTCTGACAGCATTCGATAATTTGCTACGTAATAAAAAGAGTGTGGCAAAATAAAAAACACTGGGGGTGGAGTGAAGGGTCTTCGTGTCAAAACAAACTACCTGCAGACGAAAAGGTTATATTATATAGGGCTTTTTATCACTTTTGGACTGGTTATCGCCTTTAGTGCCTCTATAGTTGATTACCGAATAGAGACAATCTCTGTTCGTTCTAAAGTTAGTAGGCAGGCACAGGAGGTGTTTGAGCATAAAATTGATGAGTTAGAAATCTATAAATCTGGTCTTGATGATATCGTAAAAGCTTTGCGGGACAATACAATTTTAATACGATATATTCGTGACCCCGGATTGGAGAATTATCAAACCATCACCTCTCTTTTTTATGCTGTTTCTACTTCTAATCCTGCACTGATGCAAGTCAGGTATCTCGATGCCAAGGGAATGGAAAAAGTCAGGGTCGATTCAGGTCCTGGCATGGCGAGGCCTTCAATAATCCCAGAGAGGGATATGCAAGACAAAAGCCATCGCTATTATTTTACTGAAGCTTCCCAGCTTGCACCTCATTCTTTCTGGTATTCAAAACTTGATCTGAATGTAGAGAATCGAAAAATTGAGGTGCCTCACAATCCTGTTTTTCGTGTAGCGACTCCTGTTTATGTTGATCAAAAATTTCAGGGAATTGTCATTGTCAACATCCATGCAAAAGGTTTCCTTGAAAAATTCAGACGTAACCCTCTTTTCGATATTTCTCTGATAGACCAGGATGGCTATTTCATGATAGCCGGAGATGGTGGTCTGTCATGGTCAAGGTTCCTCGACACACAAAATACTGTACAGGCATTGTATCCTGGAGTTGGGCAAAAAATTCTGCGGGGTGCAGAAGAGTTAGAGCTGCATCGATACGGAGATCTGTTTGCAGGTGCTGTTCGTACCTATTTGAATAAAGATGGGGCCATTGTAGTTATGCATGCCAAAGCAGTTGCCATAAAAGATATGGAAGAAGATCGCCGTAAAGCTGCGTTGCTTATTGTCACTATAATCCTCGTTCTCTCTGTTCCTCTTGCTCTGCTCATATCAAAAGCGCCTGCCAGTCTGTATAAAAGGATTGCTGATCAGAATAGAATTTTGACCGAATACGTTGAGTTGATAGATGAAAACGTCCATACCGGTACTGTCAGTACCAAGGGCGTTTTTGAGGAGGTGAGTACAGCTTTTGCTCAGACTGTTGGCTTTGACAAGGATGAAATCGTTGGGATGAAATACGAGATGCTATATTGTCCATCACAGCCAAAAGAGTATTACCAAAAGATATGGAAAACGGTCAGTCAGGGACAGAACTGGTCCGGAGAAGTTCAATATTTGAGGAAAAATGGAGAATCCTATTGGGCCGATACAGTTATTTTTCCTAAAATAGATGGTCAGCAAAAGGTCACCGGTTATTCGATAATTTACCATGATATAACAGACAGAAAAAATGTCGAGGTGTTGTCAATAACCGATGTGTTGACCGGATTGTATAATCGGAGATATTTTAACACGATTATTGAACAAGAACTTAACCGGGTTCAGCGTGATAACAAGTCGTTAGCATTTGCCATGTTGGATGTGGACTATTTCAAACAGTATAACGATCACTATGGTCACCAGAAGGGGGACCAGGTATTGCAGGATTTGAGCAGGGTTCTTCAAAGAAAACTTGGTCGTGCAAGTGACTATTGTTTCCGATTGGGAGGAGAGGAGTTCGGTATACTTTTTACTGATGTTCAACCACAGGGGTCGCAAAGCTTTATCGAATCAATTTGTGAGGCAATTGAAAAAATTGGTATTGAACACAAATGGAGTGAGGTCGCAGATGTGGTGACAGTTTCTATTGGACATCTTTCGGTGACTCCAGGAATTGGAATCACTGTTGATAAAATATATAAATTAGCTGATGAAACCTTATACTTAGCAAAGAAAAGTGGTAGAAATCGAGTTGTTCACCAAAATCTTGAGTCGCATGTTTGAATGATTTTACCCAACATTCTAGAAAAAATAATGGAGTAGGAAATGTCAATAAGAGCATTAGCTCTGGACCTATACAAAGCCAAACAGAAAGTGGATGCCTTGCAAAAAGAACATGACAGTGCAGCACAGGACGAAAAATCTGTTTTGGCCCAGGAGTTAAAAGTAGTTCAGAAAGAATTTCATATGTTACGTCGAATGCTTGATGGTGAGAAAGAGTCGGGCAACTTTCGTAAACGTTTTAGCGGATTCGGAAATTCAAAAAAATAAACTGCGTGTGCGTTGGCAACATATTCAGGGCGTGACATAAAGGATCTTTTTACATGAAAGATATTTTTGCAAAGCGAATACAAGGGGTGCCTCGGTCATTCATTAGGGAAATTCTCAAAGTATCTCTGGACCCTACTGTTATTTCTTTTGCTGGAGGCTTGCCCAATGCTGCCTTTTTCCCAGTAAGTGAGATAGAGCGTGCCACGGAGAAGGTTTTCGAAACCTACGGTGCGGATGTGCTGCAGTACAGCAACTCTGAAGGTGACTTAGGGCTGCGTGAACAGATCAGCGCGAGATATCTTGCAAAACAAGGGGTGTCCATTCCAGCTGAAAATATCATTGTCACCAACGGATCTCAGCAGGGTATTGATCTATTAGGCAAGGTGCTGTTAAACGACGGGGATAAGGTGCTTATTGAAGAACCAGGGTATCTCGGGACAATTCAGTCGCTGTCACTTTATCAGGTACAATTCATGCCCGTGCCTGTGAGCGATGACGGGATGGATGTACAGGTTCTGAGCAAGGTGAGCGATGGCTGCAGTGCTAAAATGCTATATACAGTACCGACTTTCCAGAACCCTTCAGGGATAACATATACTGACGAAAACAGGGGGAAAATAGCCGCCATAGCAAAAAAGAACAAATTTATATTGGTAGAGGATAATCCTTACGGGGAGCTGCGGTTCTCGGGCAAAACTGCCAAATCCTTTTTTCATTATCTACCGGATCAGACAGTCCTTCTTGGTTCATTTTCCAAGGTCGTGGCACCTGGATTTCGTCTTGGCTGGATTGCCGCTCCTGACTGGATTTGTGAAAGGTTGATTATTGCCAAGCAGGCGGCTGATCTACATACTTCCAGTTTTTCACAAAAAATATTGTACGAATTCCTGCAAGAAAATGATCTCGATGATCATATCGAGAGAATTACTGTTGCGTACGGGACCCACTGCAGGGCAATGCAGGACGCCCTTGCACGGTATTTTCCAGCAAACATCAGTTTTACCCAACCCGAGGGGGGGATGTTTTTGTGGGGGCGTTTGCCGGGTGGAATGGATTCCATGGAGCTTTTTAAGGAAGCGGTGAAAGAAGATGTTGTTTTTGTGCCAGGTGATCCTTTTTATACCGAGGGCACCAATATCTCAGCTTTCAGACTGAACTTTTCATGTGTTGATCCGGAAACGATCAATGAAGGAGTACAGAGAATGGCGCGGGCGCTTGAGAAATTCGGTAAATATTTTTAATCCCTTATATCTCGTCACTGTTTACATAAGCATAGGCGCTGTGCTTATGTATCGATTCGAAGCTTTCCACTCCGGCGGTAAACCAGGTAATATTTGGGTCGGCCACGGCCAGGACCGCCACCTTTCTGACCACGTCTTCAACAAACATCGGATTATTGAAGGCTTTTTCTGTTACGTATTTTTCGTCCGGCCGCTTGAGAAGAGCGTACAATTCGCAGGAAGCAGACTGTTCTACCATCGATATTAAGTCTTCGACCCAGATAAAGTCTTTGAATTTGACATTGAGAGTAACTTCTGCCCGCTGGTTATGGGCACCACCGGCACTGATCTCTTTTGAACAAGGGCAAAGGGTGGTAACGGGAACAGTAACAGAGAGGATAAAACCTTCATCATCGCCTATGCCACCAGAAAATCCACAGGCGTATTCCATAAGACTGTGGGTGTCACTAACAGGCGCTTTTTTATCAATAAAATATGGAAAGGTCATTTCAAGCCGGACGCTTTTGGCCTGCAAATCTTCCTGTAACCGTGCTAAAATTGATGAAAAACTGGTTACTGAAAGCTCCCCGAGGTATTCATTGAGCACCGAAGTAAATGTTTCTACACAATTGTCTCTATGACCTTCCCGAAGACGTGCCTGCATGGAAATGGTGGCAATAGTGTTTTGCAGGTCACCGGCTTTTTCCTTAACTCTGACTGGGGTCTTAAGACCTTTTAGGCCAACCGTCTGGATGTGCATAAGTTTGCTCAATTTATCTCGTTACGAAGAAAATGAAAAAAGTAAACGTTATTTGTATTTTGAAAACATTCTGTATGTCTCTATGGAATAACAGATTGCATTGAGACGATTGTTACTTACTCTTTTTGGATCTCTTCGACAATACTCTTTTCATTTCCGGCTTCTGTCGATTTTACTTTTTCATGCGTTTCTACAAGAATCGGTGTAAACTGAGAGTTTTGTCAGTTATCTGGTAATGATTGTTAACCATGAGGATGTATGACCGATGGAGACAAAGACGGAAGCGATCAGATTGGACAAATGGTTGTGGGCTGCCCGTTTTTTTAAGACCCGCTCCATGGCAGGCCAGGCGATAAAGGGCGGTAAGGTGCATGTAAACGGCAATAGGGCAAAGGCTGCACGGAATGTCCTGGTGGGCGATCAGTTAAGCATTACGATAGGTTTCATGGAATTTCATGTCAGGGTATTGGCTCTGGCCAGGTTCAGGCGGCCAGCAAAAGAAGCCAGACTCTTATATGTCGAATCCGATGAGAGCATAAAAAATCGGGAAGAACAACGGGATCTCCGGCGAATGGCCAATGCCGGCTACGCCGGTCCCGTAAAAAAGCCGAGCAAACGAGATCGACGAAAAATTAAATCTTTCACCAGAAGAGATGAACAGGAGTAAACAATGAATAAAATTGAAAGAGCATTGATCAGTCTCACAGACAAAGCTGGCATTGAGGGTTTTGCAACAGAACTGGCAGACTTGGGTGTTGACCTGCTGTCCACCGGAGGAACCGCAAAGAAACTTCGTGATGCAGGTCTGTCGGTCATGGATGTCTCCGAGTTTACAGGGTTTCCTGAGATGCTTGATGGGAGGGTTAAAACCCTTCATCCGAAGGTACATGGGGGTATTTTAAACCAGAGAGCAAATGGTGATCACCAACAGCAGTGCGCGGCCCATGGTTTGAAAAACATTGACCTTATTGCG
>Ga0209475_10003234_pt1 | contig 15257 bp, 12 predicted proteins | sample tdDd471_FD_187128 | JGI IMG/M metagenome (GOLD analysis project Ga0209475, IMG submission 187128) | Marine sediment microbial communities from the Atlantic coast under amendment with organic carbon and nitrate - tdDd47.1 (SPAdes)... | ecosystem: Environmental > Aquatic > Marine > Coastal >... | reverse complement strand
TCTTAAGGATTTTCTGGAACATTTGGGCTTCACCCGTAGGGTGACTACGAATAAAACCCAAATAACCCATAAAATCCTTAATCTCAAGCGCTTCAGTGAACCTCGCTACGAAGTCAACTGAGTTTTTTAGGATAAAGGTTGTTCCCAACGAAGAAACTAAATATTCTAAATTAAATCAAATGGATCTGACTATGGAATTTTTACCTCCTTTATATGCAAAAGTTGAGAGTTTGTGGGTTGGGTTTGTAAAGTTTCTGCCCTTATTAGGTATCGCCTTAATTTTATTATTGTTTACCTGGCTTTTGGCTAAAATTTTATCTAAATTGCTAAGAAAATCGCTTTCTGGCTCAAATATTCGAAAATCATTACAGGAACTTTTTGGCACCCTGACTAAGACAGCAGTATGGACGATAGGCATCTTAACTGCTATAACGGTAATGTTTCCCAGCTTGACACCGGGAAAGTTGGTTACAGCATTGGGGATTGGCTCTGTGGCTGTCGGTCTTGCGTTTAAAGATATTTTTGAAAACTTTTTTGCAGGGATTCTTATTTTGTTGCGACGCCCCATGCGTATAGGCGATTTTATTGAGTGTGAAGGCGTTACCGGAAAAGTAGAACGCATATCCATACGTGAGACCTATTTGCGAAAAACGGACGACCAATTGATACTGCTGCCAAATAGTTTTTTATTTAAAAATCCTGTATCCATCTGTACTGATAAGGATTTAAGGCGATTTGAGATTATTGTCGGTGTCGCTTATGGTGAAAATATCGACGAGGTTCGCGCTATTATTGAAAAATGTATGAAAGATATCGATGTAGTGACACAGGATAAACCAATTGAAGTATATGCGCGAGAGTTTAATTCGTCATCTGTCGATTTCACCGTACGATGGTGGTCAGATTCGACTCCGCTAGGTATGCACCAAAGTAGAGATAAAGTTGTTAGTGCGATTAAAGCGGCACTCGATAACGAAAATATCGAAATTCCCTTCCCTTATCGGACACTTACATTTAATGAGCTGCTGACGATTAAAAATAAATCTGAATAATATGCTTTAGTTTTTGAGGTCGCTGGGTGTGAGAGTATAATGTTAAACTTAAAAAACTCAGTTGACTTCGTAGCGAGTTTCGGCCTGGGCGGCCCCCTAAGCGCTTGAGATTTAGGATTTTATGGTTTATTTGGGTGCGGCTGCCTAAGCTTTATTCGTAGTCACCCTTCAGGTGAAGCATGGAGCCAAAGCCGAGTAGATGGCAACTGAGTTTTTTTAGGTTAAATAGAAGGCTAAAAAAACGAGAAAACTTGACCTAATAGATAGTATCGCTTGTTTGCGAGGGAAGCGGCTATTAGATCAAGTTTAAATTTCTATTGTTAGAACTTACAATTGGTAAATTTACTTTGTTAGCTTACTGAGCTGTGCAAATTCAGTTTTGTCGATTTGTTGGTCATTGTTTCGATCAAGTGAATCCCATTGTTTGGTTATGGTCGGTGAAACCTTGGCTTCAGCTTTACTGATGGCTCCATCCTTGTTTGAATCTAAAATAGCAAATGAACTATCTGTTTCTGATCCAAAAGCAGAACTGCTGGTTAAAATAACCAATGCGGAGATGAATAAATTTTTCATAATGATTAATTTCCTTGTTTAAATTATTAATTGCTAGGCGCTGTTGACCTTTCAGATGTTAGGCTGCTTTTGAGATAATTTTTGCACTGGCAAGGCATTTTTTATGGTTCAATGCATTCCATTGGTAGTAAAAAATAAAGCTACCGCGTCTGGCCGACCGCATCCTACTCCCACTCCTTACCTACATCCAAGTAGGCAACGATGGCAGTACAAAAATTAGCCAAAATCAGACAAGAGATGAAAGATCAACAGGCCCTAGAGTTTACTAAAATAAAATATTTCAGATAGTAATGTACTTAGCAAATCATGAACCAAAAATAGATAAATCAACAATATCAATAATTTAGTGTTATTTTACTTTAACTGTGTGCTATCTTAGCCTTCTAATCTGTCTCCATTTAACGACACTAACCGGTTAAAACTTAAACCTAGAAAAATCAGTTGCCATCTACTCGGCTTTGGCTCCAAGCGTCGCTCTACCTCCCCCATCCATGGGGTCGTCGACAACTGCTCCTGCATTGCCCTAACTACGTGCATGACCACCATGGATGGTGGAAATGCAGCGAGAGGCAGGAGCCGGAGTCGTCCATGCATTAGTGCGGCTCCCTTAAGCACTTTAGTGAACCTCGCTACGGCCCAACTGATTAATTTAGGATAATGGCGACAAAAATCGTTAACTATTTGTTTTTTTTATTTTATATAACATCTTTTTTTTTAATAATTCCCCTGTTTTTTTTGGCCTATTATTTTAATTTATTGATAATTTATCAGTGTCTCTTTTTGACGACAAATACATTTTAATCGCTCTGAATTCATCGAATTTAGATAAAAAATGGGTATGCAAATTAAACTCAAGTTACTTCAATTTTTTATGCCATTTTATAATTTCTTAAAATTTTAACCGATTTTACATGAACTTAACGGTATTTCAATCAACGGATTTATGCTCATAAATTACAGTTTTGTGACAGACTAGAAAATAAATTAATGACTTGATTTTTTACTGTCGTGAAATAACGACAGCGTTTTTTAGATGGGGGGCGAGATATGGAACAAAATGACCTATTTTTTTGCCTTGGAAATTAATTAGTTGCGCCGCAACAAGAATGGCGAGTCGTTAAGGTTTTGAAAGTTAAGATTTTTCTTTGAAATGTGTTGGCTCAATTGAGTTGCGTTTTAACAATTTATAGAACTCAGTACGGTTTCGTTGAGCCAGGCGAGCAGCCTGAGTCACATTACCACCAACCAATTGCAAAAGTTGGGTCAAGTATTTTTGCTCAAAGCTTTTTTTAGCCTCTTTAAAACTTTGAATCGTGAGAGGTTTCTCATTGAGTGCTTTCTCAACCAGCTTAACTGGGATGATTGTTGTTGTTGAGTAAGCAATAACTTGTTCTACGACATTTTTCAAATGTCTGACGTTACCTGGCCAGTCATAACTCAATAATAATTCCATTGCCTCATTAGAAAAACCTTTGACCTTTGAATCCAAATTTGACTTTGATTGAGCGATAAAGTGATTAGCCAATATGTTTGATTGGTCTGGTTAATCGATAAACCAATATAAGACCCAATAAAAACGCCAAAGGAACTGAAAATAATGCACTATAAATTAAACTTTGCCGGACCTGATCGGCAGCTAACGACAGCATTTCAGCTTCTTGTCCGACTTGTTTTCGGCCTTGTTTAACAATCTGCTGGGCTTCTTGTGCTAAAGATGCATAGGTCATCAGATCTTCTTTTTTTAGCTCCGTTTCTCCGGCTATAGCATTTTGAATAATTAAATCATACAGTCGAGCTTCACTTTTGATTAATCCATCCAATTTACGTTGTAACTCAAACTTAACACCTTCAAATTTAAAGCTTTCTACAACTTCAACAAACTTTTGATGATGAGTTTGATATACTTTAAACAGTTCGGGATCTTTGAGGACTTGGAATTGTCTGATATTACGTTCCATCGAAATTAAACGTTCTAAAACCACTCGGCTGCCATCAGTCGCCCTAACGGTATTGATTAAAGTATGTTGGCTGAGTTTGGTATATTGTGTGACGGCAATTACCGCATATGCGATAGCCAACAATAATGGTAAAGTGATAATAACCATACTCGCTAGAGAAAAATGGTATATGGAATGGGGAAAAAATCGGCTATTTTTTTTGGGGGGGAAGGTAACTTCTTTTTGCTTCGTTTTGGTTGAATTTAGCATGATAGCTTAGACAGTCGTGGTGTAAATAATTCAAATTTATTCTAAAAAAACAAAATATTGATGCCGACAGAAAAAATGAAAATTTGTTGATTGTTGGCACAGAGTCGAAATTATCCAACTCTGGAAGAAAATGTCAAAGGAATAAGATAAAAATAAGGGTTCAAGTAATATTGCCCGAATTCAAAAAGAAAGTGCACCACCCTTTTCGGTAGATTCACAACCGAACGGCAACGCCAATTTTGGAAATACCACAAAAATCCATATGGTTGTTGATGGATCTGAATATCTCAGAACATTTATTCATATATCAAATATAACCAATAACGGTAGCGACAATGATGCTGTAGCATTAGTTTCTCATGCCTCAAAAATTACGACAAATGGAACGTCTTGGAAGAGCGATGTATCTATTCCCTTCACAACTTCTGACTCCTGACTCCTGACTCCTGACTCCTGACTCCTAATTTTCCTTTAAATGATAGGTCTGTGTTAGAATTATATGGTTCCTATTTAAGTACAAAAGGAGCAGATTAAAAATCTTTGAAGCAAGTTGAACCGCAGAGTAGAAACTTGTAAATAGACTGCCAAGGGGGGAGTGTGACGGTTAAGCAAAGCAACTTTGATTTTCTAAAATATCATGATCCGGTGTATTTCCAATTAGCGCAAAGTGCTGAGCGTGTTTTCATTGCTGATCCCAATACCACTTTAATTAAATTACGCCAGTTAGGCGAAGCGTTTGCTCAAGATATTGCAGCACGTTTAGGCATCGAATTCGATGATAAAACCACTCAAACAAATTTATTATATAAAATAAATCGAGAACTTCGACTTGAACCGGTGGTAAAGCAGCTTTTTCACGCGCTTAGAATTGAAGGAAATAAAGCCACTCATTTGTTTCAAACCGAGCATAAAGAAGCTTTAAATGGATTAAAGTTGGCAAGACAGCTGGCTATCTGGTTTCATCGCTCATTTGCTGATTTGAAACAGCCGTTTAAACCGGGACCATTTATTTTACCCGATGACCCCAGCCAACAACTGAGAGACTTACAAACTCAAATCCAAATCTTACAAAATCAGCTGCTCGAAAATAATCAACACTTAGAAAATAGCCAACAATTAGCTCAACTGCTTGAGCAAGAAAAACAAGAATATGCGGTACTTGCAGAGCAAATGGATATCGAAGCAAGAACATTAGCAGAACAAGCTAAACAGCATGAAAAGACGATTCAAGCACAGCAGCAGGCTTTTGAAGAGAGATTACAAGCCTTATCCGAAAAACTTAAACAAAAAGATAAAGAAGCACAACGGGCAAAAAAACAAATTGCGAAGTCTACCCAAAAGGCCAACTCAAATTTCCAATTAAATGAAGATTTAACCCGGATTCTAATCGACCAACAATTGCAAGCGGCTGGTTGGACTGTCGATAGCCAAGAAATTACTTGGAACAAAGGCGCTCGTCCAGACAAAGCTCAAGACTTGGCTATTGCAGAATGGCCAACGCATTATCAAGGTAAACATGGTCGAGCGGACTATGTCCTTTTCCGTGGTTTAACCCCTATAGCGGTAGTGGAAGCGAAAAAAGCAAATACCAATGTTGCCGGTAAAATTTCACAGGCCGAACGTTATGCCAAAGGGTTTAGACTATCATCGCCATACACGGGAGCATGGGAAGAGGAAGGACGTACGATTGCCTGGCCGGATGAAAACGAAGGCCACTATTACATTCCCTTCGTCTATTCCTGCAACGGGCGTGAATATATTAAGCAGCTTAAAGAACAATCCGGAACATGGTTCCGCGATGTGAGAAGTGATGCCAATATTGCCAGGCCATTAGCAAAATTTCATTCGCCGGACGGCTTAATGGATAAACTTAAACGGGATAAGGCTCAAGCGGAACAGAAACTCAAACAAGAAGGTTATGACTATTTAGGCTTACGGAATTACCAGCAAAAGGCGGTATCAGCCGTCGAATTAGCATTGCAGCAAAATAAAACCCGCTGTTTATTGGCAATGGCAACGGGTACTGGAAAAACACGCACCATTATTGGCCTAATGTATCGTTTCTTAAAGGCCGAACGGTTTCGACGGATTTTGTTTTTAGTTGATCGTACCGCTCTTGGTACCCAGGCAGGTGACGCCTTTGATGAAGCCAAATTAGAACAAAATAAAAGCCTATCTTCAATCTACAATATTGCCGAATTAGGGGATATGCAGGCTGAGGCCGAAACGCGTATCCAGGTAGCCACGGTGCAAGCCATGGTAAAACGTCTCTTTATGTCGGACAAGCCACCTGCCATTGATGAATTTGATTGTATTATCGTCGATGAGGCACATCGAGGTTATGCGCTTGACCAAGATATGACCGAAGGTGAGTTAGCCACTCGAGATGCCAGCCAATACCTCTCAACCTATCGTCGCGTCCTCGACTATTTTGATGCAATCCGTATTGGTTTGACTGCCACTCCAGCCAAACATACCAGTGATATTTTTGGTAAACCGGTTTATACCTATAGTTACCGAGAAGCCGTTGCCGACGATTGGCTGATTGACCATGAACCACCTATCCGCTATAAAACCCTGCTGACCAAAAATGGCATAAAGTTCAAAAAAGGTGAAACCGTATCGGCGGTTAATACCTTAACCGGAGAGATTGAAGCTTGCGAATTAGAAGATGAGCTTAAATTTGATATTGAATCGTTTAACCGGCAAGTAATCACCCCTGAATTTAATCAAGTGATTTGTGACCAGCTGGTTCAGGAGTTGGATCCCTTTAGTGATGAAAAAACCTTAATTTTTTGTGTTACCGATATTCATGCCGATATGGTTAAAACAGCTTTGGACAAAGCCTTTAAGGAGACTTATAACGACGACTACAAACAGGTGGCGGTAGCTAAAATGACCGGCCAAAGTGATAAGGTCGGTCAGCTTATTCGCAAGTATAAAAATGAACGTTATCCCAATATTGCCATCACGGTTGATTTACTGACCACCGGTATCGATGTCCCTAAAATATGCCATATCGTCTTTATGCGCCGGGTTAAGTCGCGCATTTTGTACGAACAAATGATGGGCCGTGCCACTCGGCGCTGTGACGAAATCGGTAAAACCCTCTTTTATATTTATGATCCGGTCGATATCTACCAGGCATTGGATAGTGTCAATACGATGAAACCACTCACTAAAGATCCCAAGATCACCCTGGAACAGCTCCGAGATGAATTGACCGATCCTGAGCATTTAGCGAAAGCCTTGGATATACCCGGTGAACAAAGCGGTACCAGCCATGCCCATGATGTGTTAAATCATCTCAATCAAAAAATTATGCGAGTCTTGCGTAAAGCAACTAAAAAGGCTGAACACAAGCCTGATTTAAAAAAACAACTGGAAAATTTGACCGATACTTGGGGCGTTGCACCAGACAAGCTTCATCAACATTTACACCAATTAGGGCCAAGCGCAGCAGCCGAATTTTTAAAGCAACAACATGGTTTTTTAAATCAACTCGCCGAAATTCGATTTTTAGCCGGTTCGGACAATATGCCCATTATTTATCCCGGTAAAGATGAATTTCTAAGTCGTGAACAATCCTATGGTGTACATGAAAAACCGGCCGACTATTTGGATAGTTTTAGCCATTTTATCAACCAAAATATTAATCAATCCGCTGCACTTTCGGTGGTCGTCAATCGACCTAAAGATTTAACCCGAGAGCAACTAAAAGAAGTCAAATTATTACTCGATAATGCCGGTTATAATGAGGCCCAACTACAAACCGCCTGGCGCAACAATACCAATCAGGATATCGCTGCCAGTATTATTGGTCATATAAGACAGGCAGCATTAGGAGAAGCCCTGGTGCCGTTTGAACAAAGAGTGCAACAGGCCATGCAAAAAATCTACTCACAGCATAATTGGTCTCCCGTTCAAAGGAAATGGCTGGATCGTCTTGCCAAACAATTAAGCTATGAAGTGATTATCGATAATTATTTTGTTAATCAACGTTTTGCCCAGCAAGGTGGTGTCAAACAATTAAATAAAATATTGGGAAATCAACTCGATGATGTGCTCAATGAGCTAAGTGGAGCAGTTTGGAGTATGAGCAGTTAATCAGGATAAAAAAACAGCATTTTCGAGTGCGATTCAATAAACATGTATAAAAAAAAGAATTTTCTATACATATTACTCAGATATGTATAAAATTCCATAAAAATTATAACTATTACCCACTCCCATTAATGACTCCTATGCAAACATTACCGCTACCCGATATCGAAAGCTGGGAAACCCGGACGGTACTGAAAAAGACTGCACAAGCTCAACGCTATCTAGCGGAACTCAAAGGCGTTGCTGCCACTATTCCCAATGACGCCATATTAATTAATACCCTGGCTTTGCAAGAGGCAAAACATAGTTCTGAGATTGAAAATATTATTACCACTCATGATGAATTGTATAAGGCCGAACTGTTTAATGAAGGGGATATTAATCCGGCGGCAAAAGAAGTCCAACGTTATGCCGCAGCCTTAAAACAAGGCTTTGAACGCGTGCGAAAAACTCGGGTGATCCGTTTAGATGATATTCTAGCCATCCAACAAACCCTAGAACAAAACAAAGCCGGTCTGCGCAAGCTACCCGGTACCGAATTAAAAAACAGTCAAACCGGGCAAGTCGTCTACACCCCACCACAGCACCCGGAAGAAATTATCCAACTCATGGATAATCTTATCCAATATATCAATGATGACAAGCTATGTGAGGCCGATCCTTTGGTCAAAATGGCCATTATCCATCACCAGTTTGAAAGTATTCATCCCTTTTATGATGGCAATGGCCGCACCGGACGTATTATTAATATGCTCTATTTGGTCGCCCAGGGTCTACTGGATCTACCGGTGCTTTATTTGAGCCACTATTTAATCCACAGCAAAAGTGAATACTATCAACAATTACAATATGTCAGGGACAGTGACGAATGGCAAGACTGGCTCCTCTATATATTAGAGGGCATTATCCAAACCGCCCAATCAACGGTAGCGCTAATCAAAAATATTAAAGCCTTAATGCAGCAATATAAGCAAATTATTCGGGAAAAACTACCGAAAATTTATCGCCAAGAATTGTTGAATAATCTCTTTAATCACCCTTATACCAAAATCGAATTTTTAGTCATAGAACTCGGGGTGAGTCGCTTGACGGCAACTAAATATCTAGACCAACTGGTGGCAATCGGCCTATTACAAAAAGAAAAAGTCGGTCGTAGCAATTATTATATTAACCAACCCCTGCTAGCCCTATTTACCGAACCTAACTAAAACACCTATTTGAATTTTTAAGTGAGAACCGTTTTATATGAGCAATAATGAAATCGTCCAAAAACTCTGGAACCTCTGTGATGTATTACGTGACGATGGGATCAACTATAGCGACTATGTCACCGAATTGGTGTTATTGCTGTTTATTAAAATGGTGCATGAAAATACCGAAGCTGGCTTGCTGAATAAACATCCCCTACCGGAAGGCTGTCGTTGGGAAGACTTGGAGAGCAAATCCGGTATTAACCTCTTAGATGACTATAAACAAATTTTATATAAGCTCTCTACCGGTAAAGATAGTGCCGGGAAAGCCGTTCATCATGATCCTTTAATCCTGGCCATCTATGCCGATGCCCAAACCCGCCTGCGCGAACCCCGACACTTGGAACAATTAATTAAATCCCTGGATAAAATCGATTGGTTTAGCGCCAGTAGAGATGGCCTGGGCGATTTATACGAAGGCTTATTGGAAAAAAATGCCAATGAAACCAAATCCGGAGCCGGACAGTATTTTACCCCCAGGCCGTTGATTGATGCCATGGTACGATGTATTAAACCTGAGCCCGGCGAACGGATTCAAGATCCGGCAGCCGGTACCGCCGGTTTTTTAATTGCCGCCGATCGCTATATGAAAGACCAAAGTGATGAATATATCGATCTATCGCCCAAAGATGCCGAATTTCAAAAAAATAAGGCCTTTGTCGGTGTCGAACTGGTGCCCTCCACCCGACGGTTAGCCCTAATGAACTGTTTATTACACGGTATGGAAGGCGATGACGAAGGGGTAGTGCATTCCGGAAACTCCTTGGGCCAGGCCGGTGCCAGCCTAAAAAAGGCCGATATTATCTTGGCCAATCCACCCTTTGGCACGAGTAAGGGCGGTGATGCTTCCATTACCCGTGACGATTTAACCTTTCCCACCAGCAATAAACAATTGGCCTTTCTACAACATATCTACCGCAATTTAAAACCCGGTGGTCGTGCCTCAGTAGTCTTACCCGATAATGTCCTATTTGAAGCCGGAGTCGGCACCGATATTCGCGCCGATTTAATGGATAAATGTAATCTACATACTATCTTGCGTCTACCCACCGGGATTTTTTACGCCGCTGGGGTCAAAACCAATGTGCTGTTTTTTAATAAAGGCAGTGCCAAAGACAAATTGCAGGAAGAAGGATGTACAGAAAATACCTGGGTTTATGATCTGCGCACCAATATGCCCAGCTTTGGAAAACGTAATCCCTTTGGGGAAACCCATTTAAAAGCTTTTGAAGGCGTGTATGGTGATAAGGCCGATGGTTCCCAATCTCGCAAAGAAGGGGATTGGAGTTTTACCACGGGCAAGGGTGAAGAAAAGGCAAGTCCTTTAGCAAAAAAAGAACAAACCACTGAAAATTCTCGCTGGCGCTGTTTTAGTCGCGACTATATCCGGGATACAAAAGGCGATTCATTGGATATTAGCTGGATTAAAGATAAGGATAGTATGGATGCAGCTGATTTAGGGACACCGGAAGAATTGGCTAGGGAGGCGATGACTGAATTAAAAGGGGCGCTTAATGATCTGGAGAGTTTAATGGGGTCTTTGGGTATTGAGGTAAAGGAATGACAGACTCTTTACCTGATGAATGGATTAAGAGTAATCTAGGTACCATTCTAGAGCTTAAGTATGGTAAAGCTCTACCGGCTAAAAAACGTGATGGAAAAGGGGCACCAGTCTATGGTTCCAATGGAATAGTTGGGAATCATTCTATTCCACTAATTAATACCGCTGGAATAGTAATTGGTAGGAAAGGATCATTTGGGGAAGTAAACCTAGTCAATGAAGCATTTTCTCCAATTGATACCACTTATTATATTGACGAACTCTTTGAGCTACCAATTAAATACTGGTTTTATCAATTAAAAAAGTTACCTTTGACTTCTTTAAATCGTTCTACTGCAATACCTGGCTTAAATAGAGATGATGCTTATTCACAAGAAATATATTTTCCTCCGTTAGCCGAACAAGAAGAAATTGTCACTCAATTGGATAAATTATTAGCACAAGTAGAAAGCATTAAAGCCCGTCTTGATGCCATTCCAGTTATCCTAAAACAGTTTCGTCAATCTGTGCTTTCTGATGCAGTAAGTGGGAAATTAACTGAAAAATGGCGAGTTAATACTAAATTAGATGATGCTAAGAAATTAATAGAAAATATAAAACTAGCTCGAAGCAAAACATATGAGACTGAAATATCTAACGGTAACTCTGATACTAAGAGACTTAAAACAAAGTTAGCAAAACATTCTTTTTTCATTCCTGAAAGTGTAATTCCAAGATCTTGGGTATGGACATCTTTTATGGAATCGCTAGAACGAGTGGTTGATTGTCATAATAAAACAGCCCCTTATGTTGGAGCTGGAATTAAATTAATTCGTACTCCAGATATAAAAAATGGAAAAATCTCATTAGACAATACTAAATTTGTTGATGAAGATACTTATGCATACTGGTCACGACGATGTATTCCAATACCTAAAGATGTGATTTTCACAAGAGAGGCTCCAATGGGAGAAGCCGGAATAATTCCTGAAAATACTAAGGTCTGTATGGGGCAGAGGCTAATGCTTCTTAGGCCAATGATGGACTATATTCTACCAAAATATTTGTTATTGAATATAATGTCATTGCCATTTCAGCAACGAATGTTTAAAAGTGCAATAGGTACTGGAGTAAAACACCTAAGGGTAGCGGATGTAGAATCACTTACTTACCCTTTAACGACTTATAAAGAACAAACCGAAATAGTCCGCAGAGTGGAAGAATTATTTACCTATGCCGATAAAATCGAACAGCAAGTCAATGCCGCCCAAGCAAGAGTCGATAATCTTACCCAATCCATTCTAGCTAAGGCCTTTAGCGGAGAACTCACGGCTAAATGGCGTGAAAAAAATCCGGATTTAATCTCCGGAGAAAACTCCGCCCAGACTTTATTAGAAAAAATCAAAACCAAGCGAGAGGCATTGGCACAAGCCAAAAAACCAATAAAAAAGAAAAAAATAACCCGAAAAGCCGCTACCAAAAAAGTATAAAAATTATTATAGAACTGAGTAAGCCTGTCGAACGTGTATTGGTTGAATCAGGTATTCTAAACCCACAGCAAATATTTGAACAATTGGCAAATTCATTATCCTTAATGAAAGTGTTTACCAAAATTGCTAAGTTAATGGCGGAAAATAAGTGAAGCTAAAAGCAGTTGCCCCGATGAAACTATAACTATTTGAATAAATTTCCAATTTCGCAGTTTAGACTTGTAGTAATTTGTTCAAGAGTTTTGAGCGTTGTATTTTGAGAAACGCTTTCCAATCGATTTAAGGTTGCACGGCTAATGCCTAATTTGCGGGCAAAAACACCCTGTGTTTGTTCTCCGCGCAGAGCGATTAAATTTTTAGCTAATTTCTCAGCTAATGTCATGGATATTATATTTGTGTTCATATGTGAACAATTTTATGTTAAAGTAATGTTCACATGTGAACATTTTAAAGGTGACTCTTTATGTCTAAAAAAAAGAAGAAAAAACATAATAATTTGCTCTCTTTAGCGCTTCTAAATTTCTATGATGAATTTGCAGACTTTAACGAAGACTGTGCTTTTCTTTGTGATGCTTTTGCTTGTATGGTAGAGAATCATGAATACCTGGATCAGGATTCAACACGTGGATTATCTAGAAATGCATATTGGTTAAAACGGCGTACGACCAAACTTAAAGAAGTTATAAAACATATAAGAAGTTTAGAACAGGAGAAAAGAGAGAGAAAATAGTATTATTAATACATACATTAATCTGACCTTGGGAGTAAAGTTTTGATTTTTAAACTTTCTCTCCAAAATAAGTGATAATTCGTTTCCTTAGGTCACCCATGCGACCAATATATAATTTTTCGAAGTGATATTGTGGTGTAGTTTGGATCAAATTAATTCCATCAAAGCATTGAAAGATTCAGGGTAATTCTGCCATCCTGACTAACAATCATATATTGCATAACACGTTTTGAATCGAAACAAAGATCTTTTTTAGCTATGGGTGATTTTAATAAAGGTATCTTCTGGGGATTCTTTACAATCCAAGCCGCCGCGCCACATAAAAATCAGGCCGCATTCAACGTGGAAGTACACCACCTACAAAGGTAGATTCACAGGACCTGTTATACAAGAATTTATATAGATTACCTTTTTAACCTTTTCTTCTTTTGCATTTCATTTTTTGTATTGGTATCACCCCAGAGGTTTTAGCGCAACGTGTAAACGTTCAGTTAGATGTTTTGGGTGGACTGTAGTCAAAGACACTGAGTCACATTTTTGAAAATGACAGAATTGTGTAATGGCGTCTACAAATGCGGTAATGACTAGCTCTTCATCAAATTTGTGTTTTTCCAAATGTAGTGATTTGATCTCTAAGTGGCTGATTTTTCGATGGGCTTTGCAATCCATCCGTCCAATAAATTCATCGCGGAAAAGTAACGGTAAGCAAAAGTAGCCATACTGACGTTTGGCTGCAGGTAGATAACATTCTAGCTGATAGTCGTATTGAAACACTGCTTTGAGCCGTTCGCGCTGAATAACACTATTGTCAAATGGCGAAAGAATTAACATACGGCTGTTCAACCGAGGAAAGGACTGCTCGAACGCCCCTGTTTCCAATATAAATAATTCCCCGCTGCTCAGTTGTACTTGCTCTAAAGTGCGCTGCGCCAACCTTTCGTTTACCAAGGCTTTCACAGCTTTGCGTAGCTCAGCATTCCGGCGCTGGTAAGTTATCCCTTTAAGTGAAGCAAACCCATGGCAGCGCAACTGTTGATCGACAATGTGCGCCGCAAATTCTTCCATACTGGGCATTTGTAAATTGACGTGAGTTGGCAGTACCCGCTCGGTGAGATCATATGTTTTTTGGAAACCTTCCCGGTTGCTGACCATTAGGTCGCCTTCCATATACATCTGTTCGAGTGCCTTTTTGGCAGGCTTCCAGTCCCACCAGCCAGCGTGTTTTGTAGTGTTAGTTTTTACATCTCGGGATCGTATCGGGCCATCTGAACGTATGTGCGCCAACAGTTCAGCCATAAGCTTCTTATCAGGGGTTTTATACCAATGGTTTTGGCCGCTTTTAATCGCGTGTTTGTAGGGTAAGGAGTAGCGAAAATCAGCAATGGGTAGAAAAGCCGCTGCATGTGTCCAATACTCAAAAATGTCTCTATCAAGCAACATTTGATTTGTCATGGCTGGCTTAAACTTAGGAACTCTAGAGCGAAAAATATGATGGTGTGCTCGTTCCACCACCGATATGGTATCGATTTGTACATAACCGATGTGGTTAATCGCTTTACGTGCTCCTGCCAAACCACATCCAAAGGGCTGTGCCTGCAGCAAACCTTGTGCAGCCAGGGCAAGGCGGCGTAAACGTACCAGCTCTTGTGGACGTTTAATTTCAATTATTGTCATACTTGCCTAGCAGCCCCAATACATGGAAACTTTCCATCATATCTAAGCGCAAGAAAAAAGCAATCGAAGATTTTGAGTATTGGTTTTCCAAGTCTCAAGTTTTTTTCAATTTGCTAAAAAACTCAGTTGACTTTGTAGCGAGGTCAGCCTATGCATGGACAACTTCGCCTCCTCCCTCTCACTGCGTTCCTGTCATCCATGGCGATTACTCATTTAGTTACGACCCCATGGAAGGGGGAGGTAGAGCAACGCAGGAGCAGTTGCCGACGACTCTATGGATGGAGGAGGTATAGCGAAGCTTGGAGCCAGAGCCGAGTATAGAACGACTGAGTTTTCTAGGTTTATACCCAATCCACCTGAAAATACAGGTTTCAGGTGGATTGGATTTAATCATCTATCTTTTAGGATAATGGTTTTTAACCGCTCTGGCCATTTCCAAAAACAGTGTTTTGCCGTTTTTGTCCAAGTCGGAATAGATAGTCATCACTTCTCTTAAATCATCAGGAAAGAAACTATACCCAATCAACTTGAAAGTGTTGGGTTGAATACCTGGAAGTTATCATTAATTCTGGAGTCTAATGAGTCGCCAATATTGGGTAAAGTAATGTCAAAAAACTCATTAATTTTCTGTCGAAAC
>Ga0209475_10003232_pt1 | contig 15260 bp, 13 predicted proteins | sample tdDd471_FD_187128 | JGI IMG/M metagenome (GOLD analysis project Ga0209475, IMG submission 187128) | Marine sediment microbial communities from the Atlantic coast under amendment with organic carbon and nitrate - tdDd47.1 (SPAdes)... | ecosystem: Environmental > Aquatic > Marine > Coastal >... | reverse complement strand
CAAACACATTTTATCTATGCATACACCTTCTTTCTCTTGCTTTTTGCAGGATGCATGGCGGAAGTTAGCAGTAGGTCCTCCAACATCATGAATGTAGCCCTTAAAGTTTTTATTTTTAGTTAATTGCTTAGCTTCACATACCAATGAGTGATGTGAACGTGATGTAACACGTCTACCTTGGTGAAATGCTAAGGCACAAAAATTACATGAACCAAAACATCCACGTGCACTTAGTAGTGAGAACTCCACTTCGTTTAATGCACTAATGCCCTTTTGCCTATACATAGGATGAGCTTTCCCTGTATGAGGTACTTCATATACTTCATCCAGTTCTATTTGTGTTAATGGCGGCTGCGGAGGATACTGAATTATATATTTTCTGTGTTGCTTTTGCACTAGAGTCTTTCCAGTAATCGGATCTTGATTCTTTTGCTGAGTCATAAAACATTTGGCAAATATTTTTTTATTATTAGACACCTCTTCATAACTAGGAAGCATGATAGCATCGTCAGGATAAGTATCCGATATTGTGCATATCCCTTTAAGATTGTTTATTGATGATACAGGTACCCCTTTATCAAGTAGCTTTGCAATAGGTAGAATTGATTTTTCTCCCATACCATAAACTAGAATGTCTGCACCGCTGTCTTCTAGTACAGAGCGACGGACTGAGTTGCTCCAATAGTCATAGTGAGCGAAACGCCTTAAACTAGCTTCTATACCACCAAGAATAATAGGTGTGTGTTTATAGCTTTGGCGAATCATGTTTGAATAAACTATAGTTGCCCTATCAGGGCGTAGACCTGTTTCATCGTTTGGGGCATAACTGTCTTTAGAACGTTTCTTCTTAGCAACAGTATAGTGGTTAACCATTGAGTCCATATTGCCAGAAGATACTAAAAACCCAAGTCTTGGTTCGCCATATACGGTAAAAGACTTCTTATCTTTGTAGTTAGGTAAAGGAAGCATAGCTACCTTATATCCTGCATTTTGTAAAACTCTAGATACTATTGCATGACCAAAGCTAAAATGGTCTACATAAGCTTCCCCTATAACAAATACAAAATCGGGTCTATCCCAATTTGTATTAATAAATTCTTCTTTAGTTGAGGGTAAATGTTTCATTGTATTAGTATACCACAGGGTACATTTAATACTATAAAGAATATGTGAATATTAAAAAGGATAACCATTTAAGGTTATCCTTTGTGTTTGTTTACGATACTTGATCGTCTGTGTTTTCTTCAAACTGTATTTCCTGTTTTTTGGATCTAGTTGAAGAGATGGATTGCATTGTTACCAGCTTTGGAGATTCATGCTTTTCTATACATTTTTTATTGACAATACATTTTTTAATGTCATCTCGTGATGGAATGTCGTACATTACATCAAGCATAGTGGATTCTAGCAGCGCTCTTAATCCACGAGCACCAGTCTTTCTTTTAATAGCTTCTCTTGCTATCGCTTGTAGTGCACCCTTTTCAAACTCTAAGTCTACTCCATCCATAGCAAATAACGCTTTGTATTGCTTTGTAAGAGCATTTTTAGGCTCAGTTAGGATTTGTACTAAAGCATTTTCATCTAGTGAATGCAATGTAACTATTACAGGTAGACGACCTGCCATTTCTGGAATTAGTCCGTACTTTAGCAAATCTTCTGGTAAAATGCTTTTTAGTATTTCGCCAATATCTTTTTTCTCAACTGACTTGATGTCTGCACCAAAGCCCATAGTCTTTTGCCCAACACGCTTTTCGATAATTTTTTCGATGCCCATAAAAGCACCACCACAGATGAATAAGATATTTGTTGTATCAATTTGCAAGAAGTCTTGTTGTGGATGTTTACGTCCACCTTGAGGTGGCACATTTGCAACAGTACCTTCAATTATCTTTAGAAGTGCTTGTTGAACACCTTCACCAGAGACATCACGTGTTATTGAAGGATTATCACTCTTCTTTGCAATTTTATCAATTTCATCAATATATATAATTCCGTGCTCAGCACGTTCGATATTATTATCAGCTGATTGAATTAACTTAAGCAAGATATTTTCAACGTCTTCACCAACATAACCAGCCTCTGTCAATGATGTTGCATCAGCTATTGCAAATGGTACATTGAGTATTTTCGCTAAAGTTTGTGCAAGTAATGTCTTACCGCTACCAGTAGGTCCTAACATTACGATGTTTGACTTTTGAAGTTCAACATCCAAAGTTGCATCAGAGAATACTCTTTTGTAGTGGTTATATACAGCTACAGACATAGCTTTTTTTGCTGCTTCTTGTCCTATTACATACTCGTCCAATATAGTCTTTATTTCTTGAGGTTTTGGTATCTCTGTTGGTTCATCATAGGTTTCCATGATGAAATCTTCCTCAATAATTTCCTGACATAGGTCGATACATTCATTACAAATATATACACCAGGACCTGCTATCAAACGCCTAACTTCATCTTGTGCTTTTCCGCAAAACGAGCAATTAGGTTGTTGATTATCGTCATCTATTCTAGTCATTTATTTTCACCTCGTTTACTAACGCGCTACTTCTTTAATTCTTCTTTATTCTTTAATACGTCATCAATTATTCCGTATTGTTTTGCTTCATCAGCTGCCATAAAGTAGTCACGTTCTACATCGCTTGAAATTTTCTTAACTGTCTGCCCTGTAAAGTCAGACATTATCTTGTTCATTTTTTTCTTTATTCTCAGCAAACGTTCAACTTGTATAGCAATATCAGTAACCTGTCCTTGTGTCCCGCCTGATGGCTGGTGAATCATGATTTCTGCGTTTTCTAATGCTTTACGCTTACCTTTAGCTCCTGCACCTAACAAGAATGCACCCATTGATGCTGCCATGCCTATGCAAATAGTAGATACATCACAACGAATATATTGCATTGTATCATATATTGCCATTCCTGCTGTTACAGACCCGCCTGGAGAATTTATGTATAAGAAGATGTCTTTGTCTGGGTCTTGAGCTTCTAAATATAATAGCTGTGCAACTATTAAATTAGCCATTTCATCTTCTACAGTACCGCTTAAAAATACTATTCTGTCATTCAGCAAACGAGAGTAAATATCATAGGACCTTTCCCCTCTATTTGTCTGTTCTACAACCATTGGTATTAAAGCCATAATTCCGTCCCTTCTAGGAGATTAAACATATTAATTATATAACAGTTTAAAACTGCTTTTTCTATCTTTCTTATCTCCCTAAACTGTAGCTTATCTAAAATCTTTCAGAGTTATCCTTATATGTTAAGCATACAGATATATTATGTATCAATGTTTTTGCATTATCCCTTTAATTTAGAAATAATTAACAAAACTGCATTATCTTAATAAATACCTGTTGGTAATACATAATAATCTAAATTAATTATTATTTATCCTCTGCTTTAGGCTTCTCTTGCTTTTTAGTTACTTCAACTTTTACTTGTTCCTTTAAAAAGTCCATAGTTTTTGTAGCTAAAACGTTTTCTTTTATGTAATCTAAATTTTGACCTTCAAAAGTCTTCTTAACTTCTTCTAAAGTTTTCTTGCTTTCTTCTGCAAGTTTTTCAAACTCCTTGTCAACATCTTCATCAGTTACTTCAATGCCTTCAACTTTTTGAACTTCTTCCATTGCTAATTGAGCTTTAACACGCTCTAAAGATTGATCTTTATATTGAGCTTTGAAATCATCCATTGTCATTCCTGTCATTTGAATGTATTGCTCTAATGAAAAACCTTGATTTTGAAAATTATAGTTAATCTCACGTAAGGTGTAGTCAGTTTGTGTATTTACCATACATTCAGGCACTTCAACTTCCATGTTTTCAACCAAAAGTTCAACAATTTTGTTTTGGCTTTCAGCTTCGAAAGCTTTTTCAGATTCTTTCTCTAGGTTTGCTTTTATATCAGCTTTATATTCATCTAAAGTATCAAACTCACTTACGTCTTTTGCAAATTCATCATCAACCTTTGGTAATTCTTTAGTTTTTATAGCATTTAGTTTTACTTTAAATACTGCATCTTTACCTTTTAAATCTTCGCTTTGATATTCCTCTGGGAATGTAATGTTAATATCTTTTTCATCACCAACATTCATTCCAACTACTTGTTCTTCAAATCCAGGAATAAACGAATTTGAACCTAAAACTAAATCATGCCCTTGTGCACTACCACCTGCAAATTCTTCACCATCTACAGATCCTGTATAGTCAATATTAGCAGTATCATCATTTTGAGCACTTCTACCCTCTACATCAACTAGACGAGCTATTTTCTCTGCTTCTTTATTTAGTTCTTCATCAATGTCTTTTTTTGCTATAGGCTTTTTATAAGCTTTCACACTCTTGCCTTTATATTTACCTAATTTAACTTCAGGCTTAACTGTAACAGTTGCTGTATATATTAGGTCATCATTTTTACCAATTTGAACCACGTCAACGTCAGGACGATCAACATCTTCTACGCCGTGTTCTTTTATAGCTTCTTGATATGATGTAGGGAAGATAATTTCAAAAGCATCTTCATAAAATACTTCTTCCCCATAATGCGTTTGCACTACTTTGCGTGGCACTTTGCCTTTTCTAAAGCCAGGCACCATAATGCTTTTGCGAATTTTAAAATATGCTTTTTGCATTGCATCATCAAATTCTTTATAGGGAACAGTAACAGTTAGTTTTACTTGTTTGTTTTCTAGGGTTTCAACAGTTGAAGCCATCTTAGTTCTCTCCTTGTATTATGTAAGTACTATATAATATACTCTATTGTATATATCACTATTTGCTCATTTCGCTTTGTTAGAAATGAACTATCACTACAATAGGTATGTTATATGCTGTGTTATGATTTCGTTATACGAAATCTTCTTAGATTATTATATAAAATATAGTAGTTTTTGTGATAAAAGCACCACAAATTACCCTCTGCGAGGGTATTTAATTGACTATATCACAATAAGATAAGATTATCAAGATATTTTTAGATGAATTATTACTAGTATTTCAATAGGATTTTGGCGTTATTTTTGTTGTTTTGTAGAAAAATAGATCATATTAAAGCTGGACACAATTTGCATTTAGAATTATAATATTTATTATCTAAAATCAATGATATATATAGTATTTACATGCGAGGGTGGCGGAATTGGTAGACGCGCTAGATTCAGGTTCTAGTGGATCAAAAGTCTGTGGGAGTTCGAATCTCCTCCTTCGCACCATAATAACAATAGCTACACAAGTGTGTAGCTATTGTTATTATGGCAAGAAACACAAAGTGTTTCGAAGCCCAAGTCGTTTCTTTAAGAAACGACGCAACCCGAAAGCAACATTTTGCAGCAAAATGTTGCAAAAGTGAAAGATTATAGTCTATAAAAAGCAGGATTCTATTAAGGAAGCCTCCAAAATATTTGCAGCAGTATTCCAAACAGCGATAGTCATTTAGCAAACAAAGTATTGCGCTCTTGCAAAGCAAGGAAATGATAGATAGTGTTATTGAGCAAATAAAAAGATTTCGCAGCCTAAAAGTAATATTTTGTGTAATATAGTATTGCAAAAGCGATTAAAATGTTTAAGACGTATAATCACGTCCTATAATGCCCATTAATCTTAACATACTCTACTGACATATCACATGTCCACATATGATAACTATGCTCTCCTTGATTCAAATTAACTGTATATGTAATTTCATTTTGCTTTAAAATTTCGAGGGCAGCCTCTTCATCAAATGCAATTGCATTACCATTTTTACATGTTATTAAATCCCCAATATATACATCACATAAGCTTGGGTCAAATTCTGCTCCTGAATATCCAGCTGCAGTTAACAGCCTTCCCCAGTTAGCATCCTCACCAAAGGCTGCAGTTTTGCATAAAGGAGATTTTGCAATAGAGTGAGCTACCAATTTAGCATCTTCTAAAGTTTTAGAACCATTTATATTAATAGTTAGTAGCTTTGTTGAACCTTCACCATCATGAGCTAGCATTTTTGATAATTGTGTGCAAACATCAATTAAAGCATTTTTAAACTGTTCTTTGCACTTGTCATATGACACATTGGACTTTCCGTTAGCAAGGAGTAATACTTTATCGCATACAGAAGTATCACCATCTACACATACTCTATTGTATGTTAAGTCTGAAACTTCTCTTAACAATTCCTTTGCTTGATGTCTTTTTATTTTTATATCTGTAGTAATTACTGATATCATTGTAGCCATGTTAGGGTGAATCATTCCAGAACCTTTTGCCATTGCACCAATTCTAACTGGTTGATTATCAACTGCTATTTCAGCACCAGCTTCTTTCTTATATGTATCAGTAGTCATTATAGCTTCAGCTGCACGACTTCCGCCATTCTCGCTTAAGCCTTCAAGGGCTTTATTTATGCCTCGAGCAATTTTACCAATAGGCAACGGTACACCTATAACGCCTGTTGAACCAAGAAGAACCATTTCTTTTTCGCAGTTTAAGCCTTTAGATAACATTTCACATATGGCTATTGCATCATAATGCCCTTGTTTTCCAACGCATGCATTTGCAATCCCTGAATTAATTAAGACAGCCTTTGCTTTGCCATGCTTTACGTACTCTTGGCATAATTGTAAGGAGTGACCTTTAACTAGATTTTTTGTAAACACACCAGCACATGTACATGTAGATGTGCTATATACTAATGCTACGTCTTTTGTATGGTTTTTCTTTATTCCACAGCTTATACCTGATGCTAAAAATCCTTTTGGATAAGTTACTCCTACATTCTGCATTGTTCACTCCTTGATACTATAATAGTAGTTTTTATTAGAGCTATTATATATAAATTTTGATTAATTTACAAATAAAGCAAAACATGATATGATTCCACAAGATGGAAGATGTTTAATAAATATAAAAAGCGTTTAGTTAGTAAATATCAACATTTATTGACATCATATAAGTAGATAAATAGAAACGCTAATTAAAGGAAAGGACTAACTATGGAGATTTATACAATTGATGGAGGTATGCTATCTGCTAATTCATACTTAATTGTAGCTAAAGAGGGAGCTAAGGGAGTGCTAATAGATGCAGGATGCTCAATATCATCATTAAACAAGGAAATTGAAAAACATACAAGCGGACTTTCAGCTGTTTTATTAACTCACGGACACTTTGACCATATAACAGTACTAGAAAAAATAAAAGTGCAATATAACCCAAAGATCTATATACAAAAAAATGATGCACAAATGTTAAAAGATCCTCATGAAAATATGTCAGATAGATTTATGAGAAAAGTTATGATTTTAGATGAAGCAGATGTACTATTAGAAGATGGAGATAATGTTTCAATAGAAGGTCTAGACATAAAAGTAATACATACACCTGGTCATTCAATGGGAAGTAGTTTGTTTTTAGTAGAGGGGTATTGTTTTTCCGGAGATACATTATTTAAAGGTAGCATAGGTAGGTATGATTTCCCTCATTCAGATTTTGAATCATTAATCGCGTCTTTAATAAAAATAAAAGAAACATTGCCTAATGATACTGTAATATATCCAGGCCATGGCAGGAAAACAACAATGGAAAAAGAATTATCAACCAATCCACACTTACAATTTTAAATTATATTTTTACAAATGAAAGAAAGTGTTTATAATATTTATAGACACTTTTACATTATAAGGAGAGTTATATGAAAGATAAAAGATTGGAAACACTTGCACATAATTTAATTAACTATTCATGCAAGCTAAAAGAAGGGGAAAAGGTTTTAATACAAATTAGCGGAGAACATTTTGAGTTTGGATCACTTCTAGTTAAGGAAGCATATGCAGCTGGCGCATTACCGTTTGTAAAAACAAGTAATTCGCAAATCCAAAGGTCAGTAATGATGGACATTTCTGAAGATGCACTAAATATAATGACTGAAAACGATGCAGCACTTATGAAGCAAATGGATGCCTACATAGGAGTGCGAGGCGGAGATAACACAGCAGAACTAAGCGATATTCCAAGCGATAAAATGGGATTATACATGAGCATATATGGCAAAAAGGTTCATGGTGAAATAAGGGTAAATGAAACAAAATGGGTTGTATTAAGATATCCATCACCATCTATGGCACAAGCTGCAAACATGAGTACAGAAGCATTTGAAGAATATTACTTTAATGTATGTAACTTAGACTATAACAAAATGTTTGAGGCTATGAAGCCATTAAAAGCATTAATGGAAAAGACAGACAAGGTAAGACTTGTAGCAGAAGGAACAGATTTAGCTTTTTCAATAAGGGATATTCCTGTAATTCCTTGTGCTGGAGAGATGAATATACCTGATGGAGAGATATTTACCGCACCAGTTAAAAATAGTATAAATGGTAAAATTACATATAATACTCCTGCATTATATCAAGGGTTTACATATGAAAATATCTGTTTTGAATTTGAAAATGGTAAAATAGTAAAAGCAACTTGTAATGCTACTGACAAGATTAACGCAGTTCTTGACTGTGATGAAGGTGCAAGATATGTTGGTGAGTTTGCAATCGGTGTAAACCCATACATAACAACACCTATGAAGGATACACTGTTTGATGAAAAAATTGCAGGTTCTATTCACTTTACTCCTGGACAATCATACGATGAAGCTCCAAATGGAAACGCATCAGCAATCCATTGGGATTTAGTTTTAATACAGACACCTGAATTTGGTGGCGGAGAAATTTATTTTGATGATGTGTTAATAAGGAAAGATGGATTATTTGTACTAGATGAGTTAAAAGTATTAAACCCTGACCAATTGAAATAGTAAGAAAATTATAAACATGTATTAAAAAACGCCTATAAGAATTTTATAGGCGTTAATCTTTATTCTTCAGCTAGCTCTATAATTATATTATCAAAATACAATGACGAGACACCAGATATATTAGATTCTACAGCAATAAGGATGCTTATCAATCCATCTTCTTTTGTGGTTACACGGAATGACTGAGTGAAATGTCTGTATTGATACGACTCATCTTCACTGTTTACTTTCTCAACTGTACCAAGTGTTCTTCCATCAGGACCGCTATTAACTAAGCTCCCTAAATCCAAATTAGTCCTTACAAAATCTTTACCATCAATTATAGTTGAAAAAGGTACAGTAGTTACTCCAGCTTTAACATACATAGCTTGCCCATTGTTATTGCCATCATCAACATTATTGACTAAATTTGTTGCAATGTCAAAGTCAATTTTTACAGTGTATTGAGCATCTGGAAGAGCGACAATGCTTTTTGAAAGATACATTAGCAGACTTTCAGACTGATTATTACCTGACATAAACAATCCTTTTGATGAGTTGTCAGGAATATCTTGTATATTTGATGTTAACTCATATACTGAATCTTTGCTTTCATTATAGTTTGCAAAACCATACTCATAGGCGTTGTTACCAGATTCAAAATCCGTTATATCTGCAAACACAGGCTTGTTTTGAGTTTCATCTTTAAGTGCAGGTGTAGTTGTGGGAGTAGCAGTAGATCTAGCTGGAGGTATGGGAGTAGGTGTTTCAGCGATTTCTTCTTTCCTGCATGATAGTTGCATAGTTGCAAGCACTAATATAATTAAAAATATTGATATTTTTTTCATAAAACAATTTCCTTTAATACTTAAGTTTGATTGATATTATATTTTGCCCTAAAAAGTAAATAGTATTAGATATTGCTACAAAAGGCAGAAAAAAAGAAAAATTTAGCAATATATGATGAAAACTATGTAATGATATGATATTATTTACATATACGCAACTATATGATAGAATGTTTAGCCATGAAAAAAATAGTAATTTTAATACATAAAAAAAGAGATGACATAAAAGAATTTATAAAAGAATTTCCTGATACCTATATATTTGTAGAAGAGAAATTAAATTTTGACAACCCATTTATAGTAAAAATTGAGCATAGCAGTAAAAGTTCTAAAAATGTAGTGGGAAATGGCATAAGACATATCTATAAGGATTTTCCTAATCATCATATAGTTTTTGTAAATGACGAGGTTAACATAGACGATGTAAAGCTGTTAGTGAAAGAGCTTATAGAAAGCAACAAAATAATTATAGCAGAAAATGATAATGCTGAATTAGTAAGCAAGAGAAAATTGCAGGGCATTAGGATAATTACTAAGCTTTTTAACATTGTACATAAGCAAAAGGCAAATAATATTATGAGTAATGTTCAAGGCATACCATCACATTTGGTTGAACATTTTTTAAAGCTTAAAGGTGATACATGTGCCATATTAATAAATGAAAGATTTATTATTAAAGACCATAAACTTGATTACAAATACATAAAAGTAAAAAGTAATGTTTTTACAGACGCCCCAAGTACAATTGCAGGGTATCTAAAATGCATAATAGTTATATGCTTTGTTTTTATTAAGTTTATGATTTCATCAGTTTCAGCTTTTTTAGTAGACTATTCTCTCTCTCTAGGAGGGTACGCTTTTTGGTCACCATTGATAGTAAATTTCTTTACAAGCCTGTCTGTTTCGGTTCCAGGAATTTTGCTAGATGTGGAAATAGTTTCCACTGGTGTAGCCAGAATTATAAGCTCAATTTACAACTATATATTTAATAAAAAGGTAGTTTTTGCTGCAAATGAAGACGTGTCAAAATTAAGTACAAGTTGTAAATATTTCACGTTAGTGTTGATTATTTGGGTTTTTAATACTATAATACTAAAGTTGGCGACAACATATTTAAATATACCATTTGCGTTTGCTAAGATAATTGCAGACATTATCATGTATTTTGTCAGTTTTACAATCCAAAGAGATTTCATTTTTAAAAAAAGCAATAATTAGAAATAATATATAAATATACAAAAAATAGAAAAATTCATATATTGTTAAAAGTTTATGCATTGACTTTTCCTACAAATACAAATATAATTCAATATGCAAATAAAAATACATTTTATAGAAACGGAAGGATTTACTATGAAATCAACAGGAATTGTAAGGAAAGTTGACGAACTTGGAAGAGTCGTTATACCAATCGAGTTGCGCAGAACATTAGGTATTGAACTAAAGGATCCACTAGAGATTTATGTTGAAGGAGAGCATATTATTTTTAAAAAGTATGAACCAGCATGTATCTTCTGTGGTTATGCACGTGATTTAGTAAACTTTAAAGGAAAGAACGTTTGTGCAGACTGTGCAGAAAATCTTAAAAGATAATCTTAAACGAAAATTATCAATAAAAAGGACTGGAATTTCCAGTCCTTCTTTTTATGTGTTATTAATATTACTATGCCTTTCAGCGTTGATTTGCTCTTGGATAGCACGAACCCTAGTCTCGTTTTTATCAACAGTATACTGGGTACCTGTCTTTATAATAACATCTTTTTCTTTTAAGTCATTTGGCATTTCTATTCTATCTAATGTAATTACTTTACCAAATGAGTTTTCACAGACAATTGAGTCACCGTTTATTTTAGTAACTAATAACTGACCACCGAAGAAGGGAAACTCATCTAATGTTTCATAACTAAGTTTTGTTAATGTTTGCTTTTTTTCTATAAGTTGTATTGCTCCCACCTGTATTGGAATTTGAGGCGAGCGTACAAAAGGCAATTGCTTGTATAAAACTTTTTGGGCAATTTCTATATTTGGTAATTCTATTTTTCCATCTCTTTGGATTTGACGTGTGTAAAGAGTGTTTTCAATATTATGATACAAACTGTATAACTTATTTGTTAGACCCCTTAATGAATATAGTAAAGATGATTTTTTTCTAGGATTTTCAAGTGATAATTCATTACAGTATAGAGTAAAAGGATCACTTTTGCTGGCTATAGTATGTAATGCAGACTTAATTTGCTTTAATGTAAATCCATCCACATTGTTGACATCTCGAAGATTTATCCAAAACTGTTCTTTTGTTGCATACTTTCCCTTAAAATCGTCATATAAATCATTTGCTATGTCATCAAGTGCATCTTTTAGCTTATCAGGCAATGGTATTATAATCTTTAAATTCATCTAATCAATTTCTCCTGCTTCCTCTTGCAATTAATAGAATTCTTATTAGCTGCATCAATGCTACAAATGCTGCTGCCAAATACGTCATAGCTGCCGCTGAAAGTACCTTTTTTGATCCTCTAAGTTCATCATCATTTAAATAGCTTCGATTGCTCAAAATGCTTAAAGCTCTACTTGATGCATTAAACTCTACAGGCAATGTTAATAATTGAAAAATTACAGCAAGACTGTAAGCAATCACTCCTAAAAAAGCAATCTCAGGTATTGAAAAAATTAGCCCTAATATAAGCAATGGCATGGCAGCTCTAGAACTTATGTTGGTTACAGGGATAATCGCATTTCTTAATTTTATAGGTGCATATTCTTCGCTATATTGAATGGCATGGCCTACTTCATGGGCAGCTATCCCAATAGCAGCTAATGATGAAGAGTGATATACTCCTTGAGATAGTCTAACCACATTGCCTCTAGGGTCAAAGTGGTCGCTTAACCCTTTACCTTGAGCAAGCTCTATACCAACGTAATTTAGTCCATTATCATCTAATATTTTTCTGGCTATTTGTGCACCAGTATATCCTTGTGTAGAGTTAACTTTTGAATATCTATTATATGTATTTTGAACTTTTGATTGCGCCCATATAGTTGCAATTATTGCTGGGATTAATAAAAAATAAGTCCAATCGTAGAAAATCATTTCATTCTCCTTGATAAAATTGTACTATTGTAAATACTATATTTATAAGAGCTATACAAGAATACTTACTAACTATATATGTCATAGCACGTTGTCAGTGTAGCTAGAAAGCTTTACTTGTTGGTCAATTTCTTATAAGTTGTGTAAAGCCTAGTTTTCATCAATGCTATGGTAAATGCCTTTTTGCATATTAGTTCCGATTCTGCAAGTGCATCAAAAAAACCTGATGAATTTAGCTTTACACCTAGTGGTACTTTTATATAAGTTTGTCCTAATTCTTGCTTTGTATGAGCATCAGAGCCACAAGCTGGCAATGTGTTTGATGTAAGTAATTTTATTGCTGATTTATTATCGTCATCATGTATAGTTCTAGAATTAAATATTTCTATAATGTCACACCTTTTTAGTGCCATGGATAAGTTTCCTGGTGATAGTCTCGTTTTACGCACTTTATCCGTTGGATGTGGTATGTAAACAAGTCCATCTTGCACCAATATTGCATCAATAGTCCAATTTAGGCTTCTTCCACTTGGAATGTTTTCCTTTAAAAACAAACCTGTTATAGCACCTTGCTTTGTAATAATCTGACTACCTACAATAATTCTGTTAGGATACTTTCTTTCAAGTATCAATGCTCCTTCAACTGTATTAATATCAGTTATTGCTAAACCAAAATCTATGTTCTTTTTTAAAAAGTCCTCAATATTTTTCAAGGAAATTGAGCTTCCATATGTATAGCATGTATGAATATGCATGTCTATTTTAGTAAAATCACCTGTATATATCATTTGTGAATCCTTGCATTTTAACTTAACTTTACCAATTAGTATAAAAGTAGTGTAATTACTAAGTTAAGCTAACTCCTCATATTCGTTATGTTCTATAACTATAAAATCTGAAAAAGGCCACAATATTGCATATGCTCTGCCTTTTATCATATCCCTTGGCAACGCACCTACACTCATGCTTCTTGAGTCTTTGCTATTATTTCTGTTATCTCCCATAACAAAATAATGGCCTTCAGGTATAGTTGTTTCCGTGTAATCAGAATACATTTCTTCCTTAATATATGGCTCATCTACAATTATATCGTTAATATATAAGATCCCGTTCTCTACTTTTATTTTATCCCCTGGTAAAGCAATTATCCTTTTAACAAAATTTTCACGACTACCTGGGTATTTTGTAATTACAATGTCACCACGCTCAATATTTTCATCGTTCCAATAAGGTATCTTTGTTACTAAAACTCTTTGATCTGTATATAAAGTTGGTTGCATGGATGCTCCATCAACACGTACTAGTTGTCCTATATAATTATGAATAACCAAAACTAAAGCTACAGCTACTACAATTGAAATAATCCATTCCATTACTTCCTTTGCCAAAGTCTGATCGTCCATTTTTTTCTTTTCCTGTTTAACCATTCATTCGCCCTTTCTTCAGCTAATCTCTACTATACTCTTCAGGCTTTTATTAAAATCTCTGCGCGTAAGCATTACAACTCTACCGCAGTTCTCACCCAAACATTTTATTTTTATGTCTGCACCTACACGGATTATTCTCCAATTATTACATCCACATGGATGAGGCTTTTTCATACTTACAATATCGCCTAGTTTATAAGTTGTATTTTGCAAAAGTCCCTCCATAAAAATATACATCCTAGATTATATCACACTATTTATTAGGGTTCAATTAATTACACATAGTAAAGAAGACTTATTATCTATAAGTCTTCATCAGTTGGATTATCTAACTCATTATTTTGCTGTTTTAGCGCTTTATCTTCCATATAGTTAACTATTAACTCAGCACGTATCTCATAAGCCATATGTCCAACATTTTTTATTGTTTCTAACGATGAACGCCTTATGCTGTTTAATAGTCGTTCACTCATAGAAATAGGATGAGCATTATCGTATTCTCCCCATACTAGTAAAACAGGACAATTAATTAAATATAAATGGGAGTATACTGCACTGTCATTATAATCTCTTAGGAGGTATAGCAGCCAGTTTCTAGTTGCTTTACGTTCAAAAGGCTCGTAAGTTTGTCTTTCTATTGATGGAGTAATTTTGGTTTTATTAAAATATATCCATTTTAAGAATTTTGATACCCTGTGTCTGTTTATAAAACCTGTAAGAATTTCACCTAGCATAGGTGTTATTAATTGTTTATAGTAAAAAGGATATTTATTAGTCATAGAACCAGGTGAACATAGAGTCAGACTTTTTACTCTATCAGGATACAATTGCGACATGCACATAGAGTATATTGCTCCTTCAGCTGCACCACAGAAATGAGCAGAATCTATTTTCAAAACTTTCATAAACTCGCATATAACATCTGTCATATATTCAACTGAAAATTTTTGCCTTTGATTCATAGTTGAGTAGCCACATCCAGGCAAATCAATAGCTATTACACCATAGCCCTTTTTTGCTAGTTCCTCGTATATATTGCGCATTGAGAACATGGAAAATCCTAATCCGTGTAATAATATGACACAATCATTACCTTCATGCTCAATATAGTGAATTTTATTGTCTAGTATCTGT
>Ga0209475_10003228_pt1 | contig 15271 bp, 9 predicted proteins | sample tdDd471_FD_187128 | JGI IMG/M metagenome (GOLD analysis project Ga0209475, IMG submission 187128) | Marine sediment microbial communities from the Atlantic coast under amendment with organic carbon and nitrate - tdDd47.1 (SPAdes)... | ecosystem: Environmental > Aquatic > Marine > Coastal >... | reverse complement strand
TAATATGCTTCCGCAATTTCCTGCAATTCAGATGTATTGACACCTGGAGATTGCATCATTGAAGATGAACCGCCGGTGGCACATGCGGGTATTGTTACTGCCAATAATACCAATATGATCCATGTACACTGACGTGTTTCCATGTAATGCACCTCATTCTGCTTTCGTTCCCGTGCCACGATTGTGATGGCCTTACATCTGTTTGTGAATGTAACACATAGGTAAATAATACTACCTCCCGGCAATTATTGTCAATAACCATCATATTGTTTGCCCGATATTCTTACGAACACTTTCTCTTCAATCTGCCGGGAATGACGCACAGGATTCGCGGTATCATAGTATAATCTTTAGGCATTCAAATGACCGTCCACCTTGACGTAGTATGCACCGCAGGGTATAGATTATATCAACATCAGTACATTGTTTTGCGCATATCAGCCCCATTTCTTCATACCTTGCGGCTGAATGCAGACTGTTTTCCCGAGTAATACCGGAGGCAAACCATGCGCACTATCCATTCCGCACCGCTTTTTCTCTCTCTTTGTGTACTCGTTCTCACCTGCTGCAGTTCTGCGGAAGATAACACGCCACCGGACAGCGAAGCATGTCATGGTGCGGTGGTCAGTTCCGGCTTTGGCTTCTCATGGGAAAAGGTCAACCACCGCATTTCTCTTATGAAGGTCGAGCCCCGGGGATGGCAGTGCATGTCACCAGTAGAACAACAGGCCGAGCTTGCCACGGCTTTTATTGGCGGTGACTGGTCCACGGGAGAAGCCATGACCGATATCCCTACCCTCACCTATAACTATCAGATTGCCAGCGCCACCGATAACCTGGGCTTTGTTTCCGGCAGCATTGATTTCGATCTTGCAGCCCCGGAAAATCAGCTGCAACAGACCATTACCATTGATCTGGCACAGGAGCATTTGACTGGCTTTGATGATTATGTGGTGCTGTTAAACGGCCTTGAGCTTGATACCCGCGTTGATGAGCAACCCGACGATTATCCCGAGGATTATAATCCTGCCCACGGCTACACCAGCCGGGGTATCGGCGCGGACCTGAGCATCCTTGAGAACACCGGCAGCAAACTGCGTATCAGCGCCCTGCTGCGCTTTGATCATGGTCCTTCGGACCGTCTGGATATGAATTCCGCCATGCCCTATATCCGCACCAAAGGTCGCCTGCATTATCTGGTGGTGGGCGTTGAACAGGGATCAGTGGAAACCGCTTCTGTGGATTACCGGTTGCAGTATGAGAAACCCGAACTGTTTGACGATGTGTATCTGGAACCCGCCACCGAGGCCCAGCGTCAGGTAAGCCTTTCCATGTCCGGTGCCTTCGAGTCACTGCTTGTGGGTTGGACCAGCTTTAATTTCAACCTGGATGAAGACGGTCTTTCCGATCCTGAAACCGGTGCGCCCATCGGCTATTATCTGCGGGATATATCGATTCAGGCGTCAATTGTTGAATACGATGCCTCAAGCGGCAACCTGCTGCTGGACCTGAACGGCTATGCCTCCAATGCCTCGGGTTTTATGTCAAACTATGCCTTTGACAATCACTTTACCGGCAGCGCGGTGGCCATTGGCGCCAGTGACGTGACGGTACAGCGCAAAACTTTGGAAAAGACCTTTGACACCGGTGAACTGCTACTTCCTCTTACAGGTGATTAGTAATGAAAGAACTTTCCGTCAGAGCCTAGATGGCGTTATCAATCAGCGGCTTGCGGAGCCTTGTTGCCGTCGCAAACACCGCAGATATCCTTGCCGCCCTTACCGGAGCCCTGCCAACGATTTTTGGGCGTGACCCCTTTGCCTCCCTTGGACCGGCTCCTGACAGCCGCCAGAAAGCCAGCCGCGCGCAAATCGGCCCGGCGGTGGCCATGTATAAAGCGCTTAAAAAGCGTCTGGGACAGGATGAAGCCCTTGAAGTCATGCGTCGTGTGATTCTGCCTGCAACCATATCATTTCTTCGCTACACCATTGCCGATCCCCCGGTGGATCAATACATTGCGGCCTCCGAAGAAGATCGCAGGCAACTCATCGGTGCATTGATGCAGCCTTTTTTCAACGCCACCAGCGAAATCACCGCCGTTGACAATGAGAGCTTCACCGTTGAAGTCCGCACATGCGACTTCCCCATGCTCTGCGCCGCCGCAGGCGTTCCCGAGCTTGCATCATTGTTCTGTGAGGGAGATATCAGCTACTTCAACCGCGAGGATTCCCCGGTACACCTTGACCGCGAGTACACCATTGCCCAGGGCGGTGACCGCTGCCCCTTTGTGTTCAGTCTGAACCGGAACGCGAAGGAATAATCCCTTAGGGCGTTTCCAGCGGCAACCCGGAGGTTTCCACCAGGCTCATGATCACCGCGCCCACTCCGTAGGTTATGTCGTCGCGTATCCGGACATCACCGTAGATTTCCAGTGTGGAAGGATTGGTGGGTCCGGAGATACCCGTTACCACCGGCGCGTCATCGCCCTCCATTTCAATGCGGGATCTGACGCCCTCCATGGCTTTGGCAATCACCGGCAGCACGTCGTCGTCCTGGTATCCGTAGCGCCATGCCCGGGCCATCCCTATGCTGAACAGCGCCGCAACAGATGTTTCCAGATAGGTTTCGCCGGGGTGATTCATCACCGTCCACCACAGCCCGGATTCGTCATCCTGCCAGTTCATGGCGGCAGCTGCAAGGCGGTCCAGCGCGGTCTCCATGGCGGGCAGGGACTCGCCCCGGTTATAACGGACCCGCATATGATCGTAGCCCGCCGCCAGCACCCAACCGTTTCCCCGACCCCAAAAGACGTCTTCTTCCTGTTCAAAGATGGTCTCATCTGTGGCGTGGGTGTAAAAGCCATTTTCCTGCTGCAGCTGGTCGGTAAAGATACCGAACTGGGCTTCATACTCCGCCAGCGCCTCGGTGTCGTCGGTGAGTTCGCCCCAGCGGGTCAGCACATTTCCAAACATGAACAGGCTGTCCACCCACAGGGCAACGCCCACCAGATCAAGGGTGCCCATGTGATTCAGTCCGCCCTCCGGGGTACGCAAACTGACATCAGACAGATAATACAGGGCGTCCTCCACCACGTCGGCGTATTTCTGCTGCCCGGTTTCGCGGTAGAGTTCCACTGCCAGGCTTGCGGGAGCGCAACTGTCGCTGCTGCCTATCTCATAGCCGTTTTCTATGTGATGATCCATCCAGCCTTTTATGTGATCAAGGTACTTTGATTCGCCGCTGACCCGGTAGAGTTCATACATGCCCAGCATCAGCACCGTTTCGCCCCAGTCCCATTTCAGTTCAGCGGGATTATGCGCCAGATGCTTGTCCGCAATGCGTTTTGCCAGAGCAATGTTGTCGGATGCCGGGTCGCGGGTTTCTTTCCAGCACTGTGCATCCGGCTGGATTGTGCCGCAGTAATCAAAGGGATAGGTCTTTGCCGTTTGGTTGTCTTCGGTACAGGAAAGCAGCGCCACAGCCGCCATTGCCAGTGTAATTGCAAGAATCAAATAGTATTTTCTCATGCTGAATTCCCCTTGCTACTGAGCCTGCTGTACTTCCCAGGCCGCATCGGTATCGATGTTCTCAAACAACACGGCGTCGTCCACACTCAGGCGGGTTCCCCGGGCAATCATGCTCAGAGGCTCGTCGCCCTCAATGCTGAACACAATGAACTGAGCGTCGGTATCAATCTGCTGACCTGTGGACAGGGTAAAGGTTTCCGGCGCGGTTCCTTCCCGCACCATCACCATATCGCTGCCTTTGCTGTGGCTTACCTTCCAGGCGGCAATCCCGCTGGCAACGTCGTTTACGGTTACGGCTTCCACCGTCAGGGGAGCCTCTGGGCTGTCACCGTCGGCACCAACCCTGAAGGGAGCCAGCACCGCCACAAACAGGGGCGCAACCGCAGTGACCTCGCCATCCACAATTTCGTGGTCTTCGGGATCACTCATGATGTTATGCGCATGAGGGGACACATGCTCGCCGTTGCGTTCGGGACGCACCAGGGTCAGACCTTCCGCCGAAGACGCCAGATACATATCCACGCCGCCGTTATCCCGCTGCCAGCGGGCAGTGCTGCCGTCCATGCTGAACTCGCCGCCACTATCAAAGCCTGCGTGCCCGTGCAACCGCCATGTGTGTTTGCGGGGCACTGTCACCGGGGTTTCCACGCGGTCCATAATAACCACATAGCGGTCGTGCAGCATCATCATGGCACGCTGCAATGTGCTTTGGTCAATGGTTTGCCAGGATTCCACATAGGCAAGTTTCTGCTCAAGAAATTCGTTTTTCAGGAACGCGTCCACACCGCCATAGTTGAGCAGCAGCCCCTTGGGCGGCATGTCCTCGCCTTCGATCATCAGTACGTTGTGGTTTTCGTACTGTGCGGTGATGGCGTTGCTGGCCATGTTGGGCTTGTAATAGCCAGAGTCTATCAGCAGGTAATCGTTATAGGCGTACAGCACAAAGCTGCCGCCGTCGATGTGATCGTGCAGCGTCAACCGTGAGGAGCCGTGCTCCGCAGTCATCATGGCATACAGAGAATCCTCGCCCCATCCGCTGCGCATCACCGCCTGCCCGGCTATGGGCATGACCCGGTGGGTGTATTCCGGTTCCTGGGGCTCCATGTCGTCGGGCATATATGCCAGCACCTGAATGCTCAGGTCAAAGCCGCCGCCCATATTCATGTCGTCATGATACCAGTCCCACAGGAAATCCGGACGGTCCAGAATACCCGCCATAATGGGAGAGCCGTTACCCCGCCGCCGGGCGCTGTCCTCCATGCTGGGGCGATAGCCGTCAGGCATACGCAGGCTTAAAAACCAGTCCTGAGACTTCAGAAAGCGTTCCATGTTCAGCAGGTTTTCAAACACAAAGGGACGCCCCTGCTGGCAGTCGTAATCGGCCCAGTGCCCTTCATCCTGACGGTTGATGCAGTCCTCTTCAAATATGCGAGGCTCCCCTATCCGGTTGCGATATGCCAAGGCAACCGCCAGCGACGGCGCAAAGCCGAAACGGTAGTACAGGCTTCCTTCGCAGACACCGCCGTCTTCCGCCACATACTGACCTTCCGGTCCCCACAGGTAATGCAGTTCGCTGAAGGCAAAATTGGCCCAGAGTTTGGCTTTGGGATGATCGGGAAAGGCCATGGCTGCAATGGCGATGGAACAGGCGGTACGAATGGGATGGTTGTTTTGGGAATACCACAGGGCAACGATGCGGGCCAGGGTGTCCTCCAGATACTCGTCATAAAATGCGGAGGCGATGGTCCTGAGCTTGTTCTCCATTTCCATGGCTTCGTCTTCCGGGATCATCTCTGCGGCCCGCAAAAGATCAAGGGCAAACACATAACAGATGAAAATACTGGGCATACGGATGTTCAGATCGCCGTCCTCATGGGTGGCGTAATCATCGGAAAGCTGTTTGAAGAAATCCCGGGCCTTTTGGGCCATGGCTTCGTCACCTTCCAGCCAGGCAAGGAAGGCGGCCATCTGTGCTACCACGCCATTGGCCTGCTCCTCGCTGTCAAACACGCCTTCGGGCAAATCCCGATGTTCGCGTTGGGCAATGCTTCGGATATGGGCCAGCACCGTGATATACGGCTCCCGGTCTATGCGGGAAAGAATGCGTTCCTTGTCTTCTGGCTTGAGAAGAAAGCTGGGGGCGTAATCCGGCAAGGGAGGAATACCTTCACCGATTTCCGCTTCCTGCTCCGTCTCCTGCTCCATGTCGCCATCCGGCGCAGGTTCTGTCTCGCTTGAGTCATCACAGGAAACCGCCAGGGTGATTACCAAAAACAAGACCAGTGTGATGTAATATGATACACGCATGATGCCTCCTTCATCGCCTGAATTTGTGGCATCATACTAGCAGAACCACCTGAAATTACCAGTAAATATGTTGAGTTTCATGCGTTTGACTAAAAGGCATATATAAAAAGGGTACAGACTCGATGGTCTGTACCCTTTATGATCACTAAACAATGTGCGGTAAAGTGTCAGCCCTGTGGCCCTCCCTGGGGCATGCAAATGCCACCAGGACCGCAGGTCAGTTGCATATTCGGGTCCGACGGGCAGTCTGCATCAGTATTGCAGGCCGGTACGCAGAAACTTCCGCCGTCAGGCATGGTGCGGCATCGGCATCCCATGGTTGCTTCTGCGGGGCACGCGCCGTCCGCAAGACAATCATCGTCAACCGTGCAGGCAAATGGCTCTGTGGGCACTTCTTCTTCCGATGGTGCATCACCATCGGCGGCGGCACAATCCACGGCACAGTTTTCTGCGGTCTCCGGGCCATCGCAGATGGCATCGCCGCAGCAAGGCATACCCGGTTGCGCATCTGCACAGTCAATGGGTTCATTGCCGGGCATCTCACCGGGCATTTCCTCGTTTACATCACCGTCCACCGGAGGAACATCCTCATCAACATCGCCGTCCACAGGTGCTTCAAAGCCATAATCAATTGTCACGTCACCGCCACGGACGCAGCGCACATAGTTGTAGTAACGCTCTCCACCTTCACCAGCAGGGCCGCCCTCGATCTTGGTGTCAAAACGAACTGCTCCTGCGCCGTGGGAGTCCTTGCCACTGCCGTCAACAGCATAGCCAAAGGCTACGTACCATGCATAATAATAGGCACCTCCAGCCTGAAACCTGGCTGAAGTGCTTGTCCAATAGTAGGGATAGTCGGCATCACCCGCTTCATTGGTGATTGGTGTGCAGCTAAACATCGGGTCAATGGCAGGCCCCACATTCGATGCATCACTGGCACCTGGTGACCGACTGTAATCCACAATGCTCTGCAACTCTTTAACATCAGGCAAACGCCAATCATCTTTACCTGCCAGCGACAGGTCTTCGCAATAGCTCAATGCGTGCTCCCAGTCTATACCAGAGCCGTTGCCTGCCTGCTGCCACATCAGACCCGTGGCCTCGTCGCTAATGGTGCCATCACTGTTGTCTACAAAGCTGTTTATGCCGTAGGTGGTGGCTCCTCGCACAGCGCGGATACGTTTGCCGCCCATGGGGCCTCCTCCCAATGCAGGATAGGCCTTGATATGCCCTGTGCCGTGGTTGACACCGAAAGCCGCATTAGTTCCTCCTTCAACCGTCGACCCCACATACTTGTTAGTAGTCCAGTATTGCTCATCTTTGCTGACAGTAGCGCCAGCAATGTCAAACGTATTGGAATCCAGATATGGCCAACCTGTGGAAAAGTCACTGATTGAAAAAAGCTCCTTCAACGTCGGCATACGCCAGTCGCTGTGGCCCCCTACTTCCAGGTTGTTGCAGTAATCCGCTGCCTCCTGCCAGGTAAAGCCGGAAGAGCTTGGTGTTTTCTCCCACATCAACCCAGTCACCAGGTCGCTTATGGTGCCATCACCATTATCAAGATAGGAAGGCTGGCGACCAATGTACTGGGCGTCCTGCCCGGCAAAGGCCAAGTCCTGGGCTGGGCAGACCACTGACGAATCTGTGTTGTAGCAAGTCACCTGCCCGCTATCCACCAGCGGATAGTCCACAACCACCTGGTCCTCATCGCCATCGGCGATTACTTCTTCTTCCGGGATGATGTCTTTGTCGCCGTCGGCGATCACATCTGCATCCTCTTCAGTAACGGTATCGCCATCGGTCACCAAACCATCGCCATCAATAATCTCAACATCACCATCCAGGGTCTCTGTCAGGTCAGTGGATTCACATCCGGCAAAGGCAATAAACAGGACTGCAAGCACTGCAGTAAAAATAATGTTGTACTTTTTCATAATGATCTCTCTTTCCATGCCTCAGCCCTGTGGCCCGCCCTGGGGCACACAAATACCCTGGGGACTGCAGATCAAAGTCACATCCACAGGCTGGGGGCAATCTGCGTCATTGTTGCACATGGGAATACAGAAACTGCCGCCATCGGGCATGGCGCTGCAACTACAGCCCAGTGCTGCCTCTGTGGGACATGCCCCCGGGGCCTGACAATCGGTGTCTGTTGTGCAGGCAACGGGACCGGCGGGTTCTTCCGCTTCTGCGGGATCATCACCATCCACAACGCCGCAGTCCACTGCGCAGTTTGCTTCGGTTTCCGGTCCATCGCATATGGCGTCTCCGCAGCAGGGCATCCCCTCGGGAACTTCGTCGCAGCTTACGGGTTCATCACCGGGAAGTTCTTCATTGACATCACCGTCAACCGGCGGAATATCTTCATCAACATCGCCATCTATATCGCCGTCAATAACCGGACCGGCATCGTATTGCGCAGTCACATTGCCGCCGCGCACGCAACGTACATAATTGTAAATGCGAATGGCGTCACCCTGGGGACCGTGGCCTGTGGGGTAATCCGCCGGGTCACCGACTTTGGGATCGCTGCGCTGGGCACCCGCTCCATGCACGTCCTGCCACTGGTTTTGCCAGTACCCCAAAGCCCTACCAAAGGATACATACGAGGCGTTTGCCCCTTCATGACCCGTTACCCAGCTTGAGTGGGTTGTGCTGCTCCAGTAAAAGGCATAATCCGGCTGCCCTGCTTCATTTGTAATTTCCGTGCAGGAAAACACCGGATCAATGGCCGCCGACGCCGTGGTATCCGGAGAACGGCTGTAATTCACAATGCTTTGCAGTTCCTTGGCCGCAGGCAGTCGCCAGTCGCTTTTGCCCGCCAGCATCAGATCTTCGCAGTATGCAAGGGCGTCTTCCCATGTCATGCCGCTGCCGCTGTCGGCCTGCTGCCATACAAGCCCCGTTGCGGTATCGCTCACCGTGCCGTTGGTGTTTGCCACGAATGCATTATGCCCGTAGGAGCCGGTTTCACGAACGTGGATGACAAAGTATCCGGCCTGCCCAGGCATGGTTTGGGTGGGATAGCATTTAATGCGTCCGTCGGCAAAATTAACGCCAAAGTAGCATTCGTTGCCTCCCATCACCGTTGATTCATAAATCGAAGATGTTACCCACTGGGAATCAATTATCCGGGAGCCGGTGCTGGTATCGCCGTAGGCAAATTTAAAATAGTCGGAATTGATAAATGGCACCAGTTCCGAAGTATCGCTTCCCTCGTAACCGCTGGGGTCAACGCCGCTGAACATAATGAGAGAATACAGTTCCTTGATATCCGGCAGACGCCAGTCATCATAGCCTGCCAGCTCAAAGTTTTCTGCACCAGCAACGGCATCAGCGTAGCCCATCTTGTCGCCGGGGTCTTTTTGCCACATCAGGCCCGTCACCAGATCGCTAATGGTGCCATCATTGTTATCCTGATAACGCGGCTGATTTCCGGAATACTGTGCATCCTGCCCGGCAAGGGCACTGCCTTCTGCAACACAGGTCATGGCAACGTCTGTGCTGTAACAAAGGTTCTGATTGCTGTCCACAATGGCATAGGTAACAGGAATCGGATTTTCTTCCTCATCGGAGGCTTCAACTTTATCGGCTTCATCTCCGTCAACCACCGTTTCCTCCCCATCCGCTTCCGACTGGTCGCCGTCGGCCACCACAACATCTCCATCCACATCATCATTGGTAATGATGGATTCGGTACAACCGGCCAATAGCAGGAATACCAGAATCACAGCGCTCGAAAGTAAACAAATCTTCTTCATAGTCGGACTCCTTTGTGTTCTCAACCGTACACCTGTGGTAATGGTATACCACTATCTCAGCCACAAGTGTAACAAAGGAATGTAAAGATAGTTTGTGGAAAAGACGGAGTTTATGTAAAACTTTGTAAAGACGGTTGCGCATACCCAAAAGCGGTGCAATCATGTACATGAAAGCATTGCTCTTGATTGCGAGGTGCGTTGTGCTTACACATGAAAACAACTCTGGTATCCGGCTTTTGATGATCGACGACGACGAAGTATTATGCGAACTCGTTGCCGATTATCTGACGCCCTTTGGCTATGCAGTGGATCAGGCCTTCGATGGCCCCACGGGCCTTAAAATGGCGCTGGAAAACGAGTATCAGGCCATTATTCTGGATGTCATGCTTCCGGGCATGGACGGCTTTACCCTGCTGCGGGAACTGCGGCAGCATACGTCCGTACCGGTGCTGATGCTCACCAGCCGTGGCGACGAAACTGACCGGATCGTGGGCCTGGAAATCGGTGCCGACGATTATCTGCCCAAAACTTTTTCCACCCGGGAGCTTCTTGCCCGGCTTCGCGCCGTTACCCGTCGCGCCAGCAAAGATCCCGTGGAAAGTCACAGCAACAAGCCCCTTCCTATAATTGCAGGCGATCTGCGGGTGGACGAGATGGCCCGCCGTGTAACCCTTGAGGAGAAACCGTTGAATCTCACCTCTATTGAGTTTGATCTGCTTTTGGCGCTGGTCAAACGCCGGGGCAATGTCCTTAGCCGTGATGCTCTGATGGATCAGGTAACGGGCCGTAATTACGAATCATTCGACCGTTCCATTGACGTGCATATCTCCTCGCTGCGCCGCAAGCTGGGCGACGACGCTGTAACCCAAAAATATATCTCAACGGTGAGGGGCAAAGGCTATGTCTTTACCCTGCGAACACCGGCAGAGTCATAGCCGTGCGCACCTCGCTGTACGCAAAAATCATCCCCTGGTTTTTCGTAAGCCTGATTGTGCTTGCATCGGTGTTTTTGTTTCTGTTTAAAATCGATTTTCGCCTGCAGAGTGGGAGTCCCTTTGCAGAACCCGGCGGCGACCGCATGATTAACTTTGCCTGGCAAATCTCATCCGAACTTTCGCAATCCCCGCCGGAAGATTGGGACGCGGTTCTGGAAGGTTTTTCCGCAACCCACGGCGTAACCTGGCATGTGTTCAATCGTTGGGGAGAACAGCTTGCAGGACCTACAATTACCCTGCCGGAATCCGTGAAGGAAAAAGTGCTTCGACCATCAGGCCGCCCCCGGGGTGGGCATCATCGCCCGCCACCTCCCGGCGGTATGAGGCCGGAAGGCCTGTCACAACCACCACCTCCTCCCCACGATGCTCCGCCAAAACCCTCAGAACCAAGGTTTTCAGCGCATTCCGACGATCCATCATTATATTGGATTGGTGTAAATGCACCGATCTCCCTTGGGCCCGGGCCTCCCCGCGCAGTCACCTTTTTGGCGGCATCGGATTCCATCACCGGCAACGGCCTGTTCTGGAATCCCCTACCCTGGATACTGGCGCTGGCACTCTTTGTTCTGCTTGGCGTGCTGCTGTGGATTCCCATTATCCGTACCATCACCCGGCCCATTGGTCGCATTACAAAGGCTACCGAAGACATGTCCCGGGGGCGTTTTAATGTACAGCTTAATGACCGCCGCAGCGATGAAATCGGCAGCCTTGCAGCCTCCATCAACGAAATGGCCAGCCGCCTTAACGGCTATCTCACCGGTCAGCGGCGCTTTTTGGCGGATATTTCCCACGAGCTTTCTTCCCCCATTGCCAGAGCCAAACTGGCCCTTAGCATTGCAGAGCCGGAAACCGACGGTAAAGCCCAAAAGCGCATCCGCACCGCCTTGGGTGAACTTGAGAACATGTCAGACCTGGTCAACAAGCTGCTGGCCCTTACCCGCACCGAAGTAGGACCGCAGAAAATACGTCTTGTTCCGGTGCGTATCCACGATATTGTTACCGCTGCGGTTGAGGCGGAAGCTCCCCCCGATGCCGACATAAACATTGATATTAACCTCGAAACAGCCGCCCTGGCCGACCCTGAACTGCTGAGCCGCGCCATGGTCAACCTTGTCCGCAATGCGGTTAACTACGCAGTAAACGCAGGCCCCATAACGGTTTCCGCGCATCCTGACGTAGACAGCATCGTCATTGATGTGCAGGATCAGGGCCCCGGTGTTCCCGCAATGGAGCTTGATTACATCTTTGAACCCTTTTACCGGGCCGAAGAAAGCCGCAGCCGTAAAACCGGCGGTGTGGGTCTGGGACTGGCAGTGGTTAAGAGCTGTGTACAGGCCTGCAAAGGCACGGTGACAGCCAGCAATCTTGAACCTGCAGGTTTTTCGGTGCGGATCACTCTTCAGAGATCAAACGGTATGCCCTAATCCTGATATAGGTCTTTGCAGCAGTAGAAATACCGTCACCACCCCTAATAATCTGTAAGCCTATTTAATCATTCTGAATGGAGCGGCACAGCCGGAATCCGATACCCACGCTTTTTCCGCTGGATGCATGGAAATTCCGTGCCGCAGACCGGCAGTTTTGGGCGATGCTGCTCCATGCTCCGCCGCGTATCACCCTACCGGAAACACCTGCCAGCGACACCGGATCAACAACGCTTTCCGATGGGTAATCGCTGTACTTGTCCTGGCACCACTCAAACACGTTTCCGTGCATGTCATACAGGCCCCATGCGTTGGGCATATACGAACCAACCCCTGTTGGTTGCCCGTGATACGAGCCTTTGGGGGTATTGAGATAAGGGTAATTACCGTTGTAATTTGCCTGTTCTGCGGTCAGATTGCCGCCATTCCAGAAGGGCCAGTTGCTTCCTGCACGGCAGGCGTACTCCCACTCCGCTTCGGTTGGCAACCGATAATTATGGGATTCAAACAACTCGTTGAGCCGCATGATAAACTGCTGACAATCCTGCCAGCTGACTTTTTGAACCGGCTTGTTTTCTCCCTTTGAAGCTGCGGGATTGTTTCCCATAACCGCCGCCCACAGCGCCTGCGTGACAGGGTATATCATCATTTCAAAGGGTGTGCTGATAGTAACACTGTGTGCAGTCTCATCGTCTGAACGCCCCTGTTCATCAGGGGGCGAACCCATCATAAAGGTTCCGGCAGGGATGGGATTGAAGTTAAAATGCTTCCAGGGAAACGCCCGTGTTTCACCAAGCTGATTCACCAAAACCTTTTTCTGCACATACTCTTCACGGTGAACCGTGCGGGTTGATTCGATCAGCCGTGTCTTTTTAACCTGCTCTTTGACTTCCGGGGCAAAAATGGTTTTAGGCCTCACTACCATGTTGACGAAGTATTCCTCTTCAATTTGACATGGTTCCTGCACCTCCCGCTGCACAGCAACTTTCCGGTTTTCAAAACGCCAGGTATTACGTTTCCGCTCCCGTTCTTTTTCCCGGTTTTCCTTCTTTATAACCCCGTTGGTAGATGTTTGCTTTTCTGGCTTTGTCGGTTGTGGAATCGGCTTTTCCGCTGCCTCGGGTGGAACTCCCGTCTTTTGGGGCACAGGTTCCGGGGCACGAGGTTGTGGCTGCACCGGCCTGAACGCCATTGCGGTTTCTATGCCTACAGCGGCCTGACTCAGTTTTCTCATGCCGTCCAGAGCATAGGGCAACAAATCCAGCAGGCCCCACTCCCCTTCCAAAAGACTGCGCCAGCCTGCAAGTATCCGCTGCTTTTCATCGGGATCACTGATGCTTTGGCCCCACTGGTCCAGATTGTCCAGAGCCTCCCACACCTTTGGGGTAATGGCGTTGTACGCCTCCATACGCATGGTTTCCAAAAAGACGTTGAGCTGATCCCGGCAGGCCTTGAAATCGCCGTCCGCCGCCGCCTTGATACTGTAATCCGGCGCAAGCTCCAGGGCTTTTCTCAGCAGATTCATCGCCTTTTGTGCATCACCGGAGGCCACGGTAATTTTTGCCATCTGGAACAGAGCCTCTGCCATGCCCGGAGCAAGGGCATAGGCCTGTTGCGTGTAGTTCCAGGCTTCAAGCAGCATGCCGTTGACATAATTGCACCATCCCGCAGCCAGCATGGCACGGGCAGCTTCAACCGGTTCATCGGTATGGGCATATCGTGCAGCCAACAGGAAGGACTCATTTGCCGCCGCCGGGTCAACAAGGGATACATCGCAGCCGTAAAATCCCAGCCGGATTACGCCCTTCATCATATGAAAACGCCACTCCAGCTTATACCCCGGCGATGCTTTATTGCCGCTGATGGCTATATCCAGGGCTTCCAGTGCTTCCAGATGCAATCCCCGGCGGAAGGCGTCCCGCGCCATCTCAAACTGCTCATAGGCAGCTACCTGCGAAGGCGTTTTCGCCAAATGCCCAAGAGTTTCAAAGGAGGTATCCATGGCACCTGTGCGGGCAATGATATGTCCGAAACCCCACTGAAAGCCTGCATTTAAAGAAGGCTTTAGGGATTGCAGCCACAGCCGCGAACCGTATTTTGCAGAGTCATTCTCTGCTCCGATTCCCAGTTTTCTGGGGTCATGCAGCAGGCTGTCCCGTGCATTTTTCCCGGTTAAAATAAATGTGGTTGTTTCTGAAACAGCGTCCAGCATGTGCTGCCGCGAAGCATTACATACCTGATCTTCAGGAAGCGTAGCGTCGAAATGCTGAATATATTCGCGCCAGTTGTCGCCATAGATGTAGTTCCAAGCGGTGCTCATGAAGAAAACGCCTTTAAGAAGCCATAATCATTGCCAGTTGTACATTGTATACCACAGCTTTTCAGGAGACTCAACAAATTTTGAAAGATGAGGCAAGGTGGCGACGCCAAACAAACAAGGCCTCCTCATTTAGTTGGTCAAATAGCTTTATCATTTTTTGTATTAGTCACAATATGGCCACAGCAGATATTTTTGCCTTAAAAAGCAAATACCGCCAACCCTTGCAAGTTAGCGGTATCACTACGGTTTTAATGGAGCCAACGAGGGGATTCGAACCCCTGACCTGCTGATTACGAATCAGCTGCTCTACCAGCTGAGCCACGTTGGCCTGTTGCGCAAGTGTAGTAAGAACCGGCGGCTTGTCAAGATCACAGTGCATTTTTGCTGCACTTTGGCGACCCTTTGGTTACTCTTTGGGCTTTTTCCCTTCGCCGGTATCCCCGGCGATAAAAGAAAACAAATCCGCAGGACCGCTGTTGTCAGGTCTTCCCTTTTTTGGGGGCCTCTGCGGCGCTTCAGGAGCCTTCTCCTGGGTTTCTACGGCCTTTGCATCGCTTTCCAGCAGTTCCATAAAGGCGGCTTCATCCAGTACTGCAACACCCAAAGAGGTGGCCTTGTCCAGCTTGCTTCCCGCGCCGGGGCCCGCCACCACATAATGGGTTTTCTTTGATACCGAAGACGCAACCCGTGCGCCCCTGGCCTCCAGCAGAGCCTTGGCCTCACTGCGGCTGTAGCGCTCCATGGTGCCGGTAAGCACCACGGTTTTGCCGCTGAACACCGATGCTGATGCCCCGGCGATGTCAATGGTCTGCACTGTTACCTGGGTCAGCAAGTTTTCCACCACCGCCCGGTTATGAGGTTCTTTGAAAAACGAGGTCAGGCTTTGTGCAATCTCCGGGCCGATTTCGTTGACCGCCGTCAGGGTATCCTGATCCGC
>Ga0209475_10003226_pt1 | contig 15279 bp, 13 predicted proteins | sample tdDd471_FD_187128 | JGI IMG/M metagenome (GOLD analysis project Ga0209475, IMG submission 187128) | Marine sediment microbial communities from the Atlantic coast under amendment with organic carbon and nitrate - tdDd47.1 (SPAdes)... | ecosystem: Environmental > Aquatic > Marine > Coastal >... | reverse complement strand
AGCCTTTTCGTATTCTTCATCCGGCGCGCCAATCCCGAGCCCCGCCCCGGCCTCAACAACGACCTGATGCCCCTGATGAACCAATTCGCGGACACTCGCGGGCACCATGCCGACCCGGTATTCATGGGTCTTGATTTCCTTGGGCACACCAATCCGCATGTTCGTCTCCTCTTTGTCGGAAGCCTTTGATTTATCAGATGGTAACGGAGTTTAGGAATTGCGAGAAGAGGGTTCGTCGGCCGGATAGGCGCGAATCATCCAGAGCAGCAGAATGAGCCCCGGCACGGCGGCGATGGTGGTCAGCACAAAAAAGACGACCCAGCTCACTTGGTCGGCGAGCCATCCGGCGCCCGAACTCATCACCGTGCGCGACAGCCCCATCAACGAAGTAAGCAGCGCATACTGGGTCGCCGTATAGGCAACGTTGCAGAGGCTCGAGAGGTAAGCGACAAAGGCCGTGGTGCCCATGCCGGTGGTGACGTTTTCGACCGCCACGGTGACCGCCAGCATGGCGAGGTCGTGACCGGCCCAGGCCTGCACGACAAAGATTAGGTTGGAGACCCCCATCAGCACGCCACAGACCACGAGACCGCGCATGATACCGACCTTGGCGAGCAGCCAGCCGCCCAGCAGACCGCCCGCGATAATCGCATTGAAGCCGAACAGTTTGACCACCTCGGCGATCTCGGTCTTGGTAAACCCAATCTCGAGGAAGAACGGGATTTTCATCACGGTCAGCACCGCATCGCCAAACTTGTAGAGCAAGATGAAAGCCACCACGGCCAACCAGCCGCGGCGTCCCATAAACTCGGCGAACGGCCCGATGACGGCGGTATAAACCCAAGCCATCGTATAGGAAACCCGTTTCGGCAAATGCTGCCGGGCTTCAAGAAAGGCTTCGGCCTGCCGTTCGCGCTTTTCCGATTCGGGCGTTTTGACCACCGCCGGTTCCGGGTTGAGCAAAATGGCGATCAGCCCGACCACCACCAGGGCCGCCAGCCCGCCGAACACCACGGACCAGGGCAGGATATCGGCGAAAATCAGACCGAGCGCGCCGCCGCCCACCTGCCCCAAGCGCCAACCGAACACTGCCGTCGCCGCCCCGGCGGCCAGTTGATGATCTTCCAGAATCTCGACCCGGTAGGCGTCGATCACAATGTCCTGACTGGCCGAAGCAAACGCCACGGCAATGGCGAAAAGAGCGGTGATCATCAGGTTTTCGGCCGGATTGGACAGCCCCATGCCGAAGATAACGGCAAGCAGCAAAAGCTGGCTGACCAACACCCAGGAGCGCCGCCGCCCGAGCCATTTGGTCAAGCCCGGCAGCGCCAGATGATCCATCACCGGAGCCCAGAGAAACTTGAGCGATAGGGGCAGGGAAACCAGGGCGAACAGCCCGATGGCGGTTTTTGACACCCCGCTTTCGGCCAGCCAGGCGGTCAGCGGGTCGGCCAGCACCCCCGCCGGAAGCCCGGAGGAAAAGCCCAGGAACAACATAGCCAGCACCCGCCGGTCCCGATAGACCCGCGCGGCTTCCAGCCACTTGGATATGATGCCCGTCCCCTCATTCATGGTCTAGACGATACGCCAGAGGGGTTAACGGAGTGTTGGTCGTTAATCACAGTCATTCCGGGTTCATGCTTCGCATGCCCCGGAATGGCGGGGTTTGTTAGCTCTCTTCAGCCTTTTTCGCCCGTTCGTCTTTCTTGCGCTCATGGCCTTTGAGCAGGCGTTTGCGCAGACGGATCGACTCGGGCGTCACCTCGACCAGTTCGTCGTCTTCGATATAGGCCAGGGCCTGCTCGAGGCTCATGCGCTTAGGCGGGGTCAGGCGGATGGCTTCATCGGTGCCCGAAGCGCGGACGTTAGTCAGCTGTTTGGTTTTTAGGGGGTTCACTTCCAAATCGTTGCCCCGGCTGTGCTCGCCGATGATCATCCCTTCATAGACCGGAACGCCCGATTTGATGAATAGCGGGCCTCGGCCTTCCAGGTTGAACAGCGCGTAACCGACCGACTTACCCTGACTGTTGGAAATCAGCACCCCATTGCGCCGCCCCGGAATCGGCCCGGCGTAGGGACCGTATTCGAGGAAGCTGCGGTTCATGATGCCGGTGCCGCGGGTCTCGGTGAGGAATTCACCATGATAGCCGATCAGGCCACGCGCCGGAACGTGGAAGGTCAGCCGCACCTTACCGCCGCCCGAAGGCGCCATGGCCTTCATCTGACCTTTGCGGATGGAGATCGCCTCGACCACAATGCCGGAAAAGTCTTCATCCACGTCGACCTGAACTTCCTCAAAAGGCTCAAGGCGCTGGCCGTCTTCTTCGATCATCAGAACCCGCGGACGCGAAATGGCCAATTCGAAGCCTTCGCGGCGCATGGTTTCGATCAACACGCCGAGCTGAAGCTCGCCGCGCCCGGCCACTTCGAAAGAATCCTTGTTTTCACTATCGGACACCTGCAGCGCGACGTTGCCTTCGGCTTCGCTCATCAAGCGGTCGCGGATCATCCGTGAGGTGACCTTCGAGCCTTCCTGTCCGGCCAGGGGCGAATCGTTGATCGAAAAGGTCATGGCGAGCGTCGGCGGGTCGATGGGCTGGGCCTTCAAGGGGCTGTTTACTTCGGGGGCGCAGAGAGTGTCGGCCACGGTAGCCTGGGCAAGCCCGGCGATGGCGACGATATCGCCGCTCTCGGCCTGATCGACCGGCACCCGCTCAAGCCCCTTAAAGGCCAAAAGCTTGCTGATCCGGCCCTGCTCGATCACCGCACCATCGCGGGTCAGCGCCTTGACGTTGGCGTTCTTGGCGATGGTGCCGGTTTCAATGCGTCCGGTCAGAATACGGCCCAAGTAGGGGTCCACTTCGAGCGTCGTCGCCAGCATGGAAAACGGCTTGTCCATAATCGTTTCGGGCTCGGGCACATGGGAGAGAATCTGCTCGAAGATCGGCACCATGCCTTTCTTTTCACCCTCGGGCGATTCCGACATCCAGCCTTCTTTGGCCGAGCCGAAAATGGTCGGGAAGTCGAGCTGCTCATCATTGGCTTCAAGGGCGGTGAACAGATCGAAAACTTCGTCCTGCACCTCATAGGGCCGCGAATCGTGACGGTCCACCTTGTTGACCACGACCACCGGCTTGAGACCCAGCTTCAGGGCTTTGGAGGTAACGAACTTGGTTTGCGGCATGGGGCCTTCGGCGGCGTCGACCAGTAGAATTACGCCATCGACCATGGACAGGATACGCTCGACCTCGCCGCCGAAATCGGCGTGACCCGGCGTGTCGACGATATTGATCCGAACGCCCTGCCAATCGACGCTGGTGCATTTGGCGAGAATGGTGATCCCGCGCTCACGCTCCAGATCGTTTGAGTCCATGGCTCGTTCAGCCACTTGTTGGTTGTCGCGAAACAAACCGCTGGCCTTCATCAATTCGTCGACCAGGGTGGTCTTGCCGTGGTCGACGTGGGCGATGATGGCGATGTTGCGTCTTTCCAAAGTCTTTGTCCTTTAAAAAGGCTCTTTTAAACGGTCATTCCCGCGCAAGCGGGAATCTTAGGAATGTCAAATTCAGAGCCTTGCTTTTCCGTTTACTGGACTCCCACCTGCGCGGGAGTGACAGCGAGAATTAAATTCGGTGCCCGATCAGTTGGCCGAGCGGGGTTTCCGGGCGACCGCCCATATGGCCGATCACTTCACCCGCCGCGATGCCGCCGACCCGGGCGCATTCCACCAGTTCCATGCCCTGGGTATAGCCGTAAAGGAACCCGGCGGCGTAAGCGTCGCCTGCCCCCGTCGTGTCGATCACCTTTTCGACCGGCAGAGCGTCGCAGATATGGATTTCGCCCTTGGCGACCACCACCGAGCCTTTGGCTCCACGGGTGATGGCGGCCACCTTGCAATGCCCCTGGACCTTCTGGAAGGCTGCATCGAACGTATCGACCTGATAGAGCGATTTGATCTCTTCTTCATTGGCGAACAGGATATCGACATGGTTGTCGACCAATTCAAGGAAGCTCTCCCGGTGGCGATCGACGCAGAACGGATCGGAAAGCGAGAGCGAAACCTCGCGACCCGCCGCATGGGCGGCTTCGGCGGCCTTGATGAAAGCCTTCTTGGCCTGTTCCGGGTCCCAGAGATAGCCTTCGAGATAGGTTACCTTGGCCGCCGCGATGATGTCGGTATCCACGTCCTCCGGCCCCAGCTCGACACAAGCGCCCAGATAAGTCTGCATGGTCCGCTCGGCGTCCGGGGTAACGAAGATCAGGCACTGCGCGGTCGGCGTGCCGTCCAGCGCCTTGGGCGTTTCGAAGGTGACGCCACCGGCCTGGATATCGTCTGAGAAGGCATTGCCCAAAGAGTCGTCCTTGACCTTGCCCATATAGGCCGCCTTGCCGCCCAGCGAGGCGAAGCCTGCGATGGTGTTGGCCGCCGAACCGCCCGAAACCTCGATCACGTCGTCCATCGAGCGATAGAGTCGGTCGGCGGTATCGGAATCGATCAGGGTCATGGCGCCCTTGGCGAGACCCAGCGCGGTGAGATCGGACTCCTCAGCCTGGCACAAAACATCGACGATGGCGTTGCCGATCCCGACAACATCGAACTGGGTGGTGGTCATTATTAGGGATTCCTTACTTTCGGGCCGTTTTAAAAAAGTGGCGCGGAGTATAGCTTCCGCGCGCTCAGGCGCAAGCAAAGACAAGTAAACGGCGAAAAATCACCGCTAAATACCGGGAGAAGCGTGCTCCCCCCCCCACCTCTTCAACCGTCGTACGCGGGGCAAGTCCGCGCATAACCAGGGAGGGAAAGACAGAGTTGTTTTGAGGCCGTTGACCTTGTTAACCGCCGTTATAATACTGACGGCTGTACCAGTACCAGCGGCCCTGGCCGGCAGGCGCCGTGCAGTTGATGCGGGAGCGGCCATTGGGGAAGGGGGTTTCCAGGCGCACCTCGATACGCACCTCGCCGAGCCTTTCAAGTCTGGCCTTGCCTTCATGAGAGGCGTAGCAAGCCAACTGGTTGAGCGCCGAAAAGTTCTCGGGCACCGTGAAGCCGAACAGCGGCGGGTTGTTTTGCGGATCGACCTTCCAATTGGGCGGTAGAACGTCCGAAACGGGAAGAGGCAAAACGTTGACCGCCATCTTGAAGCGCGACAGGTCGCCGTATTTTTCGTTCAAGGCAAAGCGCGGCAGGAACATGGCGTCGGCTCCTTTGCCGAGCGCGCCCGAATGCTGGCCGAAAGCTTCCTTAAAGCCGAATTCCCCGACCACAGCAGCCAAGGAACGGCTCGCCTCGCCGTAAGGGTAGGCGAACAGCGCCGGTTTATGGCCGAGCATTTCCTCAAACCGTCGAACCGCCTGGGCGATATCCTCGCGGCTGGCCTCACCGGAAAGGGCCGCCATATGGCGATGGCCCGAACCGTGGTTGCCGATGGTCACGCCGCCGTCGCTCATTTCCTTGATCTGATCCCAGGTCATATAGCGGCTGAACCCCTGATCGACCGCATTGGTCGAGACGAAAAGGGTGAACGGAAAACCAGCCTCTTTTAGCCGCGGCCAAGCTTGGCTGTAGACCGATTTAAAGGCATCGTCCACCGTGATGCCGACGGTGCGCTCAGGCAGCGGGCGGCCTTCGCGCAGGGCGGTAAGAATTTCGGGCACGGGCATGACCGTATAGGGCCCACTCTTCAATTCTTCGAGGTGGCTTTCAAACTGATCGAGGCGGATGTTGGTCGCCGGTGTATCGGTCTCGCCGAACCGGTGATACATAAGGATCACCGCCGAATCGGCAGCCCAGGCGGACGCCACGGAAAGCCCCGCCGCCGTCAGCCCAAAAACCAACGCCAGAAGGCCTAAACACCACCGATTGAAAACGACAACCCCCTTCATCGACCTAACCGTTCTAAAAGTTCTTAAAAGCATAATAAATTATCTAATTTCTTCAACTATTTAGGATACTTTCTGCGGGCTTTGCAAGAAGAAAGAAACATCGACTCCGCTCAAAAGGGTGATCTTATATTCATTGATCACTTGGTTGACCTTAGATACGCTACCTCTGCTTGAGGCCTTTTTTGAGGGTAGCAGCACAAAAATATTGGTGTTTTTAAAGGCCCAAGCGGAAGGAAAACGGCGCACTTCTAATAAAAACAACGATGGCCTGGTGATGCTTGAGATCGGTGAGCAGACAGTTTTAAAACGGCTGACTTTTGAAAATCCCTGGTGGGCGCTCGACCCGGCCAAGGGCGAGATCAAGTTTCGGCAACCGGCCAAGCGGCATTTCTACGAAGCTTTCCACACCACCTTCGTCAACGCCGATCCCGGCATGCCCACCCTGCTTGCCGGACCGTTGCGCACCGGCAAAACGGTGATGCTGCGCCAGATGATCGCCGAGTTGATCGAGGGAGGGGTCAAGCCCCAGTCGGTCCTCTTCGCTTCCTTCGTCTCGCCCACCTATTGGACCAACAGCCTTGAGGAAATCCTCACCCGGTTCCGCGAGAAATTCGGCCACGGCCCCGACGAACCGCTCTATATCTTTTTCGATGAAGTCCAGTACATGCGCGACTGGCATGAGAATCTCAAGGCCCTGGCCGTCAAGAACCCGGCCGTCCGTTTCGCCGCCGCCCTGTCATCCGACGTGCCGCTTGGCAAATATGCCGGCAAGGGAGCGGGCGAAGGCGATGAGGCTTTCGAGCTCGCCGTTCTGCCGCCGCTGACCTTCGTCGAGTTCCTCAGGCTGCGCGGCAGTGAAGACCAGTTGTTCGAAAAATCAGCCGAACATGGCGGCCCGCGCGAATTCCATCAGGAACATGTTAAGGCGCTAAACGAAGAGTTCGTTCGCTACGTCAATTTCGGCGGTTTTCCCGAAGGCATCATGACCCGCACCGAAGGCACGCCGCCGCCGACCTTCGTCCGCGACGGCCTCTGTGACCGGCTGCTGCATAAAGACCTGGCCTCCCACGCCGGAATCAACGACGTTCACGAATTGAGCCGCCTGTTCACCGTCGTCGCCTTCAACACGGCCCGCGAAATCAGCATTGACGAATTAGCGCAAAGCTCGGGCATCGCCAAAAACACGGTGCGCAAATATCTCGACTATCTCGAATCGGCTTTCCTGATCCGTCGGGTGGTGCGGCTCGACCGCGACGCCAAGCGGTTCAAACGCATCGTCGCCTTCAAGGTCTATCTCACCGCGCCCTGCATGTACGCCGCTCTGTTCGGGCCGGTCGGCGCAGATTCGGAAGTTTTCGGACGGCTGGCCGAGACCGCCGTTTTCTGTCAATGGCTCGGCTCGGAATCGGTCGGCCACATGGCCTATGCCAGCTGGCGCGGCGGCAAGGTGGATATGGTCGGCATCGAGCGCCGGGCCAATTCGCCGATCCGCCAGGGCCGCCCCTGGGTGGTCGCCGAGATGGACTGGAACGAACGGCTGATCTATTCCCAGGCGGGACCGAGAGCGCTCGGCGAATTCGTCCGCACCAATTGCCCGGACGCGGTGGCCTACGTAATGACCCGCTCCATCGCCCGACCGGGTTTGCTCGACGGCATTCAGGTCCGCGTCATGCCCATCGCGCTGGCCTGCTACCTGCTGCACAAAGACGTGATGGCGCGGACCACCCGCATTCTCGATGAAGAGGCTCAAAACGCCCAAAGTCCGCTGGTTCTGACCCCGGGCCAGACCATGGCGGCGGCTTCTTAAGAGAGGCGCGCTCCCTACCCCGCTTCCGTATCCATGGGGATGGTCACCGGACCGTCGTTAAGCAACCGGACCTTCATATCGGCGGCGAAAATGCCGGTCGCAATCGACAGGCCTTCGGCTTTGAGGTTTTTGCAAAACAGGTCATAGAGCCTTTTGCCTTCTTCAGGCGCAGCGGCTTTCGAGAAACCCGGCCGATTGCCCTTGCGCCACTCGGCGGCCAAAGTGAACTGGCTGACGGCGAGAACGCCACCGCCGATATCCTTGACCGACCGGTTCATCTTGCCCTGATCGTCCTGAAAGATGCGTAGGGCGGCAATCTTGCGGGCCAAAAAGGCCGCTTGCTCGTCACGATCGCCCTCCATGGCGCAGACCAACACCAAAAGACCCCGATCGATCTGGCCGACCATTTCGCCGTCCACCTCGACCGAGGCCTCGCTAACTCTTTGCAGGATGGCGCGCATTGACTTGGCTGACTCCTTTTTCCATCATTCCGGGAATCCATCGGGCTCCCACCCAACCTAAATCTACAACAGCCTAAATAGACAGGAATCCAGGAATCGTTCGGCCATTTCTGGATTCCGGGTTCCGCCCAAGAGCGGCCCCGGAATGACCGAGAGACGTTAGACCTTGTACTGACCACCGAGGCGCAGGCGCAGGGCGTTGAGCTTGATGAAGCCCTCGGCGTCGCGCTGGTCGTAGACGCCTTTGTCTTCTTCAAAGGTCGCGATGTCTTCCGAATAGAGGCTGTTGGGCGACTTACGGCCAGTGATGATGACATTGCCCTTGTAGAGCTTGAGGCGGACCACGCCGGTCACCCGCTCGGAGGCCTTGTCGATGGCGGCCTGGAGCATTTCCCGCTCGGGCGCAAACCAGAAGCCGTTGTAGACCATCTCGGCATACTGGGGCATCAACTGGTCTTTCATATTCATTGCGCCCCGGTCGAGCACCATGCTTTCCATAGCGCGACGGGCCTGGAACAGCACCGTGCCGCCCGGCGTTTCGTAAACGCCGCGTGACTTCATGCCGACGAAGCGGTTTTCGACGATGTCGATGCAGCCGACCCCGTTGGCCCCACCCAGTTGGTTGAGCTTCTCGAGCAGAGCGGCGGGCGACAGCTTTTCGCCGTTGATCGCCACCGGGTCGCCTTTTTCGAAATCGATGGTGATTTCGGTCGGCGTATCGGGCGCAGCCATGGGGGTGACCATACGGGTCAGGATCAGGTCGTAATCGGGCTCGTCCCACGGGTCTTCGAGAATTTTACCTTCGGACGAAATGTGCAGCAGGTTGGCGTCCTGGGAGAATGGCGCTTCGCCGCGTTTGTCCTTGGGAATGGGAATTTGGTTCTGTTCGGCGTATTCGATGAGCTTCGAGCGGGAATTGAGGTCCCATTCGCGCCAGGGAGCAATGATTTTGATGTCGGGCTTGCAGGCATAATAGCCGAGCTCGAAACGCACCTGATCGTTGCCCTTGCCGGTCGCGCCGTGGGAGACGGCATCCGCGCCCACCTCATTGGCGATCTCAATCTGACGCTTGGCGATCAGCGGGCGGGCGATGGAGGTGCCGAGCAGATAGGTGCCTTCATAGATGGCGTTGGCGCGGAACATGGGAAAGACGTAGTCGCGAACGAATTCCTCGCGCAGGTCTTCGATATAGATCTCCTTGATCCCCATCATCTCGGCCTTTTTGCGGGCCGGTTCCAGCTCTTCGCCCTGGCCCAGGTCGGCGGTGAAGGTCACCACTTCGCAGCCATAGGTATCTTGAAGCCACTTTAGGATGATGGAGGTGTCCAAACCGCCCGAATAGGCGAGGACCACTTTATTGACGTCGCTCATCTTAATTTGTCCCGTAAAAGAGCCGAAAAACCAGGGTATTCTCTAGAGCGGCGCAGTATAGGCAAATCCAACGTCCGGGCAAGAGATTCAAAAAAACCTGGGCAAATTGCATGCAGCTTGACGAGGGTTAATTGAAGCGTTCTAATGAGCAATTAAGTAAATGCTCAATCAAACACCAAAAAGACGATTCAAAACTGGGGGAAATCGGTACTCGTTTCGGGGGTTTGGTGATTTTGATGCGACTTGTTATCGGCATTTTTCTTCTCAGCGGATGGTTATTCGGCGGGGCTTCCCTTTCTCACGCGAGTGAACCCATTACGCTGGTTTCCTACTATCTTGAGCCGCCCTACGAATTGGGCAACGGCAAGGGCCTGACCCACGAACTGGCCGCCTATCTCAATCAACGGGCCGATGGTCGCCTGCATTTCGAGGCCAAGGCCTTGCCGCGCAAACGCCTCGACCGCCAGATCGAAAAAGGCGAGTCTCTCATCATCCCCTGGGCCAATCCCGACTGGTTCCCAAAACTGACGGGCGGCGATCACCGTTGGTCCTCTCCCTACATCCAGGGAGCCTCCATGGTCATCGCCAACGCATCGGACAAGCGAGAGTTCCGCTCTCCTGAGAGTCTGAAAGGCTGCATTCTGACCGGCGTCGTCGGTTTCTACTATCCCGGCCTAGACGAACTGGTTGCGAAAAATGAGATCGAGCGCCGGGACTTCCTCACCTACGGCGAGGTTTTCCGCATTATTTCGGCCCGGCCCGGCAACTGCACCATGGCCTCGACCATCACCACCAAATATCTAATCCGCGCCATGGCTCTGGAGCGAAAGGTGCGGATTCTGGACGACGATTTCGACACCTTCTCCCGCCGCTTCCTCTTGGTCAATCAGCCGTCTCATGTGCAGGATTTCCTCAACGAAACAGCCGAGGTCATGGCCCAGGACGGCGAATGGCTAAAGGTTCTCAACCGCTACGGTCTACGGGATCTCGCCGACCAAAAATTGGCAAAAAACTAGCCGAGCCGCATCCCTTTAAGCGCTCTTGCGCTTTCTTAAGGATTCACTCTTGAGCTGGCCGCAGGCGGCCATAATGTCACGGCCGCGCGACACACGGATCGGCGCCGAATATCCCGCATCGTTCAAATAGCGCGAAAACTTGTGCATGGCGTTGTTCGACGAACACTCGTATTCGACCCCCGGCCAGCCATTGAACGGAATAAGGTTAAACTTGCAAGGCAGCCCCTCGATCAACTCGACCAGCTGCTTGGCGTGATCGAGCGTGTCGTTCAGACCTTTCAGCATAACGTATTCCAGCGTGATGCGCCGCGCGTTGCTCGCCGCCGGATAGGCATGCAGCGCCGCCATCAGCTCCTTCAGGGGATACTTCTTGTTGATCGGCATGATCTTGTTGCGCAACTCGTCATTGGGCGCATGCAGACTGATCGCCAAATTGACCGCCAGTTCCAAGCCGATCCGCTCGATCTCCGGCACGACGCCCGCGGTTGAGAGAGTGATCCGCCGTTTGGACAGCGCAATGCCTTCCGGGTCCATGACGATCTTCATCGCCTTGATCACTTCGTCCACATTATAAAGCGGCTCACCCATGCCCATCAGCACGATGTTGGAGAGCAGCCGCTCGCCCTCGGGGCTCGGCCATTCGCCGTAAGTGTCCCGCGCAATCATGAACTGGCCGACGATCTCGGCCGCCGTCAGATTGCGCACCATGACCTGGGTGCCGGTGTGGCAGAATTTGCAATTGAGCGTACAGCCGACCTGGGAGGAAACGCAGACCGCGCCGCGGTCTTCTTCCGGGATGAACACCATTTCCGCTTCGTTGGCGTCATCGAACTTCAACAACCACTTGCGCGATTTATCGACGGACAGCAGGTTCTCGGTCACCTCGGGTCGCGCCACGACAAAGGATTCCGCCAGCTTGGCCCGGCAATCCTTGGAAAGCGTGGTCATCTCGGCGAAGTCGGTCTCGCCGCGGTGATAAATCCAATGCCAAAGCTGCTTGGCGCGGAACGGCTTCTCGCCCACCGCCTCCAGCTCGGCCTTCAATTCATCACGGGACAACCCGACAAGGTTTTTGCGCATCTCGCTCATAACGGCCCTCATATAGAGGCCATTTGAGCGTTGCGCCAGCGGTTATTTCACCCCGCAGGCGGCGTTGATGGCGTTGTGGGCGGCGGTGGAGCCGGAGAGGGAATAGGTATCGACCGTCTTGGTGCCTTTGCGGGAAAAGCCGGTGACGATCATTTCGGTCCCGGCCCGCATGGCGTTGACGATGGCTTTGTCGGTTTGGGCGTCGCGCGCCCAGGCGGTGTCGTCATCGGTGAACAGAGTGAAGGTCGAACCGCCGATTGTTAAGGAAACCTCGCTGCCTTCCTTATAGGGATATCCGGCCGTCACGCTGACCGTGTGGAAGGCCTTGCCGAGCTTGTCGTGGGCGACCATCGTGTAAGTGTTGCCGCGCTTGGTGTAGTCGCCGGTTTCCTTCTTAGGCGTTGCCGCCATATAGCAGGTCATGCCGCCCTTTTCCTTATCGAAAAACACGCTCCAGGCCCCATGGGTCTCGCGGAACTGGCTGGCCTGGGCCGTCGCGGCGACAAACAGGAGGGCGGTGAAAACAACCAAAGGTTTCATGCATCGTCTCCATAGGTGTCAATCTCTTCCGGCGGTTGTTCTTCAAACCGCTTGAGCCTGCGCAACACCGGCTGGCCGTGAATATGCTCATCGAGCGGCACGGGCTTGGCCCCCGAATGCAGGGTGCGCGCCGGGAACCGGCCCAGGCTCATCACCCGGTCATACATGATCACGGCGGCGGCAATCCCGACATTGACGCAGAACTTGGTCGGAATTTTGACGACATCATCGCACTGAGAGGTCATTTCGGGCGATAAGGAGCCGCGTTCTGGCCCCAGGATATAGGCCGCCGTCTGGGGATGGTGAAAGCTCGGCAACTCTATCGCATCGTCGGTCAACTCGACGCCGACCAAGCGGCAACGCTCGGGCAAAATCATGCTTTCACGGGTCGGGAAACTATAGAAAGGAATCTGATCGCCGGTGCGCGACGTATCCGACCGGTCGCCGACCTTCTTATCGTAAACGGCGGCGACGGTGAAAACGAAGCTCGCCCCGAAGGCGTGGGCGGAGCGAAAAATGCTCCCCGCATTCATTGGCTTCGAAATCCCTTCAACCCCCACTCCGAAAAACCCGCGCATACCTAAATTCCTTACTTTAATATGATGGGGCGATACCGCCCGGGTCTTGAGCCCCAACTCCGGTGCGGCTACCTTGACGCCTCAAATATCTCATCTCGTAAGGAGTTCTTGGCCCATGCGCGCAGTGGTTTGCAAGTCTTTTGACGGCGGTCCCGACGATCTGGTGGTGGAAGATCAGCCCGATCCGACGGCCGGGGAAGGGGAAATCGTCGTCGCCATGAAAGCCGCCGGGGTCAATTTCGCCGATACGCTGATGCTGTCGGGAAAATATCAGGCGACCCCGCCGCTGCCCTTCTCACCGGGTATGGAATTCGCCGGCGAAGTGATTGAGGTCGGCCCCGGCGTGACGGACTTTAACCTGGGCGACCGGGTCTATGGCAACAAAGGCCACGGGGCCTTTGCCGAAAAGATCGTGCTGCCCGCCCAGATGGCGACGCCGATCCCTGAAAAGATGGACTGGCCGACGGCGGCCACCTTCATCGTCGCGTACGGCACCTCGCACTATGGCCTGAAGGCAAAGGCGGGCTTGAAGGAAGGCGAATGGCTGGTGGTCAACGGGGCGGCTGGCGGCGTCGGCCTGACCGCCGTCGAGGTAGGAAAGAAACTGGGGGCTAAAGTAATCGCCCTGGCAGGCGGGCAGGACAAACTGGAAATCGCCAAGAGCCGCGGTGCGGACTACCTGATCGACTACAAAACCGAAGACGTCAAAGCACGGATCAAGGAAATCACCGGCGGACACGGAGCCGACGTGATCTACGACCCGGTCGGCGGCAAGGCCTTTCAGGACGCCTTCCGGGCCATTGCGCTAAGGGGCCGCATTCTGATTATCGGGTTCGCCAGCGGCGACGTGCCGCAGCTTCCGGCCAACATCCTGCTGGTCAAGAACGTCACCGCCATCGGTTACTACTGGGGCGGCCTCCATCCGCTCGAACCGGAAGGAATTCGAGATTCCAACGCCGAACTGTTCAAGTGGTGGGCCGAGGGCAAAATCGACCCACACGTCTCCATGACCTTCCCGCTCGACGAGGCGGGCGAGGCCATCAAAGCCCTTAAAGAACGCCGCTCGACCGGCAAGGTCGCAGTGGTGACGTAAAAGACCTCAAATTTTTTGCAATAGCTCATAGAGCTGTTTGAGCTCGGCATCGGACAGGCCCGTTGAGAGACCGGCCAGGGCATCTCTTGCGGTGCGGCAAATCTGTCTCCCAAAAACCGTTACGGTAACGTTTACAACGCGCTCGTCTTTCGTGCTCCGTTGCTTGGTGATCAGGTCGGCGGTTTTGAGCTTATTGAGCGCGCGAGTCACATTGGGATAGTCATCTGGCATTTTCGCTTTCAGCTGACCGACAGTCAAAACACCCCCTGGGCTCCCATCAAGCGCCTCGAGCAATTTTAGTTGCGAACCCGATACGTTTAATCCGCTGATCTTCCGCTCTTCGCGGATTTTGAGTTCCTGGGCGATGCATTTCATCAAAGAAACCACTTTTTCTTCCAGACTCAAGTCTGATTCAATGATCGCGGCTCTATTTGCCATAACGGGACCCTTATTAGATTTCATGACTTTCTATTGAAAAGATATTATTTGTCATGAAATCTAATAAAAGGTGAATTTTGAGTGATTAGCCTCTCATGCAACCCACTCCCACCAAAGAGCGCCACCACCAGGCCCGATTCGCTCAACTCGGCCAAAAAGGAGCGACCAGCGCATCTACGGTGGGGAGGCAGATTACTTTTCATGATTTCTTTTATTTGATATCTTTATTTTCATGAAAACTAAAATCACCCTACGGGTCTTTTGCCGATAATCAGTCGATTTTACGCTTTAAAAGAAGATCAAACCGTTGCGCGCTCAAGGGGATTGTCGCGAATTGGCAAATGGACGAGGCCTGCGAAGATGCCAAGGCCGATGGCGCTGATCCAGACCATGTCGTAGCTGCCGTTCGTATCGAAAGCCCAACCACCGTACCAGGCGCCGAGGAACGCGCCGACCTGATGGCTCAAAAGAACGATGCCGAACAGAGTGGCGAGATAGCGCGCACCAAAGACCTGGGCGATGATGCCGCTGGTCAGCGGGACCGTGCCCAACCAGAGGAGTCCCATCCCCGCCGAGAAGGCCAACGTGGTCGTTTCGGTAACGGGAAGAATTAAAAAGAGGGCGATGACAGCAGCGCGGGCGAAGTAGATGGTGCTCAGCAAATACTTCATCCGGTAGCGCCCGCCCAGATGCCCGGCCAGCCAAGTGCCGATCATATTGAAGAACCCAATGAGCCCCAAAGCCGTCGCGCTCATCATCGGCGAGATGCCGCAAAGGGAGAGATAGTTGGGTAGGTGGACGGCGATAAAGGCGACATGGTAACCGCAGACGAAGAACCCGGCGACCAGCAGCAAATAGCCGGGATGGGCCATCGCCTCGCGCACCGCGGAGGTCAGCGTCTGCTCATACTCCCCCGCCAGTCCGCCATCCTTGGCCGTGCCGGTGAGCGCGGCGGCCATGGGCACGGCAAGGGCGGCGAAAACGGCCAGAACGATCAGCGCCA
>Ga0209475_10003222_pt1 | contig 15307 bp, 10 predicted proteins | sample tdDd471_FD_187128 | JGI IMG/M metagenome (GOLD analysis project Ga0209475, IMG submission 187128) | Marine sediment microbial communities from the Atlantic coast under amendment with organic carbon and nitrate - tdDd47.1 (SPAdes)... | ecosystem: Environmental > Aquatic > Marine > Coastal >... | reverse complement strand
GGTTCTATGAGGCTTGAGGTAGTTCTTTTCATCGGCTGCACTGGCGCGCATGTTGGTGAGTTTCTTGCCTTTTCCGGGATTGACGATCAGGTCACGGTGCTTGTTATGCAAGCCGATAATTTGTCCGGCGTATACTTTATCGCTCTTGGTGATAAAGAACATTCCACGATCCTGAAGGTTCCAGAGGGCGAATGTAACTGCTGTGCAGGGGTCTTGGGCAATGATTACGCCGTTGGAGCGTCCCTTTATTTCTCCGCCCCAGGGGCCGTACTCAAGAAATACATGGTTCAAAACTCCGGTGCCTTTGGTATCAGTCATAAACTGCGAACGGTAGCCAATAAGCCCACGTGTCGGGATGACAAAATCAAGGCGTGTACGACCGCCACGCATCTCGCGCATGTCTTTCAAGCGGCCGAAGCGTTTGTTTAAAGCCTCAATAACTACGCCGGTATTATTGCTTTCGACATCAGCGGTCAGTGCTTCGTAAGGCTCCATAAGTTTGCCGTTTTCATCTTCTTTGGTGACAACTCTAGGCTGAGAAACCATGAACTCGTAACCTTCTCTGCGCATGGTTTCAATCAAAACGGACAGGTGCAATTCACCGCGACCACTGACTGTGAAGATGTCGGAAAATTCGGTCGGTTCGACTTTCAGCGAAACATTTGACTTTACTTCTTTGTTAAGTCTGTCGCGCAGGTTCTGGCTTGTTACGTATTTTCCTTCGTTTCCTGCTGTAGGCGAAGTGTTAGCCATAAATGCCATAGAAACGGTGGGTGCGTCAATTTTCAACAGTGGCAAAACGCGGGGTTCTTCAATAGAGGTAACAGTTTCACCAACGTTGAGTTCGCTCATGCCGGTAATACCGACGATATCACCGGCGACGGTTTCTTCCATCTCGAAACGGTGCAGTCCGCGAAAGCCCAGAATCTTGGTGATACGAAATTCTTCAACGGCTCCGTCTCTGTGGACGATACAAACTTTTTCATTCTTCTGAAAACGACCAGATTCCATGCGACCAATAGCCATTGCGCCAAGGAAAGTATCATGATCGAAAGTTGCCACCTGAAAAGCCGGTGAAAGATCTGCTTCCAGATTTGGTGCCGGGACGTACTTGAGTATTGTATCAATTAATGGCTTCAAATCGTCGTTGGGTTCTTCCATTTTTAAAGTGGCTGTACCCAGCTTGGCGGAGGCGTAAACAATGGGGAAATCAAGCTGTTCGTCAGTTGCATCAAGAGATACAAAAAGATCGAAGACTTCGTTTACAGAACGTTCCGGGTCTGCGCCTTCACGGTCTACCTTGTTGATAACCACAATGGGTTTAAGTTTGCGAGCCAAGGCTTTTTGCAGGACGAATCTTGTTTGAGGCATCGGCCCTTCAAAGGCATCCACCAGTAACAAAACGCAATCCACCATACGCATAACGCGTTCAACTTCACCACCAAAATCGGCATGGCCGGGAGTATCAACAACATTAATGTGATAGCCATCTATCTCAAAAGAGGTACATTTTGAAAGAATGGTAATTCCACGTTCACGTTCAAGATCGTTGGAATCCAGGGCGCACTCTGTTTTACCTTCACCACGTTCGAAAGAGCCGGATTGCTCCAGCATTTTGTCTACCAAAGTTGTTTTACCGTGGTCAACGTGAGCAATAATAGCTATGTTTCTGATATTTTCTCTGTTTCTAACTGCACTACTGTTCTGGGACATAATCATTCCTGAGTTGAATCTGTAATATAATTGAGACCTTATGTCATCAATTAAGGCGCATGAAGATAGCCGTTATGACTGGTTGTGTCAAGTTAAAGGATGATTATTATTGAAATTACTTTGTTTTATGAAAAAACATCATTTCTCTTGTCAAAAATGTCAATATATTTGATAATTATGCAGTGGTGTTTCTAGTATCAGTATTGGGGTTTTGGTGTAAAAACAGATAGTTATTGAAATTGACAGATAATTATCTTTTCTCAGGGGTTAAAAATGAAAAATTATCTAGTTGTTTGTTTTTCTTGTCTATTGTTTTGTATTTCCTGTAATCAAACAGAAAATGCATTAAATCTCGATTCCTATCTGAAAGTTATGAAAGAAGTATATACAACAAAGGGACAAAAAGACGAGCGGATTAAGCAGGAAATATTCTCAAAACACAACTTTAATGAGAATAGCGTTGAAGCATTCAAACAGGAAATTCTTGGTTCTGAAAACCTTAAAACAAAACTGAAGAATAAGCTTATAGCCGATGAATGGGCCTATCCTGAAATGTATGCATTTGTTATTTGTCACGAAATGATTAGCAGTGACTGCAAGAATAAAATAGATAAATCATGGATGGAATTTCTAAAGCGTGAAAGCAATAACAGCGGGTCTGGCAAATACTCAAACCCTCAGCAAATGCTTAAGGCATTGTATGCAAAACATATGAAACTATTGATACAATGCCTTAAACACTAATTTATTTTGGTTGTTAAAATCAGAAACTGATTCCAAATTTCTTATGCAACATCTCCAGAGCGTCTGCGCCTGAATACCATTCCCGCCAACAAAATAAGTGCAAGCAATGAACCTGAACTTGAGGTGTTCGAGCATCCACCACCGCCATTTTCACCACCGGAACCGACTGTATTGTCGCCGGAGTCCACGTCACCGTCTTCAATGGGTTCCACATCCCCATCTTCTTCAGGAGAATCTATTTTGTCGCCACAACTGCAACCGTAGTTTTCCCCAACACCGATCTGGTTGCAACCTTTGGATTTTCTACCTTGGCCTTCACAGAAAGTATCGCAGGAAAGTTCGCTCCAGGAACCGTTGTTGCAGGAACATACTGTATCATCATCAATGCAACTGGTCGATTCTATTGAGCAGGTACCAATGCATCCTGTTTGTACGCATTCGCCATCAAAGCAGTTAAAGACGCCATCGTCTTCTCTGCAGGGTGTGGCATCTGCTACATTGGTAAAACTGCAACCATCAATGGGGTCGCAGCTTCCTGCTGTGCATTCATTGTTATCCGTGCAGACAATATCTTCACCGCCGACGCATAATCCACCATTGCAATAGTCATTTTTGGTGCAGGCATTGTCATCGTTGCAGCTTGTTGATGAAGTTGATTCCGACCATGCAGATGTGCTTTTTGAAGGAGAGCAGGTGTGACAGACATCGCCGGGTTTAATGCTGCCGGATGTATAGCATTCAGTAGAAATCAGGCAGAAATCCTGCTTCAAACTGTAGTCGCAACCACCTGAACCATTGCAAACATTAGTGGTACAATCAAGGTTGTCATCACAGCTATAGCTGGTTCCTGTACATACTCCACTTTTACAGCTATCGGCTTTGGTACAGTTTTCTCCATCGTCGCAACTGGAATTTTCCGGCTTGTCCGACCACATTTCCTGACTGATAGTCGGGTCACACTGCATACAGGTAGAATTCGGGTTTTCAACATATTCACTGATACAGTTGTTGTTGATTAAGCAGTTGTCTTCTTTAATCACATGGCTGCAACCGAGGTGTCCATTACAAACTGCATCTGTGCAACTTATGCCATCATCACTGCAATCGCTGTCTTCAAGGCAACCAATAAACAAGGCACGAATACACACATTAGCGGTTGATTCGTACATTGTCATGTCTGTCCACTCCACCCCATCTTCACTGACAAAACTTTCACCACTATTGGCTCTGGCCTGTGATGAAAATCCACTTTGTCTTTCTTCAATGGGAATCGGGTTGGTTTCGTTTGGTGTTGTAAATTTTACAACTACCGAGAATTTATCGTCTTTATCTATGATAAGTCCCGTTTCACTAAGAGGTATGGTGTGGTAGCCAGCAAAATCCACGGTGCCGGTGGTGGTATTGATAAGAGTACCATCTGTGGGACTATTCGTTACATTCTTGTAAATGTATACTTCAAATTCCGTATTGCTGTTCATGGTATAGAAACCAACAGAAGCTATGGGCAGGGTTTTGCTTGCGGTGAAGATATTTGCACCCCAGTCTGTACTGTCGTAGCCAAAACCAAAAGATCCGGTTGCGCCTAAGGGATCGTACATATACATGGTCATATCGTTATTATCGCGTGAGCCATATGTGGTAATGGTTCTGCCAAGTCTGATATCATAATATGAGACGTAGAAATAACCCTGCTCGCCCCAATCGGTACCCCAGCTATTTTTAACAATGTATGCACCATCTCCGTCTGCTACCTTTCTAAACCTGGTGCTTGGGAAGTCATCATCCCAGCCAACAATCATAACAGCGTGTGAGCCACCATAAGAGTTTTCCGAGTCTCCAGGGTTGTAGAATGAATCAAAGCCATCGTGATAGTATTCGCCACTGTCTACACCCATAAATATGTTGGTTTGTACTCCACCAAACTCCATGACAGCCCATTTGATAACATCGTTGTTATAGGCGTATGATTCACCACTTCCTCTTTTACCAGGCAGGTAATGAACATCTGTTACATGCTGTTGCACTGTTGGATTTACATCCGGGCTGGTTGGTGTGGATGGATCGTAGGGGTCATCGCTTTCCAAAACAGGCCCGTTCATGCGGGTGAAATATGCGGTTGTCATATCCCTGGTGCCACCTTGGCAGAAGGGAAGGTCGAAACCATGCTTGTTGTTTGGGTGATTTTCACTAAAGTCCCATTCGTGGCTTGGCATTAAAAGTGACTCTAATGAGGCTATAGCCGCAAATGCCCAACAGGCTCCACAGGTAAGCTGATGTTTCGGAACAGTAAGCTTGCCTTGTTCTCTGAGATCATAACTGGTTGGAAATTCAGTTTTTAGTTTGCTTTTAATGTTAACCGGTTCAAGGTTGCTCCAGTCAATAATACTTGGTACCAGACCAAGAGAGTAACCTTGCCAGGTTTGCTGGACACTTCCTTTTTTGCTTTTTTCCAGGTAGTTGGAGAATTCCGGGTTTACTTTGGAAAAATGTGCCTCAGCTTTTGTATTATTTGCATAAGAGTTGGCAGAAAGAAGAAGTGAAAGTAAAACTATGGGCAAAATTACCAGATGTCTTTTTTGAATTGACTTCATGTTAAACCTTGTTTTCTGTTTCAGTTAAGACGGAAAGCACATAAAACACCGCTCTTTAAATGCTCTATGAGAAGTTTCGCTATAATATTATATATATTGAAAAATATCGCAAGCAAAAGTGTTGGTTTGTGAGATGTTCGATGAAGGCGAGAGTATTCAATTGCAAATGGCTTTGCATGAAGTTTTAAATCGAACTTAATCTTTAAAACGTGGCCCAGCCAGTCTAGAGGCGGTTAATTCTGCCTTCAACAACCGGAGCAACAGGAGAGTGTATTTCGATATAGTCTGCTACTATGTCGGAGATTCTTCGGCCATAGTCATATGGATTAATAGCTTCCGTTGCCAGCATGTCATAATCATCGCCCCCCTGACGCAGAAATCCCGGGGCTGTGACTTTGTATTCTGTCTCATCATCAATAGGTTCCCAGATATCCTCACCTACGTAAATTTCGATGTCTGAAACACGAAGCCCCATATCTTTGCTAGAATCCCAATTATAGCGAATGCCTGAAACCTGCAAAAATCTTCCTGTGCCTTCATTGTCCGGGTTATCTGCTCTGCTGACTGAATGCTCCAGCACTTCTTTTATGAACTTGCCTTTTAATGAGAATGTTGAGAGAGAGTTTCCAAATGGAAGTGCGCCAAGTGTTTCGGCAAGTGTAATCTCACCGGGATCAATTCCTGTTCTTATGCTGCCAGAGTTGATAAAGGCTATTTCAGTGTTTTCCAGGCGTGCTTCATACAATAATGCATCAGCAATCAGGTTGCCGAAATTACATTCAGCAAAGCGACAGACTGCACTGTCGCCGATCAGAGCAACATCTGTCTGACCAATCACTTCTTCGTATATTGGTTGCAGGTCTTCATTGAATTTCATTGCTTTTTCAAGTGTTTGCTGATCCTGTTTTACAGAGGCATCGAGTAAAACCGGGTCTCCTGCCCACGAAACAAGCACGCCATTTGAGTCAAATTCAAGATCGAGATTACCCAGATATTTGCCGTTGTAGCTGGCTGTAACCACCAGAACCGGCTCGCCTGAAACGGATGTATATTCAAGCGGATAATCATCTTCTGAATCTTCGTTTGTATTTGACAGCAGAGAGTGGCTGTGACCACCGATAATCAAATCTATGCCATCTATGTTTTGAGCAATTTCTTCATCTTTCGATAAACCGGAATGACTCAGAGCAATTATTATGTCGATTCCTTTTGAACGAATCTCTGCAATGGTTTTGGGTAGTTCTGTCTCGATGTCGTGGAAGATTATATCATCGTCGACCTTTGCCAGAAATTCTGTTTCCTCTGTTATATAACCTACAACTGCAACTTTCCTTTGGGCTACATCCAAAATAGTGTAGGGCAGCAGTTTTTCAGCTAAAAATTGATTGTTGGAAGTGTCTACATTGCAGGAGAGCAGGGGGAAGTTAATTTCGTCGATAAAGGCGGCAAGCAGTTGAGAACCAACATCGAATTCATGGTTTCCCAGTGCCATTGCATCATATTTCATCTGGTTCATGAAGTATGATGTGACTTCACCCTTGAAGTAGGTGAAAAACAGCGAACCCTGAAACTGGTCGCCTGCATCAAGCAGAAGCACGTTTTGGTGTTCCAGGCGAGTTTGATCTATCAAGGTTTGTCGTCTGGCTACGCCACCAAAACACAGACCGGCAGCAGAGTCTTCACTGCTACAATCAGAGCCATATTTGTTGAATTCCAGAACGTGAGAATGGGTGTCGTTGGTATGCAAGATTGTCATTTGCAGATTGCCAGTGATCTCGGATTCATTTTCGCCATCAAGGTCGCCATCTGTAAAGTTGTTTTCTTCTGAATTATTGCAGGCTGAAAAGATGATTATGCTGCACAAACAAAGGGTAATCAGTAGGCTGGTTTTAAGATGCATGAGAAATCCTTGTTTAATATCTGAAGATTGTGAACGAGTAGCAACCATCACTATTAATCGGTTTTGAGATGACAATATTAAGTAGTGAGAGATAGAAAAGTTATTTTGTTTGATGGAATTTAAGCAAAGCCTTCATAAAACGCCAAAAGGATTCTGAAAAAACAGAATCCTTTTGCTATATGGTGGGCGATGGCAGGTTTGAACTGCCGACTTCCACCGTGTGAAGATGGCACTCTACCGCTGAGTTAATCGCCCGTATTTACTATGAGTTTTCAATCTACCATGAAAAAAATGGTAGGCGATGCCGGATTCGAACCGGCGGCCTTTGGCTTCGGAGGCCAACACTCTATCCAGCTGAGCTAATCGCCCAAGTGGTCGAATTTATACAACGTCTGGCGAGTGTGGTCAAGAATATTCATCTTTAGAGTTAAAAATTTACCCTGCAACAATTTTTGCTGTGATAAATGCATTCAGGTTGCATCGGGGAATTTCCCGTTCTGATAGAAATCTTCCAGCAATTTGTCTTTTTCGACGTATAAGTTAATCAGCCAGTCTGATAACTCCTGATTGTCTTTGGGCAGTTCATTCAAGCTGAACCTTTTTACGTGCAAATGAACATTCTTTACATATCCCTTTGACCATTGAAAAATAGTTGGCACTCCTGTTTCATAGCCAATTGTCAGGTCGTAGACTGCGTCCACATGACCACCCAGTCCTTCGCAGGTTGCAACAAAACCTTTAGTTCTGGGTAGAAGTACATGGTTCAATTTGGGTAAATTACGCTTTGCTGCAAATTTCTGGCTCGCCTCAATTTTATGAGGTTTTACCCTGGTTCCTTCTGCAAAGGTAACAACCCACAAAGGGATTTTATTTTTCAAAACACTTGCAAAAACTGATTTGATAAGTCCTTTGTCAGATGTCCAGTTGCGCTTAATGAAAAGACAGTCCAGAAAGTACATTCCCCAGCCAACACCCGGAAAATATTTCAGGCTATCTTTAACGAACCATTTTAAATCTCCAAGTCGCTTTTTCCGACGAGCCAGACGGAAGATAACAGGAATGTCAGACATGTCCTGATGGTTGGATAGTACAATTGCATTTTCTTTATTGGGAATATCGTCACCGCTTATATCTACTGTTGTATTATAAAAAATACCAACCCAACTATCACACCAACCCCACCACGTATTTGCTATCCACCTGTTTAATATACTGGAATATCGTAGTGAAAAAGGTCGTATAATCAAGGATGTCATTTGTAGAAGATTTCCCAACATTAATGTGGGAAACAGAAAAATAAAAGCCAGGGTGCTGGATAGTCCACCTTTTATTTTTCCCGTTACTGAATCAGGCGCTGTTAATGGTTTAAGGGGCATAAAAAGACCACTCCTTGGAAATCAACTACATGGCAAAAATATAAGCACATGTTCATGTTTCAAAATATTAATGTTTAATTGTTACTTTTTACTTTTGATTAGCAACTGTATTTTCATTGAGCGCATATTACCTTGAACGCAAGAAATTTTCAACAGTTGTAAGACCAGAATTTAAATATGAAATGGATAAAAACACAGCACATAAGAAAAGATAAAAAAAGCCCGGCATCTATAAGTATATGAAAATACTGGATACCGGGCTTTTTAGATTGTAAGTTTCTATCTCGCTGGTTGCCTGAAAATGGCAAAATCAGCAATGTAAATTATTTGTAACTTTTAAAATACTTGAAGAAATCGCTGTCTGTTGACAAAATCAGCGAGTTATTTTCGTCAATTGCCTCACTGTAAATTTCAAGTGTTTTGACAAATGAATAGAATTCTGGATCTTTTTTGTAAGCATTTGCATATATTTCGGCTGCGGTTGCATCCGCTTCACCCATGACTTCCTGGGCCCGTTTATATGCTTCTGATGTTATTTGCTTTAGCAACTTTTCGCGCTCACCTGCAATTTTCTGGGACTCTCCCATACCTTCAGAGCGGAATTTTTCGGCGATCTGCTTACGTTCTGCAATCATACGGCCATATACAGATTTTCTTACTTCTTCGACGTAGTTAATGCGCTTGATCTGTACATCTACCAATTCGATACCAAAGGCGAGTAATTTTGGTTTGGCCTGTTCCAGAATACCCTTGGCAATTTTTTCACGCCCTACAGCAACGGTACCCAGATGGCTTTTGGTTTTTTTATCTTCATCTTTGTCCTTGTCTTCTATGCCCAGCTCAAAAGTATCTAGCTCTCTGTTTGTGTTTCTTACTGTCTCGATAAGTGGATGCGAGGTGACAAAGTTTCTGACAGCAGGATCAATGATATCGTCAAGGCGAGCCTGTGCTCTGCTTTCATTATTTACGGTCTGGAAGTATTTCAGTGGATCTATAATGCGCCATCTGGCGAAAGTATCGACCCAGAGGAAAGTTTTATCCTTTGTGGGAATCTGTCCTGGATCACCATCCCATTCTAGCAGGTTTTTGGGGAAAACATTGGCTTGCTGGATAAATGGAATTTTGAAATACAAACCAGGATCTTTTTTTGCTTCTCCAACAGGTTTTCCAAATTGGGTCACTACAACCTGTTGTCTCTCATCAACAACATATATACTTGAAAGAATGAGAAATGCTGCCAGTAATGCAAATATTAAGGTTACTTGAAGCTTCATTTTGCCACCCCCGTATTCTTTCCATCAAGGTTTAACAGTGGCAAAAAGTTTTTCTGATCTTCATCCACAATAAATTTCTTTCCCATCTTTGGTAATAAACCTTTCATGGTTTCCAGATATATACGCCTTTTGGTAATATCTTTTGCAATTTTGTACTCATTGTAGAGTGCAACAAATCTTGCCGTATCACCCTGGGCTCTGTTTATTCTGTCCAGTGCATAACCCTCGGCAGAGCTAATCGTTTTTTCTGCGCTACCTTTAGCTTTGGGGATTACTTTGTTATATTGTTCACGAGCTTCGTAAATCATTCTTTCCTTTTCCTGAACTGCCTGATTCACCTCGTTGAAAGAAGCCTGCACAGCTTCTGGAACGTTTGTTTTTTTCATTTCTATAGTAACAATTTGTAAGCCGGTCTGTGATCTGTCCAGCTCTACCTGAAGCAAATCTTTAGCTTTGACGGCTATTTCATCACGTTTGGTAATTGCCTCTGTCAAGGACCTGTCGCCCACTACAAGTCTCATCGAGGCCTCTGCCAAATCGCGCAGTGTTTTTTTGACATCGCGTACTTCAAACAGGAACATTCTTTCATCTTTAATTCTGTACTGCACGATCCATGGAACAACAGCAACATTCAGGTCACCAGTCAGCATAAGTGACTCACCAAGATATTTCCTGCTTGGTGCATACTGAGTTCTTGTTCCTGCTTTCAGGGTTCTGAGGCCGAATTCTTCTCTGTAGACCGGCTTGGAGGCAACTTTGGTTACCTTTTCGATTCCGGCAGGTAGTTTGAAGTTCATTCCGGGAGGAGTGGTTCTATTGTACTTACCAAAACGCTGTACAACACCCATCTCTTCCACATCAACAGTGTAGATACAGGTTAGTAGCCATATTGCAAGCAATATGAGCAGACCAAACATCACAACAGGGGTTTTGTTTTTGGTGATTTTGTCCTGAATGTTCTGAATAACTTCCTCAATTTGAGGAGGCTCGGAACTATTCCCATTGCCTCTGTAGTTTTGTGGCATATATTTCTCTCCTGACTATGTTATGTAAATAGCACCTTTAAATAAGATAACGTCCTATAGATATAGTAAAACCATATGATGTGCAACAAAATTGTTTTTAGCAACAATAAGATGCATGTTTTCAATGTGCAATTAGATATTTGACATAAATCGTTGATAAATAATTTCATATATTGACAGTAATATATTATAATGCTTCGCATTCAGTTAGTTAGTTGTGCGGATTTCTGAAAGGATGTGCAATGGACAAGGTTGCGTTTATTTATTCGGATGAATTAGCTCAGTTTGATTATGGTGATGACCATCCTTTTAAACCGATTCGTAGCAGAAACACCATGGAACTTGCCACAAGATATGGGATTCTGTACGGCATTGGTGTCAAAAAGATAGAGCCTGAAACTGCCAAACCAGAGATGCTGGAGCTTTTTCATGATAATGACTATCTGGAAATTCTCAAGAGGACAAGCGATGGCGAATTCGATTTGACCATGCTTGAGAAAGGTTTGGGTACCGATGATTGTCCCATTGTGCCGAATATCTACCCATATTGCCTTAACGTTGTTGGTGCCACATTAAAAGGTGTGGACATGATTCTGGAGGGTAAGGTTGAACATGCCTTTAACCTTGTTGGCGGTTTGCATCATGGTTTTCGTGGTCATGCAGAAGGCTTTTGCTATGTCAACGATGTGGGAGTTGCCATAGAGTACCTTTTGCAAAAAGGAAAACGTGTGGCATTTATCGACATTGATGCGCACCATTGCAATGGGGTAGAAGCTGCCTTTAAAGACAACGATGATGTGATGGTGATTTCCCTGCATGAAAGTGGTGACACTCTTTATCCGAAAACCGGCTACGAAAGCGATTTTGGCGAAGATAAAGGCGAGGGTTATACCGTCAATGTTCCTTTGATGGAAAAAACCGACGATGAGGTATATGTGGAAGCATTTATGCAAGTTGTTCCCCCACTTGTCGAAGCATTTAAACCGGATGTTGTGATAGCCGAAGTGGGTGCCGATACTATGATATCTGACCCTCTGACTCACCTGCGTCTCACTACTAACGGCTATTATAAAGTTATGAAAGAGATTGTGCGTATTTCTCCCCATGTTTTAGCTTTAGGCGGTGGAGGCTATGATATTTTCAGAACGGCCAGATGCTGGACTCTGGTTTTATCTGCGCTTTCCGGTATCGAGCCTGAAGATGATTTTGCAGGTCTTGTTGGTGGCATGATGTATGGCGCTGATATGGATAGCCTGTTTGACCGTGAAATCCTGACCAAAGGTGAAGACAAAGAGAACGCCATTGCACATATGAGGCAGATTGTAAACTACATTCACGAAAGAGTATTCCCGATTATCGGTGCCACAAAACCATGAAGAAATTTCGCGACCTGAAAATACGTTCGAAGCTTATTGTTGTGTTTTTTGTGGTGCTTCTGCCACTGGTAATAGCAGAAGTTTTAACTATATGGTCCTTTAGTGACAGCCTGAAAAGTGCCGCGGAACTGGAGCTTAAAAATATCGTTAACCATCTGTATCATATGAGTTCGATACAGGAGCGGTACAGCAATGGCAATGGAAGAGGACTGCAGCAGGGTTTATCGGACGGTGCTAAATCCAGCCCTGATAAATCTGACATTGCATACCTAAAGGAACTGATGGATGGTTTTAAGATTGGCCATACCGGCTATCCTTATGTAATGAACAGCAAAGGTGTGCTGATAATTCATCCTGCGAGAGCTGGCGATGATATTTCGGGCATGAAAGACAGTAAAGGTTTTCGCTTTATTGAAGAAATATGCTCGAATGCTGTTCGATTGGCGCCAACGGAAATAGGAACAATACGTTATCCCTGGAAAAACGATGAAGAAGGGGTTTTCGAGCCACGAATGAAAATTCTGAAATATCGTTATTTCGAGAAATGGGACTGGATCATTGCTGTTGGAAGTTATGAAGAGGAAATATACGAGCAATTGGTCAAAGTGGAGGCTTCGACAACCGGTATTCTCATTCTCAGCATTGTGCTTGGCATTATTCTGATTGCCATCACATCCAGCTTGATTGTGCGACCTCTTATCAGCTTGTCCAAGGCGTCGGAGAAAATGTCCAGCGGTAATTTGAGCCAGAGAGTAAACGTTAAAAGTAAAGGTGATGAAATATCCCGTTTGGCCTCCAACTTCAACCTAATGGCAGATCAGATTCGGGGTAAAACCGAAGACCTTGAGAAAATGGTTAACGAGAGAACCGTGGAGTTAAAGGAATCTCGTGAAACATATCGCTCCCTTGTTGAAGGCACAGTTGACGGAATTGTGACCACCGATATGTCTGGTACCGTAACTTTTGTGAACACTGGTATGGAGACAATCTTAAGACAGCGGCGTGACGATGTTCTGGGACGTAAGATCTTTAGTTACTACACAAAAGGTATCGAGCAGGCGCGCGAAATAATGGGGATACTAAAAAATTACGGTAGTGTGGCAAACTATGAAATTGAGTTGCTGACACACGACGAGAGAGTTATCCCCATACGAACTTCCAACACGCTACTTTTCGATGTACATGGACAGATGCGCGGAACTCTCGGTATTTTCACCGATATTACTCAGGAGAAAAAATTACAGAAGGAACTTATAGAGACACAGGCTCATTTGGCCCAGAGCATGAAAATGAGAGCTTTGGGTGATTTGGTTGCCGGTGTGGCGCATGAAGTGAATAATCCTCTGATGGCAGCCTCAACCATGCTTCATGTATTATCCAAAAATGAAATATTCAACGAAGAAAGAAACAAGAAGAAAATTGTTCTGGTGCAAAGCTGTCATGAGCGAATTGCCAAAATCGTGAATCACCTGAGGGAGTTTTCCCGCGAAGCTGCGATGGAGCTGGCTGTTATCAACATCAACACTCCTTTAGAAAACTCCTTGATGATTATGGGACAGCAGCTTTTAAACATGGGCATTACCATTGACAGGCAGCTTAGTGAGGATTTGCCACTGTTAAATGGAGACCCCAATTATCTCGAGCAGGTTTTTATCAACCTAATCGGTAACGCCAGAGATGTCTTGGAAACAGTTGATGGCGAAAAGGTTCTGACGGTGAAGTCGTTTTCCTGTGAGTTCAGAGATGCCCCTGCTATTGGTGTTGCAATTTCAGACACTGGCCCAGGTATTCCGGATAACGTAAAAGATAAAATTTTCGAGCCGTTCTTTACAACCAAAGAGGTTGGCAAGGGTACAGGCTTAGGTCTTTCTATTTGCTTTGGCATTATAGAAGGGCACCATGGCACCATGGAAGTAGAAACAGAAATAGGGCAGGGTACAACATTTATTATTATGATCCCTGCAATAGAACAAAACATTAAACCAGATTGAATGGAGACATGCAATGGGCTACAAAATATTGCTGACCGACGACGATGAAATGGTGTTGCTCTCTTTGGAGGAACTCTTGCTTTCAGAGGATGGTTTCGATGTGGCAACCGCATCAAACGGCAAAGAAGCTATTGAAAAAGCTGGTGCGGACAAATTTGATGCAATAGTGCTGGATGTGGTAATGCCGGGGATGTCGGGCTTTGAGGTGTGCAGAACACTTCGGGGGATGGAGAACACAAAGGATACACCAATAATCATGTTGACCGCAAAGTCCGCCGATGCAGACAGAAAAGAAGGTCTTGATGCAGGGGCAAACCGCTTTTTGCCAAAACCTACCGATCCGACAAAGTTTGTGGAAATCGTAAAGGAAGTGCTTGCCGAATAAGTTAATTTAGTAGCTCGGGTAACTTGTTATCCGAGCCTTTCGAGTTGGTTCAAGGTTCCCACCTTGAACCATAATTTTTCTGATCAGGGTTCATACCTTGATTTATCGTTATTCTCAACTCCACCATTCATACCATGGCAGGAATATTCAGGACCAGGGTGGGAACCCTGCTCCAACACGGGAAGACTTGTAGGGCTAAGCCTTAGCCACCACGTGCGGTAAATTAGTGTAACATCTCGTAATTACTTCAAGTATCAGGATGTAAAGCATCCATCAGGCCATCCGTAATCCTTGCACAAGGGTCAAGGCTTGTCAGGGTCGGGTGTTACAGTTTTTGTATCTAACAAAAGTTTTCCTGTAAACACTACAAGTAATCCTGAACCTATCTGAATAGGAGTTGTTACCACTAGCAGTCCTACTAATACATTAGAAATATCATTTTTAGGATAATTAAAAAAGACAATTGCAACAACAAAGGGTATCAATACATTTATGGTGTAATACACCATGGTTTTCCTTGAAAGTATTTTACCAGCAAATGTGTTCAATCTCCTCAGCACCCAATAGGTAAGTATCATTGGTATAAAAACTGTCAAATGCAAACTCAACCAAAGCAAGGCAGCTAACAGATAATCACTTGAAACAAGAAATCCAAGACCAAATATCCATACCGCAAACACGGCCAAACAACCTATAAAACATAACAGAACATGAAATGCTATAGATAGAAAATCTTCATACATTGGTAACGTCCTCATTATTAAGTTATTATGGTCTACACATTAACTTTCTTCGAGTTGGTTCAAGGTTCCCACCTTGAACCATAATTTTTCTGATCAGGGTTCATACCCTGATTTATCGTTATTCTCAACTCCACCATTCATACCATGGCAGGATTATTCAGGACCAGGGTGGGAACCCTGCTCCAACAC